>Ga0228711_1000618_pt1 | contig 45609 bp, 27 predicted proteins | sample MedpolnodulmetaG_2_FD_177996 | JGI IMG/M metagenome (GOLD analysis project Ga0228711, IMG submission 177996) | Root nodule microbial communities from Medicago polymorpha collected in Santa Monica, California, United States - brown nodules | ecosystem: Host-associated > Plants > Roots > Nodule...
ATATATATATATATATATATATATATATATATATATATATATAACATGTAGATATGATGTTAATTGACGAATGAGATGTCAATGTTGTAAGATGATGAGGTATGATGGTATTATAATTGTTATATGACGATGATGAACGACATAATAAAAGATGCTTATGAAAGACTTAAAGACAAAGTAGAGAGAGTTGTAAGAGGGTAACTCATGAACTAATAAAGATGAAAATAATAGTAAATTAGAGTAAAGGCTAAATAAAGCGACAAGACTATATGAAGAGCGTGAACTTAGGAAAGTTGTTAGGTTGAAGAGAAAAAAAGTCAAGGTAAATTGTAATGGTAAAGATCAACGAGCCGTAGGTAAAAGAGGATAGAGAAGAGTAGATTAAATAAATGGATATGGTGAGAAATGTCAGTCGCGGTAAGGATGAATGTCGAGTTACTTATGAATAACAAGACATGATCATAACAACGTAAATAGCGAGATCAAATTTAGAGAATTGATAACAATGAGGAGAATGTTAGGGTGAAATGTAAACGAAGAAATGGAGTTGAATATGAAGTAAATGAATGACGTGAGGGTTAGTAAGAGTGATGATCAAGTTAGGAATCGATTAGAAGAGAGTAAGATAAATGAGAAAGAAGATAAGTGAAGAAAAGGGGATTGTTTTAGGAATAGTTTATAAACAAGAGATGAAGATAATAGGAACCTTAGATTAAAGGTTGAGTCTAATAACATAAGTTAAAATTAAAGAGTACAAAACCTAAGTAGAACAAGTATATGATGTTAGTGGCCTACGACAGTAGACGACGATGACGACGAGTCAATATATGAAGATATGAATTTATAAGTGGAAGTAATGATGAGGTAAGAGCTTAAAACTAAGACTAAGAATAGGATATGCCGTAGAGAATAAGGTGTAGTAAAAGTGGAGTGAAAGATTCTATAGGTGAGGGTGAACGAGCAAGGGATGAAAACATTATATAAGAATGCATATAAGATACTGATTAGAAAGGAGATGTTATAGATGTAAGATGGGGAGTAAATGATGAAATATTAATTGATGTATGATGATGATGAATGTTGAACTAGACGATGTTTGTAAAAGATGAATAAAGACGAAAGACGTACTTATTCTATAATGAGAATTAAAAATATGATGATGAATTATTTGTTGTAAAGATGATATGTTGAATGATGTGATGATGATGTATTTGTTGTATGGTGATTAGTGAGTTTGCATGCATCATATCATATTGCATAAAGATGAAAGGCGGGTGTGTTTTCAGTAACACAACTCTGACATGCATCATAAAGACGATAGGTTCCGGTACCGGTATGCATATAGGTATATGAACAAGGTGTATTTGCATATGACTCATGTTAGGTGTATATGTGATATATGTGGTGTATGTGATATGTATTGATGATGTGTCTATGATGTATATGTGTCATATGTGATCTATGTGCTAATTAAAAAGAACTTCTATACTTGCTAATCACAAGTGTATGATGTATATGTTGAAGATGTGTAATCTTGATGAAGTTATGAATAAGAAGTGAATGACGATCAATGACGATATGACTGTTTATTTAATTGATTCATGTATCTCAATTAAATATTATGATGTGTATTCTCACCCCTTTATTGTTGTTGTTATATTTATGGTGTTTGTACTCATGGGGTATAAATACTCAGGATGAGGAGCTCTAGTTGCGGGACACATAAGAGGTGGTGACGGAGATTTAATTCCGTTGATTTTATTTAGTTATCTTATGTAGTCGATGAACGTATGCTCTGATATGTAACACCAGAGTTGAGGTTAAAATGTTGAAATTTAATTTCCATTTGAGTTAGAGTCTTGTGAAACTATTGTCATTCCCATTGTTGATGTTGAAGACATGAATATTTTTATTAAAATGACAAGTTGATTTATTTTCCGCTGTTGAAGTATGAATTATTATTGCTTTATTAAATGATAGATGATGAGTTTTATAACATCCTTTTATTTAAATATATTCTTATTATTTAGGGTGTTACACATAGGCCCTTGACGAGCGGTCTAGTCTATTCCCCACTCCTACTTCCTACGAATATGAGATTTATAGAAGTTTGAACTTGCAATTGCCATGCTAAACTAACTCCCTTGCAACTTTATCATACATTGTTATCTGTATATTTCAATTCAACTTAAAATTTGAAGTAAACATTTTATATTTCTGGATTTCCTAAACTAGAAATTTAAAAAACATCAAAAATTGCATTTTACATCGGATCAGCCAATCCGAAGGTGTAAAAATTGAAAATTTAGTATACGATGTTAGACTTCTCATAATAATCCAGATTGTGTATTTTGGTACAATAAATTGGCAATAAAAGGAAGTTAGAAAGATTTTGGGAATGTGGGGAGAGTGGAAAAATTTTCTTCTATGACAGAAAAAAGAGAAAATCAAATCCTTGGAACGCAACTTAAGTTGAACCTGAATATTCAAAAAAGAGAAACACGACTAAAATACCATTCATACTTGTTATCGTACTCGTAATTTGAACTTTCTTTAAATATATAAGTACTCATATATTTGGATATGTTACCCACATTTTAACGGTACCAAATTTATAAGAAATAAAATATTATTGTAATTGAATAAAAAATCACTCAAAGATCTTTAAATTTGAATTTTAAAAAATTACAAACCAAATTATTTAACTAATCCAACATTCATAATATATCAAATAAATAAATATGAAAACAATACATTCATAAACTTTGACAAGAGTATAGTCATAATTTAAACTTTAGTGTACTTATCATCATAATGAGAATCTTTTAAAAAGTTCATATCTAAATACTCCGTATTACATTGGCCCAATGAAAGAGTATGATGTTATTGTTGACATATACCAAGGCAAAGTGCTATGAAAATTGTGGAAATAGTTTGCTCTATCCAAAATATCTAGATTGTGTTTTTTGTTTTGCTACTTTGTAATCATGCTCCCATATTTCTTTTCATGTTTGAAAATTGTTGGAATTGATTTATTCCTGATATGATGTTACAAAACAAACTTAATGTTAGTGCAAACCATTAGTCGGTTTGTAATGTTAGTGTTACTTCTTTTTGAGGCACCGTGACTCTGTAAATACATTTGTTTGCTTCATCCCTTGCACACCTTGTGCGGGGTGAACCATTGTTAATATATATATCATTTTAGCTTGTTCAAAAAAAAAAAAAAACTTAATGGTTTTGAAAGGGGGAAATGCACACAAGGTTCATTATTTACTTATGTCATCCATTGTTTGGTGTATATGGTCAATGAGCATACGAGGAAATTTATTATTTTTAAGGGTAACGTACTTTAATTTTCATAAATTGTTAAAAAGTACAGCTGGTTCATGTGTAAGGTTAGGAGGTCCTCTGATTTTGTGGTGTCGGATTTGTGGAGTAGTAACACATTGGTTTGCTTAAAAAGTTTTTAACATTAGTCTAAAGTGTAATTTGATGAAACAACTAATTGATTTGTTAAAATAGTGTACACCAATGTTTTATACCATTTACTTTCGACACTTTCAGTTTCTTAGCATTAGAGGTTGTTGACCTTCTACATAGAGTTTAAAGGGTTATGCATAGCAATGTCATGTCTCCTAGATCCATGAATGTTGTGTTTATGAGAATTGGTTTTGCCATCCAAAAAGACCTAACGGCGCAGCTTGTTGCATGCTTTCCCTCTGTACATGTATAAGTAATCCCTGATATATTAAAGGTTAACATTTTTTCGTGACGAGTATCTCTTGTAGTCAATTTAATAATATAGCTTGCTTATTAAACAGAAAAACAAAAGAGAATGAAAGACGTGATTAGGAATCGATAAAAGTCAAAATAAAGAAGCTGGTAGTGGTAGCACTAAATGAAAAAAATGATTATCATTCAATCTTGTAAATTCAATTAGTACATTTATTGGATGCGTCTTCATCTAAATTTGAATATATTAAATTTGAATAGAAGTGCTATGAACATTATTTTTCTAACACTCTCTAGTACTTGTTCTCTTATTGAGTGAAATTCATGAGGGTACCATATTTTAAAAATAGATCTCACATAAAATATTGATATCAACAACATAAGTTTCATACAATAAGAGAGTGAGTGTTAGAAATAGAGTGTTCTTAAACAAATAGAAGAATAACTTATTAGAGCTTTATACTATTAATTTGTTTTGCAGCACCATCCGATAATGTTGTTGCAACACCATCTTAGTTGATGTCCAAATTCACCATGACCAAGATATGGTCGTGAATATTTTTGTGCATTTTCAACAACATCATCATGATGAGTACTTTGTGCAGTTACCACCAAAGTACTTGCAATAGCAAAGAGCAATATCACCAACTTCAAAACCATCTTCAATGCAGTTTTCATATTATAATTTTGTTAAACTTTTGAAGAAATGAGAGTGATTAACTTGCAATGGAATGTGAGAGCAATCTATACTTATTTATACGTAGAGGGAGAATGCTATAGTCAAATAATAAAAAGTTGAGGGAAAGTGCTCAGAAAGGTTAATATTGAAAACATTATATCTATATGCGTTGACCGATAATTGGATAAGCACAAATATTTAAATTATAATTTTAATTCCTATGAATTTAACTGTTTCTGTTTCTGGTTTACTGATTTTAAAAGGCTATTATTTATGATGAGATATACTCTTACACGTAATATACATAAATAGATAGAAAACTAAAGTATATTAATTAATTGTTTTTTGACTAAATTAATTAATTGTTTTTTAGATATTTTAGAAATTATACATTTATAACAAATACTTATTATTCTTTAATAAAATTTAATTTCTAAAAACAAATACTTTATAATATCATTTCTAAGTTAGATCGATTTTGGTCATATATTTTTCTTTGAGATTATACAATTTCAAAAATAAAAATGTTTTAGGCTTTTTCAAATATAAAACTTATCCTCTTTAAAATAAATATATAAAACTTCTCTTAATCTTTATTTATAAATTTATTCTAATAAATTTATTCACTATACTAAATATAATTGAAAAAAAATTCACTGATTTTCATATTACATGATTACAATGAAAGTCATTTTAAATCATTTAGATTAGATAAATAAAATAAATTTAGAATAAATAATTTTTTGATGAAATAAAAATATATTACCACAAAAATTACTATAGAAGTCTAATGAATAATTTTTTCTTGCTTATATGCTTATTGAAGTAATAATAATATCAATTGAAAAATAAAATTTCATATTTGATTAAATAATAAATAGGGTAAGTTTTTTTTCAAGGGATAAAATTAGCTAAGGTGTTACAATTTGTGTTTATTTACCATTAAATTATTGCTCTAAACATAAAAGCTAAGGTTAGTTTTTTACCGGCATAAAAACTAAGTTATTAATATTTGGGTGTGTCCTCTAACCAAAACAAACAATATAGTAGATAATAGTAACTTTAAAAAAAAAAGTAGATAATAGTAACGATATTCATAGAATCTGATCATTTATAAAAAATAATATATAATGTTCTTCAAATTAACTAGATTTTCTATTCCTTGAGTAGATATTATGTATCTGAATCTACTTCTGCATATTCTTTTTCTTTGTTTTAGAAATCACCTTTGTATTAGACTCTTAATTTGTTGTAAAAGGATATTCAAATATCTAATAGATGTTGTTTTCTCTTTATCGTTAGTATATATTTTATGCGTTTTTTTTAAAAGTATATATACTTTATGTTTAGTTACTCTAGCATCATAATTAATCTTCAACACATGTTGCAATATCTCCAAGTCGTGAGCTAACATTGAGATTTAAATTATCACCGGTAGTAATAACATTCAAGTAGGTCATACTTCTAAATTCTTTCCTCAAAAATTGTTCCTCCCATGCAAAAACTTGCCCGCTCCCATTCTAAGCCATTTACCAATCCTATCTCGCCCACACAAGCCTCTTTTTGATTTGAAATCGAATAAAATATTGGATACTTAAGCCTAAAACTCATATCCCCTCTCCACTTTATGGTCCAAAAACTTGCACTCATTCCATTTTCCACCCTTCCAGCTAGCTCCAAAGTAAATCAACTTTGCCCTCCAAAACCGTTTAGTTTTACTATTTCTTCCACCATAATGACACATGTCTCAGCCAAGAAGTTTGTTTCCCCTCTCCACCAAACTCGTAACATTAGGGCCATATTTTTCAAATAAAAGCTCTTTCCCCATCAAACAACCTACATCGTCATTTAGCCAATAAACTCGCATTAACCACCATAACATCCTTTACCCCTAAACCCACATTCCTCTTTTGTAGGCAAACCGATTTCCACCTTACCCCACTAATCTTTTTTCCCCCTCTCATTTCACCTCAAAGAACTCTCATTGCACTCTTTTTTCTTTTTTTTTTTGGAAAAAACTCTCTTTGCACTCTAACCTTCCTCCTCCACACTTGCATTGGCATTTTTCAAAAAAAAGACAAGTAAAAAATCAAAATTAAATTAAGTATTGAATTTAGAAGCACAATTCTCCCACCAAGGATAATATATTTATGACTTTACGTATTCAATTTCATACTCAAAAGATCCATCATTGGTTCCCACGTTGACATTTGGATTTGCTCCCACTAGTATAGCCAAATACTTGAAAGGAAGGCTACCCTTGCTACAGCTCAAAAAATCACACACCATAGTCATGAAATCCGATGGAATACTCACTCTAACCAAAGAACTCTTGAAAAAATCAATCTTCATCCTCAACACCATCTCGAATCCCTGTAACAGTTCCTTCACCGTCCAAAGATTATTAATTGTTGTCTTACCTATACAAAGAGTATCATCAACATATTGCAAGTAAGATACCACCAAACTGTTCTTTCTAAATTCAAACCCCTCAAACAAATTTAGAGACACCACATTCCTCAACAAACCACTAAATCCCTCTGCCACCAACAAAAACAAAAACGGGGCTAAAAGGTCCCCTTGTTTAAGTTCTCGTTGGATATTAATCTCCTATGTTGGGCTATCATTAACTAGAATAGACATACTTCCCCAAACACATGCGCCTTCATCCAAGCCATCTACTTCGCGCCGTTGATGTGGCAATTTTCAATCAACGAGGATGGATGTTATGGCGTGGGGATGTGCATACGGAATGAGAAAGGAAAATTCGTCAAAGCTAAACTATTTGGAGGGAAGCAACTATTCCACCTCAAGAGGTTGAAGCACTTTGACTGAGGGTCCGTTTGGTTCGAGAGTTTTGGAGGGAAGGGGAGGGGAGATTTTTAATTTGAAGTGTTTGGTTCAATTTTTAGAAGGGGAAGAGAGGGGAGGGGAGTGGAGCAAATTTTATTGCAGTGCCAAAAGTATCCTTAGATTAACTTAAAATCTCAATATTATCCTTATAACAACATTTATTATTATTAGCTTATATTATCCTTGAAACAACTTTTATTGTTATTATTATTATTATTTTTATTATTATTATTATTATTATTATTATTATTATTATTATTATTATTATTATTATTAGGTTATATTATCCTTATAACAACTTTTCCTTGTAACAACTTTTATTACTACTTATAACAACCCTATTACTAATCCATTATTTCATCGTCTACATCGTGCTGTTATCGATTACATCGTTTTTTTTTTGTTGAGGAAATTGATTACATCATTATTGTTTTCTTACTTTATTATCCTTATTTAATTAAGTTTAAGGATAAAACAGTAAAATAATTTTAAAATCCCTCCCCTCCCCTTGTGAATCAAACACTTTTTAATTAAAATATCTCCCCTTCCCTCCGTTAAAATCTATCTCCCCTCCTCCCCTTCACTCCCCTCCTAATTCTCGAACCAAACGGACCCTGAATGAAGCTTTATTGTGGTTAAACGAGTTGGGTGTCCAGAGAGTTTCCATCGTACTTGATTGCAAATCCGAGTGGGGGTCTCCAGGGAGTTACCATCGAACTTGATTGCAAATCTGTGATGCATGGTGGTCGTTGGAAACTTTCCAAATTTAGCGAATTTGACACTATTTAAAAAAGTGTAAAGCTATGTTATGTTTATTGCAAAACTTAAGGTTAGTTTAATTAGGAGGCAAGCAAACTTTATGCCTCACACCCTTGCAAGGGCATCAAGGTCTTATGCTAGTTCCCAAAGTTTTGATTTTACTCCAACCTGTATTATGGATGCTCTTTTATTGGAAACGAAATGAGTTTGTTATAGTAAAAAAAAATAAAATTAATTGATTAAATATATATAATAAGCCAATGCAACAAGCTTTACAATTTCATATAACTACTAAAGTTTTAAATTTTTCCATATTTAAGGGTCCGTTTGGTTCGAGAATTAGGAGGGGAGGGGAGGAAAGGGGAGGGATTTTAATGGAGGGGAGGGGAGGGGAGGGGAGGGAAGATATTTTAATTAAAAACGTGTTTGGTTTGCAAAGGGAGGGGAGGGGGAGAGATTTTAAAATTATTTTACTGTTTTACCCTTAAACTTAATTAAATAAAAGAAACTACTTGATTTTACAATTTCAGAGACCAACCAATGACAAAAACACATGTAAGCTGCTTATTTTATCTCAAACTGGCTCATATATTTTCCACAACAAGACATGAACCGGTGAATTAACATTAAAAAAAAAGGATCAACAAATAATAATAAGTTGAATTAAAATAAGATAATAATAATAATAAGGCCGTTGACATCAACAAAGTAGTAGTAGAATTGGTTTTAGATGTAACAAATAAGAGTTATAGATAATATAATAATAAAAGTTGTTAAATAACAAAATAATAATAATAATTGTTATAAGAATAAGATAACCTAATAATAATAAATAATAATAAAAGTTGTTATAAGGTTAATATTGAGATTTGAAATTAATTTAAGGATAATTATGGCAATGCAATCAAATTTTAAAAAGATTTTCTCCCCTCCCCTTCTCTCCTCTCCGCTTCTAAAAATTGAACCAAACACTTCAAATTAAAAATCTTCCCCCCCTCCCCTCCAAAACTCTCGAACCAAACGGACCCTAAAAGTTCTCTCATGGTTATCTTAAATATATAATAAGTTAATTCAAACACAATCACATGTAATTTTGCTTGTAAGATTGAAATGGAACTTCTAAAGCAGAATCGGAACTTCAGTTGCTACTAAAAATGTTCATTAGAAGTATTATTCCAATCTACTCCATATTCTCATGGCACAAGTATATAATAATTGAAAACAGAAGTAAAAACAAAATTTTATTTTACAGTGTTCGTAAAAGCTCCACTTAAACTTTCAAGATTGTCATTCTTAACACTAAGTTCACAAACAATAATAAATGTGACAGAAAAAACCAAACTTCCAACCTAAAGAACAAAGAGTGCTTATATTAAATAAACAAGATAGAGGAAGCATTCTATGAGTAACATTTTATGATTAGTAACCATATAAATAAAAACATTGATACAAAAATAAAGCGCGCACGAAAAGATTAGACATGAGCAGTGCCTTCAGTAAACTTTGGATCCTCGCATCTATACCTTCCATCTGGTCCAATTCCAAAACCTTTTGGATCGGCGAAGACATTCTCTAGAAGCTGGCTGCGAGGTGGTGCAGGGCTCTTTTCTGCGAAATCAACAGCTTCCTCAAGGACCTCGTCAATTTTCTTGTCTATTGCCTTCAATTCTTGTTCAGTGGCTAGTTTGTTCTCAAAAAGATATTTCTTCAATGCAGTGATGGGATCCCTTCCAGCATAGTGTTCCTTCTCAGCTGCCAAATAGAAAATGTATCGTGTATAAGCTATTGTTATAACAAAAGATAAAATAAAGTTAAATTGTTTTCATAGAAGCTATAAACGGTTTTCATAAACATCTTGGAGAGCTTATAGAAATCAGCTGAAAACAACTTAGAGATGTGTCATAAGTTGTTTCCATAAGCTCTCCCAATCAGTCTCACAAGTATTTATGCTAGCAGATAAGTTCAAATAAGACAATCCGAACAGGACCGCAAACAAAAAGATGTGGCTTTGCCCTTCAAGAGATAAAAATCTATAGGGTTCTCAAATATAAAAACACTAGTTAATAGTTATAGACTTCTAGTTATATAGCTACTGGTTGTGCATAAGTAGAAAACATATGATTATTAACATAGGATGACATCTACAAAGGGTATCATGGTAGAAGTGTCAGTCAACCAAAATTATAGCTTTAAAAGTTGATTATATAACTTTTTTCAACGATGCTATATGAATTGAAACAAACACACACAAAAGGCTAAAATGACGTATTTAGTTTTGATTATGTTTCCGAACAATGTTTTTTCATACATGGATTCAAAAAGATCAAAATAAAGGCAAAAGAATGACCAGCAAAAACAACTGAAGTCAAGCTATCAGATTGACCAATCACTGTTCTGCAGTCAACAACTGGAATAAGACTATTACACAAACCACGCTCAAACTATTCAGACTGTGCATATATATTTTGTAAAACCCTTGGAACAAGGTTGATTGGTTTATTACTTTAGTTTCTTTCCTTTTCCAAAATACATATAGAAGAAAAAACTGGTAACAATAAAGTAAAAGAAAAATGTATTTGCTTGGTTGGTATCATTAATGATGTGGTGTAAGACTAGAGACGAAATATACTGTATGAAACTATGAGTATGTTAAACAGTAATTCATTTAATCAGGAAGTTTGGGAGTTGAGAAAAATATACAACAAAAGACAATGACCAAGAGGAAGTTTAGCATCGTGCAACTGAATATAGATATACCCCCATAAATGCAAAAGAACATCAAAAAATATGCTTCGCAAATTAAGATCTTAAACTAATATGATAATATTAAAATAAATGCTCACCGGGGTTACGAAGCTCATCAGGATCAGCCAATGAATGTCCTCTAAATCTGTAGGTCTCGCATTCCACTAAAGTTGGTCCTTCTCCTCTTCTAGCCCTGTCAATTGCCTCCTTCGCCACTTCTCTGACCTTCAAAACATCCATCCCATCGACATGAACACCTGGCATTCCGAACGCTGGACCCTTTTTCCATATCTGAGGATCTGAAGTTGCTCTAAGATGTGACATCCCAATGGCCCACAAATTGTTTTCCACCACAAACACAATTGGTAATTTCCACAAAGCCGCCATGTTTAAACACTCAAAGAACTGTCCATTATTACAAGTTCCATCTCCGAAAAATGCCAATGTCACGTTATCGGAATCAGCCTGATTCAACACCTCTCTTTTGTACTTCATGGAAAATGCAGCACCGGTGGCCACTGGAATTCCTTCACCGATGAATGCAAAACCACCGAGCACGTTATGTTCTTTTGAGAACATATGCATTGAACCACCCTGACCTCGGCAACATCCTGTCGCCTTACCGAAGAGTTCACTCATCACTTCTCGAGAAGGGACCCCTTTACTCAACGCGTGAACATGGTCTCTGTATGTGCTCACTATGCAATCTTCTTTCCTCAAATACTTGATGAATCCAGTTGACACAGCTTCTTGTCCATTGTATAAGTGGACAAAACCAAACATTTTACCCCTATAATACATCTCAGCACATTTGTCTTCAAAGGACCTCCCTAATACCATGTCTTCATAAAGCACCAACCCTTCCTCTTTAGTAATAAGCTGCAAGCACAAATCCAGATAAAAATAACAGCCTAAGAGAAAAACTCTTTTTCAAAGCATAAAAAGTATGTTTTCGATTTTAACTACAAAGCAGTGTATTCAATCGTGGATAGAGGAAAATAGCAGATTGTTAAAACTCCACTACGCAAAAAAGCTAAAGTGGCCTTAACACCGCTATAGCGTCTATTTGACAGCATTTTGCAGTAAATAGTGTATCACAGAACAATAGCAGTTTGTCTAAATTCTGTTACACTGTAGAGGTACAGCTCTGCTATTTAACAACACAGTACAAAGTGAAAATAAAATAAAAACAAAGCAGGTATGATTAATTTATATAACTAAAGAGGATGAAAATAAACAAAGAAGGTATGATGCAAATTGATTTTGTTTAAAAGTGAGTTGAACAACAAAAATTGAGGCTCAAAATCAATTTTAAAGGCAAAAGCCAAAATTTGCAGTTTCAAATTAGAATTAAAATCAATTCTACTTAACAACATCCAATTATGTCAAAATCAATTATATGCTTCTAGAATCAATTTCGACTCCTCCAAAAGTGAATCCAATCATACACTAAAAATGGAAACCAAACAAGACCTTTTTTATACAATTGAAAACCAAAGAAGACCTTAGAAAGCACAACAAAACCAACTTCAAATGTCTAAACTTCAGAAACCACTGAACATATAACACCATAAATCATAAATCACTAATGTTGTAAGCAACAAAACATCTAAAAGAGAATAAACAACAATAGCCCAACAACAAAAAAATTAATATTTGAATCATGCAGCTCATAAACCCAATCCCAAATGATTCAATTCAACTTTCTGAACAGAATAGTACATAAAGTTAAGTTTTTTTTTACTGTAGCACCGACACATCTTGATTGAAGACATATCCGATGTCCAACATGTGTATGTGTCTGACAAGACATGGACACATCTGATTACATTCAATTATTTCATTTTCTCAAATTTCAACCGGTGTCAGTCTCGGTGTCCGGTGTGTGTCAGTGCTTCATAGCCCAAAATTGAGAATCAACATATATTAACAAAAAGCATATATTTTTCAACAAAGACATTAACATTTGAATCAAGCAGCTCATAAATCCAACCCAACATGATTCAATTCAACTTTTTGAATAGAATAGAACAAAAAATTTAGATTTTTAATGTAACACCTATACATCTGATCGAAGGCGTATCCGATGTCCAACGGGTGTCCATATCTGACATCAACACATCTGATTACTTTCAATTATGTCATTTTCTTAAATCACAACCAGTGTCAGTCTAAGGCTCAGTGTCCAGTGTCAGTGTTTCATAGCCCACAAGTGAGAATCAATAGATATTAACAAAAAGCATAGATTTTTCATACATAAATGAAAAAATAATGATAAGGGGTTACCAAATTGGAGGTTTGTTGAAGAAGAACAGCAGCAACAGGTGGTGATGAACGGCGAGCATTCAAACGAAGAAGCTTCTGAGTAGATCCAAGAAAAGAGGAAGAAGAAGGGTTGTGTTTGAAGAGATCAGAAGAGAAAGAAAGTGGTTTATCATTGGATCTTGGAGTTGAAGAATTGATAGGAACAGCAAGAAGAGAGTGTGAGAATTTTGTTGCAGTGAACGACATTTTTTTTTTTGCAACCAAAGAAAAAAACCAGAGATGTTTTATGAAAGGAAAATGGAACACAAAATGAGGTTGTTTATTTATAAGAATCAGAAATTAATGAAAGTAATGGGGGCGGAGAATACAAGGGAGTGAGACATGGTGATAACCGTCTTAGTGTGTTTTGTGGGTGCTTTTGCCTATGTTTGATTGTCTATGACTACTATGTGCAAATTCATTATAGGCCAACCAAAACCCAACTAACTTTTACTACATTAACATTCATTTTGTTTTGTCACAAAAATAAAAAATAAAATTGTGCTTGGTAGTAGTTAGTTTGTTAGGGAGAAAGAAAAGTGTGATAAAATAAAATTGATTATGCAACGTTGACGTTTAAATCATATATTGAATTTATGATTGATTAAAGCTGATATTTCAATAAGAATCAAATGAATATCATAATAACACGAGAAATTTTACAGAAACCGACGAACAACACAATGTTGTGCTTAGACGATGAAATCACAAAAATAACATAAGAAAAAATTTATCTATGTGCAAAACACTTATTTAGATGAAAATTAATTTTGATGCTTAGACATTGAACAAGAGTTTGATTATGCAACAATAATTATTTTTGACGTGTATTAATTTTATGAAATTAGTTTTGATTAAAAATTAGTTGAATAAATAATTTAAGTTTAAATATATTAAATAAAATATCTTTTATAGAAAAAAATGATTTTTATTAATTTATGTTTTATAGCTTGTTCGGAGCAGCGGCAACTTCACCAAAGTTGTCGTGTAATATCACGTTGAAGGATGCATTTAGTTCGCACCACTAAATACATTGTCCCAACTTCCACCACTAAAATAATTTTTTGCAGCAACTTACACCAAAGGTAATCATCATGAGATCCACTCCATTAGAACTAATTTAAAATGTATCAACGGCTTATATTAAAGTGGTGTAAGTTGGAGCAATGTATTAGGCAGTTCAAACTAAACTTTACCCACGTTAAATCAATAAGTTTGAACTTGAAGCTTCTATAAAGTTGGGGTAAAAAAAAATTGAACACGTATCTCAAGATTCTAATGCTAATCCAAACAACTTCTAAATAGTTTGGATTATAATCCATCTTGTGTGGTGTCTGTAACTTTTACTTTTTTAAGCAAAATGGGTGTAGATGGATCTGCAACACACTAAGTAGATTCAATTAAAAAGGAAAAATTACAAAAGTTGGGGGAACGTAAAGTTTAACCCAATAAAATAAAATAAAACAAGAAAAACAAAACAACCAAACAGGGTTCAGACCACATAACTCAATCCGAAACAAATCAGTATACACCACGCACAATTCAGCGCACCTGCATACGAGAACGAAACTAAATTGTAAAAAATGAATTGCATAGTTAACGAACATCAGATAAAATCTTCAAAACGGAGGATGGATTCGACCGTCATCACAATAAACTAACAAATCCACAAGCACTAACTATTTACTAAATTTGATAATAATTGATTCTATATTCATGCATAATTTAGGGATGGAGTTGGAATCAATTTTGAAGCTGAAAGCCAAACACAACAAATCTTTAGTTGCATTGTGAGAGGTCAGAACATGGAAACAAACATATGCTTAGTATTTTTACTATTTTTCTAATAAAATTGAAACAGAATATTATTTAGGAGAAAAAAAAAATTGTTTGACCGACGAGAGATAATTAAAATATGGCTAAAAAATTTGTTTTAGGCTTGAATACAAATTTATTAATGACTTGAGCTGATTTAGTTGGTGGAAGATGGGTGTATTTGATATTTCTTATGCAATATACAATGATCACTTGTTGCTTTCTCAAATGAGAAAGATTTGCATATTTGTGTACATCTAAATTCTCTTATATTACATCACATGACATCCAAACAATTTGGAGCAAATCAGCAAATGCAAAACAAGTGCTTGTGATGTTTTAGCATTTGGTTATTCTCTTAAATTAATTTGATAGATATATTTTTCTTCTTCATTCATTAATTTAGACTAAAACATGCTTCTTTCAGCAAGGCAAGTAAAACTACCACTTTAAATAAAAAAATTGACTAATCATATATATAAACCAATGAATGATACATCATTACGAAATTTAGAGACTTTTAGACTATATATATGAATTGTTTTGAAAGGTGAATGGTTGAAGGCCAAAAGAAGATGAATGGAGTGGAATGATCATGTGAACCTGGTTACATGCTGATCTGGCATTGCATGTATAAATGGATCATTTCCAAGTCCTTTTCATGCAGGGTGTGTGCCCCACTTATTTAAAATATATTATTTTTACTATATATAATAAGTGATTGATTTTCTATCATCAAAGGGTCCATAGCTCAGTGGTAGAGCATTTGACTGCAGATCAAGAGGTCACCGGTTCGAACCCGGTTGGGCCCTTTTTAATTATACTTTTCTTTTTCTTTTTCTTTTTCATTAGTTCTCTTTGTAGTGCAATTTCTGAATGGATATTATATAGTGCTGAGGGTGCTGGAAGAGGAAACAAATTTGAAAAGATGGTGATATTTACAAATCTCAAAAGACGTTTGGATGTTTGTTTTTGTATAAGATATGTTATATTTTTTTGTTGATCCTAGCTAGCGTCCTGCTAGGGATTTGTTATGAACATTGTCTAGTTGTATTGGCTGAAAAATGGATACTTTTTCAGACAATGAATAATAAAACCGGATCAAGATATCTACCAAAACTGTCAACTTCACTACTAATTGATGAGACTTAATCATTTCATTGCAAAGTGTACTTGTACAAAACTTGCATTCAATCTGTGTTACTATCACATTCCATTCTTGCACAAAGATTATTCAAAAAAAAAAAAAATCTTGCACAAAGATTATTTGATTAAGTTTCTGCCTGGTTAAGTTCTTTGGTTGAAGCAAAAATCACGCATGAACAACTCATTTTGAAGTTCCCTTCTTCTGGTTACGCAAAAATAATTGAATAGTGCTGAGAAGAAAGTGAATGAAGCTTTTATATTTTAAGAAAGAAAAATGACATTAGAAAGCATCGGAATGAAACATCTTATGTTGGCACCCAATGGTTCACCAATCATCTGCAGCACACCATAAAAAATAGAATGAAAAACAAAGCTTTTATTAATCGACAAAACTTAGATGCATTTTCTTATGTGCTTTTGTATGTTCATAACTAAAAATTCACTTTTTTTTTTTGATGTAACAAACTTTGAGAAAATTATGGTAAATTTAGTTAAGAACCACATAAAACAAATAAGGAAATGCACCTAAAAAATTTCCTTTATTAATTGGAAACAAAATAAGTAAAGAAAATGAATGGAAAGAGAACAAGAAGTAAATAAATGAAATAGGCATAAAATGCTTCCTCATCCACCTGATTTAAATATCTTAAACTCAGCAATGGCTTTCATATTGTTTTTTGAACCAAGAGCTTTCATATTGTACACATAGACAACCTTGTGCATAACTTATAACTTATATACATACATATACAATAGTTAGTAACAGCTAACATTACAAAAAGTAGAGTATGATACAAAAGAATAATGAGTTGAGATACAACAAATCTTCTAATGGAGAAGATATCTTCTGTTAGCCTGTACAGTTAGTTGTTAGTGCTTGATCTCTTTTTCTCATAGAACAGTTATGTCATCGCTTATTTGTCTTTTCCTTGCCTGCAGATATGCATTATTTCCCTTGTGTCAGAATTCAGGATTACTAAAGAGAACTATAACTTTCTTAAATAGAAAAATTACTCACCAAAAAAACTTGATTTTAAAGGAAAACGAATCGATGAACCTCTGACTCTCAGATCCCGGTTTTGTTTGTGACGACTATGTTTATCTATAACTGCAGAATTGTTGCTACTTTCTCCAGTCTGATAGTGTGCTACTTTACTCACCTTTTCATGGTACACAGCAGGTGGGGCAAGCCTCAATGGAGGCAAGTTTTCAAATTGCATAAATCTTTGATTTTTCTGCAAGCTGCTCAAGATCTCAAACTGCACAAACAAACAATAGTAGTGAAATGTTTGGTTCAAAGGAGAGGGAAGGGGAAAGTTGGGGAGTGCGAGATTTAATTAGTTATTCTATTTGGTTCAGAGGCGGAGGGCAGAGATTCTAAAGCCAATTTATTTTCTATTTCTTATAACCAATGAAACAATGACGCATACACGGACACTACACACAACACTGACACGTAGATACTATAATTTGAGAAAATGGAATGATGTGTCAGTTTCATGTCAGTACACTGAACATGCTTTCAATCTAAAATCTCGGTGCTGCATGGCTTATAATGTTTCATTTCATGCAATATTTATGAAAGGATATTTTAGTCATTGTATTAACAATATTTAAACATAATCTTCTTTCCCCTCCAGATCCTCCAATACTCAAAATAAGTCAAAATGATGAACCAAATGACAAGGATATTATATTGATTGAATGATTTAGAGGTTTGTTCATATTTTTACCCGTGATATCTGTTGCTGTCCTCCATACATATTCTCTGATAAATCACTGTCATGGTGGTGATGACTTGTACTTCCATGAGGGTATTGGCGTCTTGATGAGAATTTATTGACTAAGCCATTCTCTGTAATTATAGATTTGTTTCTAGACTTCTGGGGTTTTTGGATAGGCATACATACAGGGCATCCAGACGAAGATGCTTTGCTTGACGACTCGACTTCAGAGGCTTCACAATGGAGATGAATTGCATGGCCACAGTTGAAAATTCGAATTCCAGTAGTAACTGAGTTCTTTGTTAGGAGGCAATTACATATACAACACACTGAACTCCTGGGAGCAAATCCATGAGAAGCCCCTTTCTTGAGTAAAGTCATGGTATAGAATGTATCATCCTCTATCAAGGACTTGGCAGCATCCTAAGTGCAGAAGTAGAAACAAGAGAAGAGAATAAGGATAAAAGATAAAACCCATGATGATGAAAAGTAGATAGATGAGAGTAATCTGTTCATAAAAATTCTAGATATTCCATGCAATATTGAAACTAGGACTTTCTATAAAACAAAAACTAAACCGAATCGTTAAACTGAACCAAAGCACAGCAAAGAAAAATGTGACCAACAGTACACATACTGAACTGAATCAAGTTAATATTCCATGCAAGTCACTAGGACTGTTCATGGTTTGGTTCAGATTTTGGTTTTTTTTTATGAATGATATGATATGCACAAGGATATCTTTATATCATTTCCCGAATCTGTACACGATGAAACCAAATATAGCCTGGTGAATATGAAACTCATACAAGTGCAGGTGTACCCTAAAAATATCTCGACTCCCAAGGAATTGACAACAAACACGACTAGAATATAAAATATGAAATGTATGAATTGAAGAGAAATATTATAGTTGGTAATTGGTAAATCTTAAGTGAATCAAATTTAAAATATTACAAAAACAAAAATGAATAGGTTTATCGTACCAGAATTCTTTTTTCAAAGCCATACGTTCCAAGCATCCCCAATATGGTAAGTTTAAAATAGCCAAATTCTTGACTACCATTATCACTCAAGAGTTTGGACATGATAGCTGGAAGGTGAACATAACCTATCATTCCCTCAACAATCTCTTTAATGAACTGGGATATCAATTTTCTCAAGATATCACCATTTCGGGACTTTGAAATCTTCCAATTGCTTTTATAGGTGTCTTTGTCCAGTTGTGAATCTGCTGATCCGGCTAGAACACCAAAATAATTTTTCCTTTCATATGATTTCTCTTCAACATATGAATCCATCAATGGATCACAAAACGAGTCAAGTAATTTAAACCAGTGTGCTTCTGACTCCTCAGGATTTAGACGAGGCGTGTTACGCTGACACAGACCGATACAGGCATGCAATAAATCGTACATGAAATTCACCTATTGGATTTGTAGCAATTAAAAAGGTTAGGTTACCTAATACATACATACATGCATGCACTGCACGCCCATTAAACCAAATATGCATCTTTAAAACTTCACTAAAATGTTAAAACTCCAGGAACATATATACAAACCTCTTTTGTCTTTAAAACAGTGTTGTATACGTCTATATGGGAAGAATCAAGCTTAGGATGGTTTGAAACTACAGCTTCCACAGCAGCATCAAGCTCAACAAATTTATCATTTAGATCAGAAAGTGTAAGTGAAAGAGCACTACCAACATCACCAACCCTTTCCAATAAGAAAGCAGCAGCATCTATAATGCCATATTCTTGGCATAGGCGTAAACAATGTTCCACACGATAGCTATCGAACATTTCTAGAAACTTTAGAACTGAACCCCGTTCATGCTGGCATAACAGCTGCAAATCAAAACATTGGAACAAGCTTAAAACTAGTGCAATGAACTCCATCACTTCCAAAAACAAATATTAATCATGAGAGGACAAGGAGCCAAAACACATTAATAAAGAATGAGAAACAAGGTCTCAAGAACAACAAAAAAACACATTAACACTACGCTCAACAATCAAAAAGTCCAATCCTAAAGAAACAAAATTGCCACATGACACATTCCAAGAACAACAAAAAACACATTAACACTGCGCCTTAACAATAAAAAAAGTCCAATCCTAAAAAGACAAATTGCCACAATGACGCATCCCAAAAACAACAAAAACCACATTAACACTATGCCTTAACAGTCAAATTAGCTCTTACTTCAAGATTGTATGAAAAATAAATTTAGAAAAAATTATCCTGCCCATGCAAAAAACATAGTACAAAAACTCACCTTTAGGTAAAGCTCAATAAGATCATCAGGCACATGACTAGGATTTTCACGCATGTACTTGGGGAAATCGGATATATTTTCTAAGTAATCATGGATTCTTTGTGGAGGATCCTTAATCTGCTTTCCATTAGGGGGATTTGTAATAACACCCTTTGTCAAATGAGACAAGTCTAGGGTGCCAAATAAGTGAAGCTCAATGAGTGTCTTTAAATAAAGGAAAAGACTTCTTGGGTGAGAATGAAGTTTAGTGATGACATGGGAACTTTCATCACTAAAATGTCTGGTAACCATATGGAATGCACCTTCCCTGCGAGCAAGTGAAAAGAGTATATGAAAATAAAGAATATTAGGTTATATAAATGGAATCAAAGAAACCATAATGCAATATAACCTGCCAAAAGAATCTAACTTGAGTATATGCAATAAAGATGACTACCTGCTGAGTTCAACCAATTCAGGAATTCGAGATAGGACTGCTGATCGGATAGCAGTTCGGTCATTGCCAATCAACAGTGAGAATGCTTTGTTGATAAAGGAGAAGGCATGAACCGGCTCATTTACATCCTTCATATAGCTGTCCAATGCAGCCACATACTCATGTCTGATGGAATGAATCAATCCGCAAACCTGAAACCCAACACAAGAGTTAGTAAAATCACTCAACTAGGTAATATCAATACCTAGTACCACTATGCTTCAAAAGGTAGCATCGATAAACTGGACAATGTACCTACCTGATAATATTTGGCGCTCTCACATAGGTCTAGCAAAAATGGCACATCCCAGTCGGACTCGGGAACTACTTCCAGAAGTGCAAGCACTTGCTTCTCTCTACTTTTTGGAGTTGAACTATGAGAAGAAACATTAGTTGAAAAGTGGTTATCCAATGTCAGATATTCCAATATCTGACAAAGCATGCCCTTTGAAACTTTAGCTCTTTGGTGAGCAACATAATATGCAATAAACTCAAACAGACAACCTTTGTCCTTCAAAGGCCACTCCATTGTTAATCCGTCGTCACCACTACTAGAGGTTGTATCTGTCGGAACAACATTCATATCAATTATTTGAATAAGAGCATCCACTGTATTCTGAACTAAAATATTGTCAGTTTCAGTGACATTATTATTTTCTTCTTTCGTTTCTTCAATAGGTCTATCAGCTGATTCCAGTGAAGATGAGCTGGAATTTGAAATTTTATCTTCAACGAAAGCACATCGAAGGACATCTAATGTAGCTTCAGTGTCTAACTCTAAGAGAAGATATAGATTCAGGTATGGCAGTTTGGACACAGAATCTGAAACTATCCGTGATTTTGTAGCACTGGAATCTTCTAACAAAAACTCTACAAGTTCTTTTCTGAGAGATGGCAATCGCATAGGAGGAATAATTCCATGGCCTACAATTATATGCAATAGCAATATGTGAATCATCTGTATGTAGCATTAATGGAATACCTTAAAAGCAAAAAATCAATAAAAATAAATGAAGAACTGGGAAAAAAATACCTGGTGGAAAGGCAAGACCTGTAAAGCAGTACTTGAGATAAACCAGCATTCTATACCTGTTTAAAGGAGAAGCATGAATAAAAAAATACAGATTTAATTATTGCTGTCAAGCTAAGACAGTACTAACAAGTAACAATTTTCACTTTTGAGAAATGTAGTGAATAAATTGCTCCAAGTTTTCACATACACAGGAGAGAGAACAGCAGAATAACTGTAACCAATTCCCGATTGAATATTTATATTATAATAAATGTCTAAATTTTTCTTATGAAGATCAAAACTGGATTTGAATAAGGTCAACAGACATAAAAGTTGCAGATAATAAATAAAAAAAGTTCTGTTCAAGCATATTTCTAATATGATTTTCTTTTTTATTTAAAAAGAAATAAGTAAGGAGCCCTTGCTTATTTGTTTTTCTCCTGTCCTATCTGAGGTCGGTAGATGGGGAAGGGTAAGCCTGAATAAGGAATGTTCCCATCATTAATCAGGTTACTGAGTACTGACACTGCCACCAACTCAATTTGCCTTTAACTACTCTTCTTATAGATAAATTTCTCAAAAAGGAAAGAATTGGTTTTTTGTTTTGTCTTGTTTAATGTACGAATACAAACAAAATCCATAAATTGGCATTCTTCATTGACTAGTCAAATTGTAATCCATAGAAAGCAAAGAATATAAAAAATTAAATAAAAAAGAGAAAAGTAGCTTACCCAAGTGCAGTAGCATTTTCCTTCTGGCTATTTTGTAGGACTGTAAAGAGCTCCTCAAGAGGTGCCCTAAAATCATCTAATCCTTTATTGAAGAGATACACCAGGGCACTATATAGTCCATGCTCCCGGCACAATCTGACAACCTACAAAGCATCAAATAATCATTCAAGAGCTATACCATTAAAAAAATAATCGAAATTAAATATACTTCAATTGATCTAACAAGAACCTGATTAAAATCCAATGATGAAATATCCATGTGAAGTACACATTGTTCAACCCGCTGCAACCACCCTTTCGTGCTATAATACTTTACCAGTTCTTGCATAATCTTGAGAAAAGAATAGCAAATCATATAGATGAAACTAAAAATTTATACTGATAACCTATCATGCAACTACCAAAAAGTCTAACATAATCCAATACCTCGGGAGGTAGAGATCCAAGCATGTCCTTCAAAATATATGGCTCCAGAAGCTCCAAAAATGTTTCTGGAAAATATTACAAAGTATTTGCACTGTTATCTAATTGAAATTAGAAAAGGAAAGGATAGATAAATAATGAAAGAGAACCCCCACAAGGCATTCCATCTTCATTGTTCATGTCAATTCAATAACCTAATTGTGGAAAAAAGCTTTGGTACAACATCCATGTTACTATATGACAGCCATGAATTGATGAAACGTAATAGAATTCAATTGTAGATGGCTGTAATCATTTGAAAGTGGGTTGACTTTCTGGCCATGATTCTTAATAATCTCTCTATGTTACGGAACGTTGGAGATATGGGCAGTAAAGTGTCAATAAAAGCAGCAGTTCCATGTCGCAAGGATGAGAATCAAGGGATAAAATCAGTAAAAAAAAAGGTATTAGAGAAGTATGAGTAGCACCTAAAATGTTTGGTTAAGTGAAAAGAAGGCTCAAAGAAACCCCTAATTGGAAATGTTAATCAAACATAATGTTAAGTAGCCAATTCAGAGAAACAGAAACAGAAACAATTAAGCCTGGTGGTATCAGGGATTAAAAACTAAAAAGGCACAAATGAAAAGAGAAGCCCTCAAAACAATATCCTACCACTCAGAAGGCAAAGACAATACCTCTCTGTTGAACATGAACATCCACAAACTTGGAGAAAATTTTATCAAAAAGGATGTCTGTCCGTTTGATATGACAACAAAATTCAACAGCAACGCCACCAACACGGGTGTATTGCTCCTTTATTTCAGAATGCACTGAATTGCTTATACTATTTGAATCATTGGATTGATCAGGTTTTCCAATTTGGTTGCAGAAAGCCACAGAAATATAGGAGAACACCTCTTCAACATATGATGTAAGCAACTCCTCCAAGAAGGGCATTATAGCCTCATGTATAGCATCCAAGGTTCTAGGTAGATCAACAACCCCATGAGCATGGCCATCATAAAGAGTCATTGCCATGTTCAAGGCACCCATCCAGTCACCTGCTTTCCGTAAAACCAAGATACGTTCTTTCCAAGGGAGAAGACGAGAAATAATAAGATGTGTTGGACCAAGTATATAAACAGAAGTTCCTCTTACAGCAATGGCGTTATGATAAGCTTTCTCAGGATTTCCATATATGTTGATGAAGTGCGTATGATACGAAAGTAGTTCGTCTCCTCCAATACCATCTATACCAAAACTTGTTTGGTGAATCACAGTTCCATCCTTGGCAAATAAATTCAGTTGTCCGGTTGAAGTGAGAACTACAAGCATCTGAGCAAGTAGAATATCATCTTAAATACTATTATTATATAATTATTATTATAACAAGCAAAGAGACTCTTCAAAAAAAAAAGGAGTAAATGGGAATGAAACAGTGAACAATAAAAGTAGCCACATGTCTAACTAATCTAAGTAGGCAGATGATGATTTAATACCTGATCATCCAACCATGCCAGACCTATAGCTGCACTGTCAAGAGACCATTCTCCATATACCTTTAATTCTGATTTGATCAACCTTGCAACCTGAACTTTGCGTTCCCAAGCAATTGCAAGCAATGAAACTCTTTCAACAGTTTCTGCAGACGCATTATCTACAAGAAAGTAAGCAACATTTAGAAATAAGTCAACATGAGCCTACATAATTGTATAAATATGTCTACACTACCAATAGTAAGATTTCCCACCCAAATTGATCAACAGTACCATTTCCCGCACAAATTGATGACCTATTACATCATTTTAAATTTCTCACAATGTCCTTAAGAATCCTCTGAATTGTGTTAACTGATACACTTTTCAATTTTGTGTTATTGGTAAATAATATGTTACATAAGGGTAAATTTATCTGTTAAAATAATGACATTAATGTTTGATAAGTATCCAAGCACTAAGCTATGAAAGTTCTTCCAGAAACTTCATGCACTCAAGGAAGCTTGATTTTCTTCATTTCTTGGAGTCTTTACATTCTTTTTTACACTTTCATTCTGATTTCTTTTAAATATAATTCATATATTACAAAAACTAGATAGTTGTGCATGGATTCTGTCATTCATAAGTTGTGTAGCACCAACCTTCAAGTTAAAGCATACCAGACACATTCGGACACGAACACTCATACGACATGCGTTGGACAATGCATTCTAGTGTCAGAACATAAAAGTATTTTGTTTTTGCTACTGCACATTAATAAGTACACAACTCCAACACCTAGCCAACACTTGTATTCAGCTACACATGAAAAGGGACACAACTGAGTACTGACACCAAAAATTTCAATTTATTTTAATGATGGTGATCAATTAGAGGATGGACGGCCTTAAATTTATTAGTTTGTTTTACCTTTTTCGTAATAGATGGGTGGATTGGAGGTGTAAGACATGGCTTAAGACTTCATCATCTTGTCTTAAAATCATTTTTTCTAAGGAAACAAAGTGTTCAGATTGTATAATGATGTCTCTCAGTATATTTAGGTGAGACTCATTGTTATAGGGAAAATGTAATACTTAAGAAGTTATTTAGATAATAGGTGGGTTAACCCGTTCTTCTGATACATTGATGAATATATAAAATTTGATTCTCGATATAGACATGGTATAAAGTATGCTTGTATTTAATTATACACACACACATGCATGTCGCAGTGTCCTATATTTTGGATATTACCAGTGTCTATGTGTGCTTCATAGTTAGTAACTCGTGTAAAGCTACAGGTAATATGGTATAATACCCAGTTATAACAAAATATATCCATACCAGTAGAACTACTTGTTTGTGTCATGTATTTCCATGCAGTATATGGCATAGAACCCTCCCGAATTCCATTTGGCCTAGGGAGTTGAGCATAGGCTACCAATGAAGGACTGAGTCGTACCTAAAACAGATATAGTATCCTGAGTAAATAAGGCACAAAATGTCTCAACAAAATAAAGATTACAGGAGTGATATATGGAACAAGGACAAACATCTCAATTTCATACCACCAAAGCAGTTTGATGGGTGACAAATACAACCACACCTTCTTCAACCAGAGAAGAGCCCTCGTTGAAGAGCTTCCAACCTGCATCTCCCCCAACAACACCCCCGACCATGCTACTTATACTGCTGGCCGAGACCATGGTGTTTCCTTGAGAATAAGAAGGACTTCCTCCGAATTCGCCAGAAAAGAGGGGTGAAGCAGATAGCACCAAACCAGTATTTTGCCCATCAAGAAGACACTAGGAAATTGATACAAGTTCAACAAACATGAGAAAAGTGAACATCAAGTAAAGTCACAATCCCTCTATACAACACAATGCTAGATATGATCCATTGCACACAACTGCAAAATATGATGTACCTGAGTTTTGAAGTTGAACCTATTAATCAAAACAACCACTGAGATATGATGCAAGAGAACCAGACCCTTGCAATCCCCCGTAACTGCTTTAAATTGACGAGTATTCTGAGGATCCTGTCCTAGAAAAAAAGCATGTACCACTGGTGCCGTATGCTCTCCACTTATAACTTTTACCACTACCCCTTTCTGTACATCCCAAAGCGTAACATGACCATCACCATAACCAGCTAAAAGAAGATCTCCTTGTTGATTGAAAGACATGGATGTCACTGGAGCTTGTGATTGTATACCAAGCATCAACATCTAACAAGTGATTGACAGACACTGATAAATGAAACTACATCTGATACCAAAACTCCAAATAAATGCTTGAAATTAAAAACAGCCAGCATTACAAAAAATCCTATGCTATACAATGTTCTACTAATAACGTGTATGGAAGATTTTTAGCAGATTTTATTTTCTGATATGGTTATTCTCATTGTTTGACTAAACTCTATTTTTCATCTGAAATAAATAAAAAAATAGCATTGCTATATTGGGATTCTCATTCACTATGTCAAGCAACTTCTATATTCCATACAAAATCTGATTTCATGCAAATCTCATAGAAAAATTTAGGAAACTAAAAGATAGCCTTAAACATAACATTAAATTAATTGCAATTATTTATAATATCACATTGAATATATTTGCAGACAAGGATATAAATTTCAATAATTCAACAAACATAAAAGTAAAGCTAGCTAGTCCGAAAAGTTTGATTAAATTAGGGAAAAACCTTTCCATCCGTATTATCCGCATGATGAATGGAATATTTACTAGGAACTACAACAATAAGCCCTCTTGTCATTCCAACTGCAATGTAATTAGCATGAACTACCAAAACTTGAGCAGAACCATGCTCACGCCTAAAATTTTGCGATGAAATGACCCTCGTGATTGCATTATCCGCATCAACATCAAAATAACCTAATGTAATAGACCCTCTCCGTACACCCTCAAGTCTCATCGGCTGCGCAGCAGCACCCTCTTCTAAATGTAAACCCGTTGAAGCATTCTTCTTCTCCAGTTCCTCAGCTAAGTCCAGCGGCTTCTTCGAAGAATCTAATTTTTTCTTTGTAACCCTTTTACTTTCTAATTCCAATTGCTCAAGTGTTTCCTCCACTAGCTCAAAAACATCACCAATGGAACTACCATCATCACCGCCACCACCACCATCGTCACCATTATCTTCATTCTCAATACCTTCACCATTGCCACTACCATCATCATCATTCACTTCATTCTCAATACCTTCAACAAAACCACCACTGACACCAACACCAATACCATTCACAATTTCTTCTGTTTCATTGATACCATTATCACCAACATAATCAAAACTACTTTTTTCATCATCATCAACAACAACATCAAAAGATGCAGAATTCAAACCCTTACTATCATCATGATCATGACCATTTTCACCACTTACAACATCAAAATGTGTAGAATTTGTAGGTTCCAAACACTTATCATCATGATCATGTCTATTTTCAACAGAATTCAACAAATTAGAAACAAAACACTCATCTAAATCACTCTTCACATTCACATCATCTTCATTCACTTCAATTGCATCAATTCCAACACTTTCACTCCTCTCCACAAAACCCCCAAATCTCTCCCTCAATTCACCACCTCTGAAATCAACATCACCAACACTGACACTCCTCTCAATTTTGTCACCAAATTCACTCAAAACATCAGAAATATCCGATTCAGATTTAATCGAATTCGAAATTCTCCTCCGGTGCATAATCGCAGCAGCATGTGGAGTCGGAACAGATCTCGACGCGGCAGCAGCAGCAGCAAGAGCAGCACCGGGTTTGGCATTCGGTGTAACTCGACCAAACAACGACGAAAAAACACGCGGACGCGGAGGTTTATCACCGATCCTGACATTCTGTGAAACCCGACCCGAAATGGAAACGGGTGTGGGTTGAGGAAAGTTAGTGGATTTGTTATTAGAAGGAGAAGAAGGTGGAGAAGAAGAGGGTGATGAGGAAGAAGAGCAGTCATTGAGAATTTCGTCGACAGTACGGTGATGAGTGGGAGGGAGATCGGTTTCGGTTTCGGTGTCGTCGGGAAGGAAAGAGCGGAGGTCGAGCTCCATGGGAGTTGAGTTTCTTTAGTTAGCTGTCGTATGTGTGGGTTTATGCAGTTTCCTTCCTGTACAAACTTTATTTTTTAAATAATTTTGTTTTTTTTTTCAATATATACTGAACTTTGGTTGCATCAGAGAGTATTAACTTTTATGGTTTTTTTTTTCTTCATATATTTTTATTTTAAGTTTAATTACAGTTTTGATTACCTTATTTTTTTTTTATAGGATTGAAGTGGCATGGATCTTTCATAGGATTATGGCAAACAAGGGTTAAGGATTTGTTGCCTCGACAAAGTTTACTGGAGGGGTTGTGTGAGAGTAAATCGATCGATATGGAGGACATCGATTGGGCAGAGATGAATGAGAAAGTTCTGAGATTGATATGTTTATGTGCTTAAGATGAAATAATATACCATATCCTGGACCTAAACACGTTGAAGGAGGTTTAAGATAAATTTTAGTGACAATATATGTCAATGACGTTGATGAACAGTTTGTGAAACAACTATACAATTTGAAGATGAAGAAGGATTCAATTTGCAACAACATGTCAATGTCTTCAACACCATAATCATCAATTTAGCGAGGCTTCGGGAAATGATTGATGGCGAAGATAATTAAATTATTTTGATGTGCTCGTTACTAGGTTCTTATGACCATTTGATGACTAGTTTTACCTATGAGAAAGAGACACAGTGTAGAGGAAGAAAGTCAAATATATTATATGAAGTTACAAATAATGTATCATACACTAATGCATAAAAAAATAAAAACCGAAAAGTTACAAATGTTTCTTTAATATAAAATGGGTTAATAGGTCTTTACCCCCCTGTAATATAGGTTATTTCCGATTTTTTCTCCTGTAATTTTTTTTTTTGATTTACCCCCCTATAAAATATTTTTGTTTTGATTTACCCCCTAATAGATCAAACAAAAACCAAATTTTTTTTTCTAAGAATTTTTTTTTGTTTGGCCTATTAAGGGATAAATCAAAACAAAAATATTTTACAGAGGGTAAATCAAAAAAAAAATTTACAGGGGGAAAACCGCGTAAATTGAGTTAGACTTTAAAGACATAAAAACCCATATGTTAAGTACTTCATTTTACACGAGGGCATATTCCATATATGAATATGATGCAACCTAGCCCCACAAAATTATTTAAATCTCAAAATATTGTATGCCTCAAAAAATGTTTGAGGTGTCTATCCAATGCACTTCACGTGGAAGGTAAAAGCCAAAAGCTAGTGCCCTTTATGAATGAACATCACTAAAATGCTGCATTCTCCAAGCAACAGAATAATATTTCAGGTTAATGCTTGCATGTCAATACTTGAAGCTTAGTTCAACTTCAATAACCTTGTGTGCTCAATTGGTTGGTTATAAGGTAATATACCATAGTTCCAATTTCAAATTTGAAGCCTTATACTTTTACTTTCAAATTTTAATGTTGTTATTAATAATTTTCCTTCTCCATCTTTTTTAAAAAAAAATTATTATCTGTTCCTTTTGTTCTCAACTGTTGTAATGTGTTCACTCCATTTAAGTCAATTTTAATTTATGAAAAACATGGTTATTTGTGCTACCATTCCTAAATATGACCATTTGTGCCGTGTTGAGTTGTACTAATCCTTGGATCCTCTGAATTCGGCTTTATGGTGTGGTCGGCTGCAGACTTTTATCTCAAGAGAAAGAAGCCGGTTGCACCATAAAGTCGGCTCAGAGGATTCATTTTAGCAAGAGATTCTCTAAGGTCAAAATGTCTCTACAACCAAAATATCAGTTGTTCGGATAAATCTAACGGCTCAAATGCAGTCTCTCTCGGCTATTAGATCAATCCAACAACTGACATTTGACCTTATTAAAGAGAGCTACGGATACATTTGAGCTGCATAGAATTTGAAATGGTAGTTGTAAACAAGAATTTCGTAAGTTTTGGATTGAATCATTAAAACTTGAAAGTGTTTGTTGCTAGTTAGAAATTTGTTTAATTCTAGTGAAATATTTGTTTTTTTCAGTACAAAAATGGCAACGGTGACTGCTTCAAGCAACATAGTATCTAGAATTTCTCATGTCTACCATGTCAATGTACCAACTATCTCATGTGAGTCTAAAACAGCACCAATGAAACTTGGTTCTATGAGAAAAGCCAATACACATAATGGACTTAGAATTTTGAACTCATTGGATGAGCTATTAAATAGAACTCCAATTAAAATGAAGGCAGTGAAATCAAGGAGAAAAGGTCTTCAGAGAAAGAATGTTATGCCGAAAGGTATCATAACTTGTGGCATGAATTTGATCTTTGTTGGAACTGAGGTTGGTCCATGGAGCAAAACTGGTGGTTTAGGAGATGTTCTTGGTGGTCTTCCACCAGTATTAGCAGTAAGCTTACTGTTATGGTTTGCTTTTTATATATTTATTTAGCTATATACTTCGGAGAAATGCTAACACACTCAATTTGAAGTTTAGTTATTATGTATTGACAGTGTAAAAAATTATACGAGCATCGAATCATATTTCACTCTAATCTCTCACTTCGTAATGTTAATATCTACGTTGTAAATTATGATTGGTTGCGTTTTTGTAGAACTATTTTACATTGTCAATGCATAGCTATTGAATTTCTCTTTTCAAATACTCACAACTGAAATTTATACGAATCCCGCCGCTGAGACTCACATTATTCAGCAGGAATCCTGCTGAATAATGTGTTGGAAAGTGCATGTTAAAAGAGTGTGTTTATAGCATTTCTCTGTAGTGGTTGACATATTTGGTGTTCAGTTAAGTCATAATAAGGCTTTCTCAACCCATTTGGGTTAGCCTGGTGGTATGGGCTTGAGACTTGGGAGTGTGCTCCTCCTCAAGGTCTCAGGTTCGGTTCTCTCCAGTGTCAATTTGGGTGGGCTAATTTACCTTCTTCAAAAAATATAATAAGGCTTACTCTAATTCATCATTCTATAGGCTAATGGACACAGAGTTATGACCATCTCTCCACGTTATGACCAATACAAAGATGCGTGGGATACAAGTGTAACAATTGAGGTATATATTATCCTTGACAATATGTTTTCATTGTAATCTTCATTGAACAGATTTTCCTTCTATTCAATTGTGCTATGCTATAGTTAAATGCATTGTATTGAAATCTGTTTATTACAGGTAAAAGTAGGAGATAGAAATGAAAAAGTTCGCTTCTTTCATTGCTTTAAAAGAGGAGTTGATCGCGTCTTTGTAGATCACCCTATATTTCTTGAAAAGGTGAGAGTATATCTCCTTTTCTTTTGAGTTATATACTCACTGTTTTGCTTTCAGATACTTAATGATGATTGAAATTGAAGGTTTGGGGGAAAACTGGAACAAAAATTTATGGACCTACCACAGGAGATGATTACCAAGACAATCAACTACGTTTTAGCCTCTTCTGTCAGGTTCTATAACCATATCCATTTGGTTACAATGTTCTTTGCATAAATATTATATATGTAACTTTTTATATTGTCTAAGGTGCAACTCAGAGAGAAATTTGTGGAAAGAATCTACATTAGTTACGATTTATAATGTGTTGTGTTCATTTATTGAACAACAACGGCATTTAACAGTAAATCAGAGTATCACATTAGGCATATATCAACAGTTAAGCACATCTTATTATAAAGCTAAACATTATAAAAGTAGCATGTGCTGCCATCATATTTTATGTTCAAATTTGATAACTCTTTAGTCCTATTTCTTAACAGGCAGCTCTGGAAGCAGCAAGGGTTCTGAATCTCACAAGCAATAAATATTTCTCAGGACCATACGGTATGGACTATAGTTATAAATGATATTCTTGGAAACGAACTGGTTGAAGATCATTTAAGCATGATGTTTTGATTTTCGTTATGCAGGTGAAGATGTCATTTTCGTCGCTAATGATTGGCACACGGCCCTTATCTCATGCTACTTGAAATCTACGTACCAGCCAAATGGCATATTTAGGAATGCCAAAGTAGGTCTAAATGACAACTTGATTATTACCATGCAACACTGATAGATATTAAAAATTATTTACCTATTTAATCGTTCGAAAAACTAACAAGTTCTTCAAATTTTCTTTATGGTTGCTACCATTATTAGGTTGTTTTTTGTATCCACAACATTGCTTACCAAGGCAGATTTGCATTCGCGGACTATTCACTTCTCAATCTCCCTGACCAATTTAAAAGCTCATTTGACTTCATTGATGGGTATCATTTTCATATTTGTGAACTAACTAACGAATTTAGCATTCATGAACAATAAAAAAGTTAAGTATTTTATCTTGTTCTAATCTTGTAGGTATGTTAAACCAGTTGTTGGAAGAAAAATCAATTGGATGAAAGCTGGAATTTTAGAATCTCACAGGGTTTTAACTGTTAGTCCATACTATGCTCAAGAACTAGTGTCAGGCCCAGATAAAGGAGTGGAACTGGACAACATTCTTCGCCGAACTGGTGTTACTGGTATTGTTAATGGCATGGATGTTCAAGAGTGGAATCCTTCCACCGACAAATACATAACTGTCAAATACGACGATTCGACGGTAAGAATGGTTTTCTTGAGATGTAAAGTTTCTCTAAACTGTGTCGTGGCTCATAAGAAAAAGAGTTTAATCTGTATACACGTCCTCACACTGCATGAAACTTGAACTCTAAGACAATTACATAACAGATTTTTAACTAGCTCGTCTACTCAGGTGTTGGAAGGGAAAGCTCTTCTGAAAGAAGCACTCCAAGCAGAAGTTGGATTGCCGGTTGACAAAAATATTCCTCTCATTGCTTTCATTGGTAGACTCGAAGAGCAAAAAGGTTCTGATATTCTTGTAGCAGCCATTCCCCAATTTATTAAGGAGGATGTTCAGATAGTAGCCCTAGTAAGTATAATAATGATGGAAAAAAAGTATTTTTCTTTCTCGTCCTTTGTACTTCATTAAAGGAATAAGATATCTCATTTAAATATGTTATGCCATTTCTTAGGGAACAGGAAAAAAGGAAATGGAAAAGCAACTTCAACAACTTGAAATATCATACCCTGACAAGGCTAGAGGAGTTGCGAAATTCAATGTTCCCTTAGCACACATGATAATTGCAGGAGCTGATTATATATTGATTCCTAGTAGATTTGAGCCTTGTGGTCTTATTCAGCTACAAGCTATGCGCTACGGAACTGTATGATTCCTACTTTACACAATCCTTTCCTAGTGGTTTTTCTGGATTTGGATTGTATGTAGTGTGACTGCATGCCGTCAGTCAAATCTGGATCGTCCGGAATTGAAATTTGAACTGTCGATTTTGATCGGACAGTTCAGATGTAGCTGACTGTGCGCACTCACGAGGTTGTGAGTGCACACAACGCAGATCCAATTTTTTCTGCCACAAGACTTCCTCTAATAACTTTTCTTGCATTTTTTACTTCAACTAGGTACCTATTGTTGCCTCAACAGGTGGATTAGTGGACACGGTCAAAGAAGGTTTCACTGGATTTCAGATGGGTTCTTTTAATGTTGAAGTAATACTAGTACCTATGAGTTTTCATTTCATACAAGTGTGCCTACAGTAGATTAAGTACAAAGCACTAACCATTATCTTATTTTTTCTTAAATATTTTGCTGTAGTGTGATGCTGTAGATCCTGCTGATGTGGATGCTCTAGCAAAGACTGTCACAAAGGCCCTTGCAGTCTACGGCACTCCAGCTTTTACAGAAATGATCAAGAATTGCATGGCTCAAGATCTTTCATGGAAGGTGAGTTAAGAGTAGAATTTTAGTACATGTTTAGATTGATGGTGAGGTTGGAAAAATCAAGGCAGCACCATGATTTTGTTGAAGCTCCAAAGTGCAACTTTTGCTAAAATCACAGTCACATGATTCTGCTAAACTCACCGTCAATCCAAACATGCACTTAGTAGCTTTTGTTTTCTCCTACTAGTCCTGTAAAGCTACCAACCTATGCTAAGTTCCAATTTGAATTAACCTCTAGTTCAGAGTTCTTCATTTATACAAAATTTCTTCTAAACTAATGTTCATGAAGAAGGTAAGTGATAGCCTATGAAAAAAATTAGGATACAGAAACTAGTTTAAACTTAAGAAATTTCTATTTTAAAAACTTATAGTTATTGCAAAGGCTTAATATTTCTTTATTTCTAAAAGTGCTCCATGACAAGTTTATCCATATAGGTTCTAAATTATCCCATCAACTGAGTAACTGAATTTTGTTTTGGAATTAGGGACCTGCTAAGAAGTGGGAGGAAGTGCTGCTAAGTTTGGGAGTTCCTGGCAGTGAACCTGGAATTGATGGAGAAGAAATTGCTCCACAGGCAAAGGAAAACGTTGCAACTCCATGATTAGAACAAAGATGCAAGGGAAGCTTCTGCTAGTCTCAATCTCTTGAAGTTTCATGGAACTTCACCCAGTGATGGAGTGACTATAAGTTCATTTTTTCAAGGAGTTTAAACCGGTGTATCTAACTTGGACACTTTAATTATTCTTTTGCCTAAGAATGATAGATTATCGTTCAGTTTTGTATTTTTTTTAAACGCAGATGTTGTCAATTTTTTATGCTGAGGATGAGGATCAAATCATTGACCTCCTTATCACTCAACTCCTTAACTCACTCACTCCAACCACCAATCTATCATTATATCCCCTCGTCCATTTTTATACTCTTACCTTTGAGATTTACCACTGTGAATAAGCAGTATAACCCTTCCTTATATTCTAGCCAAAATGATATAATTGCCGAAAAGAAAGTTGGTTTAATTTAGTCAGGATACCATCATGGTTCAATTCAACATGGAAAGGTGACGCGAATCTAACCAACTGCTGAATGTTCAACTTGAACCGAATCAAACTGTTTTATGTGCTCCAGTGCATCATTTTTCGTGTTTCTGAACCGAAGTGGTTCTAAATTTAAGAGTTGAATCATTTTATTGTTTTCAACTGGCTTTAAATCAGTTACGTTTTTTCTTTAGCCATTAAAAAAAGTTATATTTAAAACTTGTATTATTGAACTTGAAGCTGCATGCCTGTAAGTACACTCTGCAATGGAAGAGGAAACCAAAAAAATAACATTAGAAACTTGATTGATAAACTTGAAGCAGAAGAACCTATCTCAGTGAGAAAACTGCTCTTAAATATATTTTTTTTTGACTCAATCTGCTCCTAAACTTATGAACCACATCTATCTCAAAGCAGAAATTGCAAAACGAAAACCAATTTATAATTTTAAAAAGAAAGGAAAAGGTAAAAACAGTTGCATTAACAATCACATGTATTTGAATTACAGAATTGTTTATGAATTGTTACGTAAAAATAATTGCATATTTCAAAGAAGAAACAAAATTAAGGTTGTCCTCCTTAGTTAAAAGTTCTCCAAGAAAATCTTTAGCACATCTAGTTCATGAAATTTTGAAATGATGATTACAGATTCGAGTGTCGATTACAGATTCGACAATGCAGACAAGGATCAAACACTGAATTATCAACTGCCACTTTGGCTGGAATATATTAGAGCTAAATTATTTACACAGGTGAAGGGATTGAGAATTGTTTTCAATAAACTGGGTAAATACAACAGCTCAGGTTAACATTTAACAAACTCCTGTCAAAATTCAGCTTGGTTTGTAAAGTTCTAAACCACCGGTTCAGTTTAGCTTACAATGCGGTTCAGTTTTTTCAATTTTTAGAACAAGGCTAACAGACTAACGTTGTATAGAAGACTCAACATTTTCCTAGTTTTAATATTTGCATTCTCAGAAATATGTTTGGATTTGAGCATAAACCTGAAAATTCCAATCAAGATCAAGCTACTACTTTTTGTATGTCTAAATTCAATAAAACCCCAATGAGATTTAAAATGCTTAGATGTATACATAATCATGCAATGAGTAGAAGAAATTTAGTACTGATAAAAGATCAAAATTAAATAAATCTTTCTGTAAATGGACTGTGACTTTCAGTATAAGAGAGGTCAGCTGTAGTTGAATGGAAAAAGAGAGAAAAAATAAAATCACTTGCTTTTGCACAGAAAAAACAACCTTTGCACAGAAAAAAACAACCTTTATAGTCACACTTAAACATATTATACATAATAGATAACAAGAAAAAAAAATTAACCTTCATAATCAATATGAGAGGACTTGTTAAGTACAAATGTGAGAGGAACATTGATGAATTGAATTGAGAACCTATAAACATAATAACTTAAGATAAAACCAACTGATTACCACATGTATAACTGATTTAATACTTTTTAATATATGATACAGTTAATTGTTTATCCAACTGGATGTGCATAGTTGTAGCTGCACCTTGACCGTGCGTTTAAAGGAAAATATACCATGATACCAAACATACAGTAGAATTTGATAAGTTGAATTCAATACCGCAATATCAAACATACAGTACAATTTGATAAGTTGAATTTAAGCATGATAGAAATAAAGACATCCAGACAATAACAGATTTGCACAACCCAATGCAAGGGGCACACAGGAACAAAAAAGAGATAACTTGTCATTCTTTAATTCTCAGAATTTAGAAAAATTTATACCAAATCAAATTTATCAAAATAAAGCACATACTCATATTCTTAAGTCAAAAGCACAACAAAATCTTGACCTAATATTGCAATCAAAACAAAATTGAGTCCCAAAAAAAGAAATTCCACCGAGTAACTACCCCATTACCAGTACAAAATCGGAATAGATCATACTAAAAATGCTTCTAATCAAACAAGCTGAATCCCATGTCGTCGTCACTCTCGTCCTTGGGTTCTTCCTGTAAGTACAACCAAAAATACCAATTAGATAACCAACAAACAGAAGACAAAGTTCAACAACAACTTTTTCACCAAAAACCTACCTTCTTCTCCTCGGTAGGAGCAGCAACAGCAGTGGATGCAGCAGCAGCAACTGGGGCCGAAACAGAAACCGGAGCACCACCTCCAGCGGCATTCAATATCAAATCATCAAGGTTCTTCTTCTCGGCAAGTTTAGCGAATAAACTTGGCCAGTAAGCTTCAACATTAACGTTTGCAGCTTTCAACAAAGTGGAGATTTTCTCACCCTATCAACAATGACTTAAGGAGAAACCAATCTTTAAAACACACTATCTCCAAAACCCAGATTTCACCAAAAGTCCAAAACAAAATTCAAAACCCAGATTTCCAGTATTTAAAAATTGATTTTACAACTTTGGTCCCTAAACTGTAGAAAATTGTTGATTTAGTCCTAAACTAAGAAAATAAAATAAAAACACTAAAATTTTAATCTTCATTCATTTTATTCGACAACATTACCCTAGTTTCCATATTTACTATAACATTCCATCTTGTATTTCTGACATTCTAATTAATGAAATGCAATAAAGCTTATTTCTGTCAAAAAAAAAACATTACCCTAACACTAACCAAGAACTTTAACTAACACTCGTCAAAAAATCTAATTTTTTGAAGGACTAATTTGATTTCAATAATTGAATCTAAATGACAATTAACAACTTCTAGGAATTATATTCTGAATTTTACTTGTTTCAAAGACCATGAAGCAAGACACACACAACGCTCACACATTCGGTTAATAATTTGAGGAAATAAACTAATCAAATGTAATTGCATGTGCGACTGCCGGACATGGCAAGATGACAAAACACGCGCCAGCCACCGGACACAACTTTGATCAGAACTCAGAAGTGTCATTTTAGGTTTATAATCCTATATAGCCCCTTGCATCATCCAAAAAAATCTCTTTTTTTTTCCCCTTCTTTCAAAACCCAATTCCAAGCATTTTCTAAATTCAATAAAAAAAACATAAACTAACAAAAGAAAATAAAAATTAAATTCATTACATTATCAATTATCAAAACTAAAAATTCAAATATTGAATGAATCATAAATGGAAATTGCAGAAAGGATACAGTGACGGCGATGTTATCATCATGAAGGATCATAAGCGAGTAGCTGCAAGCAACTTCTCCGATCGACATTTTCACACTACAATAAATCAAACAATCAAAAGAGAAAAAAATTACATTTAAAAAAAGAAAAATGTTGAATTAAGTTGATAAATTATCACAAAATTGCATGAATTTTTTACATAGAAATGAACAAGGAAAAGTGGGTTACCTTGAAGGAATGAGATCGAGGAAGAAGAGGAATTAGGGTTTTCCTACGCTGCTGCAAAAGGGTAGGAATTTAGGTTTTCAGGGTTTATGAACAAAACCTACAATTTGAAAAAGGGACTGTGGAATTGGGCCAGTAATGGGCCCTTCATATTGGCCCATTTTAATCATTTTTTTGGAAGATTTCTTTTTGGGCCCCCCTCATATATCTTTAGGCCCCTAAATTATGAAATTGCCCTTAATAACACGTTCTGTAGATAACTATCCGATGTTCATTTTATATAACCATCTACAATGGATGCCAAAGAATTTGGCGATGCATTGAATGCTTATGTGAGTGACTAAGAGCATGAACCATCATAGTGTGATAAGAGAAAATACTTTTTTTTTTTACAAACAAAAATGAGATATATTACCACAAGAGAAACAATCAACTCTCTAGCACAAGGTGTGCAGAGAATAGCAGAACAGTGGACTGCAAAGTATCCTAAAGCAATACAAAAAAAAGACAGTCAACCAATGCCTAAATAAATGACGGGTTGCTGCCACTACATATGGTAACCAAAAGGAAAACAAACATTTTTGGCTTTCAGCACCACCGTAAGGAAGTAATTTTGACTTTTTCCAACAGCTCCATAATTGATAAGAGAAAATACTATTAACATAATCCCAAATATCTTTCTTTAACATGCTGAAAAATCTCTGTTCCTATTTCTCCAAATCTCCCAACAAGCAGCTATGAAAAGAGGTCTTGATAAGCATATCATGATGTTTGAACCAAATCTGACAATAAGTCATAAAGAGTTCATTCGGAAAGATGGAACGAAAGTAACCCCAAATAGACATTGCTCTAAGACAGACACGAAGAGTATGCATATCATCTTCAACAATGGAGCCACACTTATGACATGTCGTGTCAATGGTAAGATATCTCGAGCGTTTGTAGGGGGACTGCCATGCATTACCAACCGTCACAATTCTATAATACTTCTTTGGAGTATTATTATTATCAAATAAACTCTAAATAAGATTTAAAATAAACTAGTAAAACGGTGATTGTCAGTTGTAAATTTGAGGCTCACAGTTGTTTTTTTTATCAAACATCAGAGTCGAGAATTGCCCTTGCAAGCACATATGCCTAAGCACATCAACAAATGTGTGCGTGTGTTTATAATTTATATATAATTTTGCACTTTGTTCCAACAAATATTTCAAGGGTTTTTCTATCAACGTTTAGCTGGAATAAAGGTATCCTAGTACAAAAAATGCAGCTTAAATTAGATGGGATAATGTGTGCAAACTGAAAAAATGCGGAGTTGTTTAATATTAGATGGGATAATGTGTGCAAACTGAAACTGAAAAAATGAAGGACCTCCAACTCCTTTAATAACACCTGCTCGTGAAATGGAGATCGAGGTTGTTAACAAACACTGAGGTGGTGTGGCATCCTTTGCTGTTACACGGATACGGTAACAGAAAAGCGTGCACAAATTGGTTCTCTAATTCAAGTGTTAAAAGGATCAGCAATGGAGAAACAATTTTGTTTTAGTCCCATAAATGGGCTGCAAGTTTATATTGCATAAGAAGTTCCCAAGGCTTATTTCTATTGCAAGAAACTGGTCCGAAACTGTATCGGAAATAGGAGTGTGCACAGATGACAGATGGGAGTGGAGCATGAAAGGGATCACTATTAGTGCTTGAGCCAGAGGCTGTTATTGCAGGGATCACTATTAGTGCAGATTTTTCAAACAAATTGATTTGGAGACACAACTCCGCGGCTAGGTACACTGTAAAGTCAGTATATATATATATATATATACTTCGTCAAAGAAAAAGGTGCGTCATGCTTCGTATATAATGTTTTATCAGCTCAGCAGTGACGAGTAAACCATCAAATGTTACTTGACGTCGTGTTAATGTTACTCACTTTCATCCTTTTGTCAAACTTAGTTACTTAACATCGTTTTACTGGGACAAAATTGATACTAAGTAGTTAAATATAAGGAGGTAAGCGAAACGTGTGGACAATAAAGTTTGACAAAAAGATAGATATGAGTAATGTTTCACTGAGTAAGAGACGTATTTGAAATATTCATAATCTCATGGACCATTTGAAAGCGCAATAAATTACATGGATAAATTTGGTGGTTTCCTTTGATTATATCTAATTGAGTTTATGTTGTTGAAGATGCAGAAATGAAGAGCCTAACTAGAATCTGTTTGCATTTAAATTGAGGTTTTCTTTCATCTCTAGTTCCATCAATTTCAATTTTTCTGTCTCTATTTTTAATCTGTAATTCAACTTTTTTCATTAGTGGTAAACTATACGCATCACTCACCACATTATTTCAATATATGAAAAATGGATGCATATCCTTGGTTTACTGCACCCCCCTCTGATACACATAATTTAAGTACCAAAATGATTTCTAGTATTCATCAGAAAACACAAATAAATCCTATAAAATATAGCCCAAAATAAAAAAGCATGACAACTATGATAAGTATCATTGCAATACCAAATTGTAATAAGTACTAACTTTTTATTCAAAGTTATACTATTCTACTAATTGTGATTTAACATAGTGATCTACAAATTGAAATTAGAGGTAGTTACCACAATAGGGCACCTCACCACATGATTCCCATCCTGCCATGTGATGTAACCAAAAGCTACTTCATTATTTTGTGTCATTCTACGGCCTTCAATCCTCAACTTGTAGCTTAGCTTCTCACTCTTCTTATTGAACACCAACTTATTCGGGATTACACTAACATGGTATCCTTCAACAGGTGTAATGCTAGCAACATAGATCGCTTGTCCCTCACCAACATTGGTTACTGTTCTGTGAAATTCTTGGATGGCCCTTGAAGAAAAATTTCCAGCATTGAAAAATGCTATAAAAGAAGGGTAATTAAGATCCAAGGAAGGTTTAGAACAATCATTGGAAGAGGATCTTGTAATGGTAGTGATGTTTTTTTGTGTGAAGTTAAGTGCACAAAGAAGATTAACATAATCTTGTACACCAACATCATAAACAAGACCAGGGTCAAGTGCTCTATTGGGATCAACATAACCAGCTCCCAGTGCAAGAGGAGTTGCAACTTCATTACCTTTTCCAATGTCTTTGATATGCTCCTTAGTATTATCAAATATGTTTGATGTTGTCATAATTGCCGACCTTATAGCTGCAGGGCTCCAATCAACATGTGCTCCTTTTAAAAGTGCTCCTACACCGGCAACATGAGAACATGACATAGATGTTCCAGTTAAAAATTTGAACTTGTTGAAGACTTCAGTCACAGGATCCAACACAGGAAGTTTTGTGGGCCATGCAGCTAAGATTGATGTACCAGGAGCCGTAATGTCAGGTTTCAAGACATATGGACAACTATTTGATGGTCCTCTTGAACTAGAAGAATAAACACTAGGTGCTGGTTTAGTACCGAAAAATGATAACTTGAAAGAAATATTTGCTACTGACATAGAGTTACTCTTGATGTAAGATTTGGTGATTTCTCCATCTATTGGACTAATAAAGATGTTTGCATAACTTAAGTCTTGAAAACTATACTCTTCTTTTCTAAAGAAGTCGAAATTTGATATATTTGATATGAAAACAGCTCCAACAACGTTTGCTCGATACATATAAGAATATTGTTGAATAATATCTCCATCGTCACAAACCACAATATTGTTCTTCACTTTGATTAATTCTGTAACATTTTCGCACAAACCCATAAAAACAATTGGCAAATTGCCAGCAGAGAAATTTCCTAGATAATTAGACCAACCTGTGAGTGAGACTCCATTACCAAGTGTAAGATTTGCATGAAATTCACGATCCATAGTACCAGCAGCAACAGTTGTCAACCATGGCGTTCCATTGCGAAGAGTTTTAAAGTCGGGGCCGTCGTTACCTGCTGAACAAGACACAAAAATACCTTTTTCCATAGCTGCAAAAGAGGCTATTGCGATCGGATCTTCATTCAAAGGTAAATCAAAAGTTGGACCTAATGAAATCGAAAGAACATCAACACCGTCCAATATTGCGGCATCAATTGCAGCCATTATATCAGATGAAATTGCAATCGGATCTTCATTTTGTCCCCACACAATCTTGTACATAGATACTCTAGACAATGTAGCTATTCCTCTTGCCGTTCCATTTGCATAACCAAAGAAAGATGCACCATCAACTTGATTTCCGGCTGCTGTTGTTGAAGTGTGGGTTCCATGACCATCTGTGTCACGTGTGGTGTTCACTATTGTTGTATTAGTGTTTGAATTTTTCGCCAATAACCCTTTATTGAAGAATCTAGCTCCAATGAGTTTTTTGTTGCAAAATGATGAATTGTTGGTATTTTCAAATTGACATAATTTCCCTTTCCATTTTGAAGGGATTTTAGTCATTCCATTATCATTAAAACTTTCACTTTCGGGCCAAACACCTGTGTCAATCAAACCAATAATGACATCTTGACCAAACTTAGAAGCTGGCCATGCCCCTTCAAATGGATTGAGGCCAAGGAATTGTGGTGAGTGTGTTGTGTGAAGTTTCAAAGGTAAATCAGGTATTGAGGAAATGTAACCGGGGGAGGTTTTGAGAGCTTCATGCTCTTTAGGTGATAGATTTGCACTAAAACCATTCATAACATTGGTGTATGTATAAATGATTTTAGAAGAGGTAGAATTATTGATAGTAGTAACTTGAGAAAGGGTAGATTCATACCAACTATGTTGATTTGAGAATACTTTTGGCATAGCTGATAAATCCATATGAATGATATAATTTTCAGAGAGAACCAATGTGAAAATCAAGTGAAGGATTGTAATATAAGGGAACAACAAATTGACACAAATATTGGAAGCCATGACTGAAAGGTATTTTGAATGTGGATGACTATCAAATCAAAACATTGTACATATATGAATATGATATTAGTATTACAAGGGCTAACCAACAAAAAATGGAGTCAATTTTTTCTTTTATTACATAAAAAAGTTGAGTCACTTTATTGTCTACAACCCAACATTACAAAGTATAATTAAGTTGTTCTGCAGTTAAGATTTCCAAAGCATACACCGAACATCTTTGGAAACTGTAGATTTACAAAATTAAACTAATTTTAATGCATTCCGACTGATCATAACGGAAAATTCAACAACATATTGGTGAGAGGGTGTAGTAAGAGATTGTTTGAAAAATGTGTAGATATTCTCGTTTTGATTTTCAATAAATTTGGGCAGTTGATTAAATCAAATGGTTTTTTTATGCGCTTTATGGATGAGGGACTTAATTGAGCCCTCATCCTAGAATCCATTTTTTAATTATAATTTGCCATCTAGACCAAACAAATTAAAACAATTTGTAATCTTGCAATCAATGAAATTCTATTAAATAAAACTATTTAAAACCATTAAAATATAAGATATTCATATCACGATAAATGACATTTTCTTTAAAAAAAAAAACAATAAATGACATTTAAATAGTATTAAGTGTTTTAAAATAAACAACAATTATATTTTTAAGGAAGAAACATTGATCATCAATCATCTTTTTTTTATGAGATTATTATCAGTCATCTATCAATGACAATACGTAATAATTTTATATAAAAAAAAAGGGGTTAATTAAGTTTTTGGTCCCTATAAATATTTACAGTTTTGTTTTTAGTCCTTATAAAAATAAATCACACTTTTTAGTCCCTACAAAATTTTCCGGTAATGTTTTTAGTCCCTGTTAAATTAAAATTTGTTTAACTATGCTTAAACTTCTAAATTTTTGAAAGATTTTTTACAGATATGTTCATAACATTGTAAGACACTCTTTTATAAAATCTTTTAGTTTTTTAACATGTAATGAATTAAATATGAATTTTTCTAAAAGCCAAATTTTCAAGATTATATTAATGAAATTTTGGACCTAATAATAAAATCTTGAGCTACTTTTTTGCGGAGAAACTTTGTGTAGGTGGATTCTAGGGTGAGGGTTCAATTAAGTCCCTCACCGGTGGACCACTTAGAATTGTAATTAATAGTCATTAGATTAATCAAGTACACATATCTTATTATATACCGGTGGATTCTAGGGTATGTGTACTTGAACCCTCACCCTAGAATCCACCGGTATATAATAAGATATGTGTACTTGATTAATCTAATGACTATTAATTACAATTCTAAGTGGTCCACCGGTGAGGGACTTAATTGAACCCTCACCCTAGAATCCACCCTTTGTATAATGTTCTAAATAAGTATGTAAAAAATATGTTAAAATTTAAGCACAATTAAGCAAATTTTAATTTTACAAGGACTAAAAGTATGTGTTGGTGCCTGTTAAATTAAAATTTGTTTAATTATACTTAAACTTTTATATTTTTAAATAATTTTTAATAGACATGTTAAGAACATTATAATAATCTCTTTTATAAAAAATTAGAATTTTTTGACCTGTAATGAATTAAATATAATTTTTTTAAAATGCTAAAAATTCAAGATAAAACTAACGAAAATTTGGACCTAAAAATAAAATTTTGAGCAAACTTATTGCAGAGGAGTAAAAACGAAATACAAACTTATAGGGACAAAATTATTAAAAAATTAATTTGAGGACTAAAAACGAAATTCGGTATATTTATAGAGACTAAAAACTCAATTAACCCTAAAAAAAAAGTAATTTGAATACAGTGAAGAATTAAATAATGAACACGTTCCAAAACTAGTTTTGTAAAAAAAAAAATTGCAATAAATTAGTTACACTAGTATACCCGTGCAAGCACGGGAAAAATTAACGTAATTATAAAATTAAATTTATAGGGACAAAATTATTAAAATATTAATTTGATGACTAAAAATGAAATTCGGTATATTTATAGTGACTAAAAACTTAATTAACTCTAAAAAAAGTAATTTGAATATAGTGAAGAATTAAATAATGAACACGTTCCAAAACTAGTTTTGTAAAAAAAAAAAATTGCCACAAATTGGTTACACTAGTATACCCGTGCAAGCACGGAAAAATTAACGTAATTATAAAATTAAGTTACATAAAAAAATACATCTTACACAAAATTAGTGTAAATTTAAGTTATTTGACATATAAATCAGCATAAATTTGTTAAAAAAAATGGGCATAAATTTTTAGTAACTTTAGTATCAATTGTAAAGTGTCGGTTAATTAAGACGACTTTCGGTGGCCATTGCGCTTGTGGGTTTTTTTTTTTTAAGCATCAAATCTATCCTACTTGCTT
>Ga0228711_1000619_pt1 | contig 45579 bp, 21 predicted proteins | sample MedpolnodulmetaG_2_FD_177996 | JGI IMG/M metagenome (GOLD analysis project Ga0228711, IMG submission 177996) | Root nodule microbial communities from Medicago polymorpha collected in Santa Monica, California, United States - brown nodules | ecosystem: Host-associated > Plants > Roots > Nodule...
TACACAGATTCATCTCGGACCTAATCTCTGAGAGATTTAGCTACTCATAATTGAGTTTACAAATAGCATAATCAAGGAATTAATTAAAACATACATGAACTGAGTAAAGGATGATGAAATCGCCCTCCAAGCAGTCTTCAGGTCTCAAAATCGCCCTTTAGCTCTCCAAAAATCGTAACCCTTGTGTTTGGAACTGACTTCAGCTTAAATAGGCAATTCTGGACGCGCCTAAAATCGCACCACGGTTCATAAAATCGCGCCACAATTTTTCAAAATCGTGCCACGCCACCAGAAATTGTACCACGATTTCAGTGGTTCAAAGAACATGCCTCTCTGGTGATAAAATCGCGTCCCGGTAGTGAAAATCGTGACACGATTTGTTGCCTTCAGTTCTTCTAATTTTCTTGCTTTTAACACCCCTGGTCACCTCATGTTGCCTCAGAACTCTATCAAAATGTCAAAATAAGTCCTAAAAATTACGTAATGACAGCATGTCATCAATATGCATTTCATGAAATTCATCAAGGCTTGTACCATCATATAAGTCATAAAGTACACATCATCAATATTCCATAGTCATACATTACATTCAAAACCCATCATAATACACAAGATTAAAAAATGCAAGGTGTTGTGAATTCGTTGTGAAAAGCACACCAATAATAAACTTGATGCGTAGAGCAAATTAATACCAAGTAATCAAATCAAGTGGGTGACAAAATAATTCAAACAAAAATAAACAACAAGAGATAAAAGGAAGAAGAAGAACACAAGAATCTGTTTACCAAGTTCGGTCTAATGATGACCTACTCTTGGGGAGAGAGCAGCTCTCCGTTCCACTATAATGATATGGGTTTCTTTACAAAGATATATTGAGTTACAAGAATCAGTCTTCAAACCTAATTCTACCCAAGTCTCAATCTCTTCCCGTGACCAAAAGACTCAATCCTAATAGTGTTTTGTTCAAGGTGAATCAAAACAATCCTAACCCTAGTGTTTTTTGCCAAAAGAAATTCTATATAAACCCTAGTTTTAATGTTGGCTTCTAAACCCTGTTTTCTACACACTTAATCATCAGATACAAGGTTTATATTTATAGAGGAAAGCATCCCTCAAAAATTGGAACAGAACCGACCCATGAAAAACGCCGTATTATTTTTTTCTGTTGTCACGCAATACGGGCGTCGAACTCTGCTGTTCGGGCGTCAATTTTTCACGTAACCAAAAGCTCCTTCTGCAGGCACAATTCGGGCCACAGATTGCTCCATTCGGGCCCCGAATTTGACATTTCCAAGATGCATATTTTTGAGTCATTTTCCGACAATTCTCCACCTTGACTCTAAAATAGTGATGATGCCAATTTAACCATCAATCATCTTGCTGCTCTCTCCAACCTTCATCTATGCTTCAATGAAGTTAATCAAGTCCAAGAGATGCTTGAACCTTGATCTCGATAATGATTTGGTGAACATGTCTGCTAGATTTTCTTCTGATGCCACTTTCTCCACCATGATCTCCTTAGTCTCAATCATGTCTCTAACAAAGTGCAAATGAATGTCAATGTGTTTTGTTCTTTCATGATATACCTGATGATTTGCCAAATGAATGACACTTTGGCTATCACAATGTATCTTCACACACCCTTGACTAATCCCCATTTCTCCAATCATACCTTTCAACCATATGGCTTCCTTGACCCCTTCAACAAGGACAATGTACTCTACTTGAGTTGTTGAAAGAGCTATAACTGATTGTTGATTTGCCCTCCAAGTTACTGTTGTACTGAACAATGTAAACACAAATCCTGACAAAGATTTTCTAGTGTCTACATTACCTGCATAGTCCGCATCCACATATCCCTCCAAAGCATCCCTTCCTGGTTGTGACCTTGTATACTTCAGACCACCTTTCAAAGACCCATTCAAATATCTCAGAACCCACTTCAAAGCTTGCTAGTGCACTGGATCCGAATTTGCCATAAACCGACACATCACACTTATTGCATAGGATAAGTCTGGTCTACTACAAACCATACCATACATGATGCTTCCAACCCCACTTGCATAAGGAGTACCCTCCATCTTGCTTTTCTCTTAATCGGATTGAGGACACTGCTTTATTGACAACTTTGTGTGATGACCAAGAGGAGTGCCAACGATCATAGAATCTTTCATTCTGAACCGCTCCACCACTTTCCTCAAGTACCCATGCTGAGATAAGAACAACTCACCTTTGTTTCGGTCCCTCATGATATCCATACCAAGTATCCTCTTTGCATTACCAGGATCCTTCATCTCAAATTCATCATTCAATCTTTTCTTAAGCATCTGAATCTCTTGCCTGTCAGAACTTGCCATAAGAATATCATCTACATAAAGGAGAAGGTAGAGAATGACTTTCTCATTCCTTCTCATCATGTAAACACAACTATCATAGTTGCTTCTCACAAAACCAGCCTTTACTAGGAGCTCATCAAACCGACGATACCACTGCCTTGGAATTTGCTTCAACACATACAAAGATTTCTTCAACAAACATACTTTTGTATTATCTTCTACGAAACCTTCTAGTTGTTGTATATAGATAGTTTCTTCCAACTCTCCATGTAGAAATGCGGTCTTCACATCCATCTGTTCTAACTCAAGATCATACATGTTAACAATCGCCATAAGTACCCTTATAGAACAATGTTTTAGCACCGGTGAAAAGATTTCATTGTAATCAATCCCTTCCACCCGAGTAAAATCCTTTGCTACAAGTCTTGCTTTATACTTGGGTGTTTCGACCCCTGTCTCCTGGTATACTTTCTTTCTTCTTAAACACCCACTTGCTTCCCACTACCCTCTGATTCTTAAGTAATGACACAAGTTTCCAAGTCTGGTTCTTTTCCAATGAAAGTATTTCCTCATTCATTGCCTTCAGCCAGTCCTTGTTTTCGTTGCTTTCTAATGCTTCCCTGAAGTTCTTTGGTTCTGAGTCTTGCAATTCTTCAACTGCTTTCAAAGCATAACATATGAGGTCGGCATAACTGTATCTAACAGGTGGATTAATTTGTCTCCTTTCCCTATCTCTTGCTAGCTGATAGTCAAGATCAATTATTTCTTGGCCTTCACTCTCATCAAGTACTGGAGTCTGATCCTCCCCTTCCCTTTCATCAGTGGTAGACTCCATCTCAAACTGAATTTTCTCTATCCCTACTTTTGAGCTAGTTTCTAGGTCTTTGCACTTCATCCCCATACATGTCTCATCAAAAGCAACATCACTGCTTATAATAAATTTTGATCCTCCAGGTTCCATCTTCCATAGTTTGTAACCTTTCACACCTTCAGGATAACCAATGAAAATACATTTCACAGCTCTAGCATCAAGTTTGTCATGTTTGACATGAGCAAATGCTAAAGCTCCAAAGACTTTCAAATTAGAGTAGTCTGCCGGTATCCCACTCCAAACCTCCATAGATGTCTTGAGATCTATTCCTGTTGATGGATATCTGTTAATCAAATATGCTGCAGTACTAACAGCTTCCCACCAAAAACTCTTGGACAATCCAACTCCTAACAACATACACCTCACACGCTCCAACAAGGTCATGTTCATTCTTTCAGCTAGACCATTCTGTTGAGGTGCGTATGCCACGATTCTATGCCTCTTTATACCTCTTTTCCTGCAAAACTCATTAAACTGCTCTGAAACAAACTCCAGGCCATTGTCAGTTCTCAACACTTTCAGTTTGGTTCCAATCTGATTTTCTACAAGTGTATGTCATTCTTTAAATTTTTCAAAAGCATCACTTTTATTCTTTAGAATGTAAACTCATACCCTTCTAGAATAACCATCAATACTAGACATGAAATATGAACCTCCCCCATGAGTTTTAACTGATGCTGGACCCAAAAGATCTGATGAACATACTCAAAAGGCCTACTAGATTTATGCACACCCACCCCAAACTTCACCTTGTGTTGTTTGCCTAATGTGCAATTATCACAAAAATCTAGTTTGTTCAATTTTTCATTCTCTAGCAAACCTTGTTTAGCTAGCTCAACCAAACCTCTCTCACTGACATGACCTAACCTCAAATGACACAATTTAGTTATGTCCAGTGTTTACACTAGCAACCGATGTATGAGCTATAACAGTGGAACCTTTTAAAATATATAAACCATGTACTTTAGACCCTTTAGTTATAACTAATTCACCATGAGAAATTCTCATCATACCACATTCAATTCTAGTACAATATCCTAGACCACCAAACATGCTCATAGATATTAAATTTCTCTTAAGTTCAGGAATATACCTCACATTCTTCAAAAGGAAATCACGGTCATCAAAAATTTTGAGACGGATAGTACCTATACCTTGAATTTTACAAGCCTTATTATTACCAAGGCGAACAACTCCACCTTCTTTCAACTCCAATGTTTGAATGTATTCCTTTCTCGGACAAATGTGATAAGAGCATCCAGAGTCCAAGACCCAGACCTTTTCAGGTTCCCAACATGTCACAGTTAGTGCTCCAGCACTCTCATAACCTTCACTTGCAATCTGAACAGATGAATTACCACTTTCATTGCCCTTTCTCTCCGGACAATCCTCCTTGAAGTGGCCTGGATTGTGACAAATAAAACATTTGTGTTGTGTTTTATTACCACCACCCTTCAACCTAGACTTTGACCTGAAATTCTTCCATTTCCCATTTCCTCTGTTTTGACTTCTCCCCCTTGAGACATTCAAGCCTTCTCCACTATCATCAACCTTCAACTCTTTGAACTTGGTTAACTCTTTGGTTCTCAAAGCTACTTGAACTTCCTCCAAAGTGATAGTGCCTTCTTTGCCATAAAGCATTGCATCCTTGAAATTCTCAAAGGACCTAGGTAAAGCATGCAATAGGTGTAAAACTTTATCCTCATCTTCCAGATATACATCTATGTTTGCCAAATCATCAATAATCTTATTGAACTCCGTCAGTTGCTCCATTATAGATTTTGACTCCACCATTCGGTAAAAGTAGAGTTGTTGTTTCAGACATTGTTTATGTGCCAATGACTTGGTCATGTACAATGAATCAAGTTTATTCCACATAGACACAACAATAGTCTCCCTTGCTACCTCTCTCAACACCTTATCCCCAAGACACAGAATGATGGCACTGACCGCTTTATCATTCATCTCAGTCTTCTCAGCAAGTGTTAGATGCGCTGACATCTGTGCTTCTCCCTTCAATGCTTCAACACACTTTTGTTGAATTAGAATTTCCCTCATGTTTACCTTCCACAACCCGAAGTCGTTACTACCGGTAAACTTTTCAATATCCCACTTCGAACCCATGATACCTGGTTATTGATTCAATTGTTGTGAATTCGTTGTGAAAAGCACACCAATAATAAACTTGATGCGTGGAGAAAATTAATACCAAGTAATCAAATCAAGCGGCTGACAAAATAATTCAAATAAAAATAAACAGCAAGAGATAAAAGGAAGAAGGAGAACACAAGAATTTGTTTACCTAGTTCGGTCTAATGATGACCTACTCTGGAGGAGAGAGCAGCTCTTCGTTCCACTATAATGATATGAGTTTCTTTACAAAGAGATATTGAGTTATAAGAATCAGTCTTCAAACCTAATTCTACTCAAGTCCCAATCTCTTCCCGTGACCAAGAGACTCAATCCTAATAGCGTTTTGTTCAAGGTGAATCAAAACAATCCCAACCCTAGTGTTTGTTGCCAAGAGAAATTCTCTATAAACCCTAGTTTTAATGTTGGCTTCTAAACCCTGTTTTCTACACACTTAATCATCTGATACAAGGTTTATATTTATAGTGGAAAACATCCCTCAAAAATTGGAACAGAACCGTCCCATGAAAAAAGTCGTTTTATTTTTTCTGCTGTCACGCAATTCGGGCGCCGAACTCTGCTGTTCAGGCACCGATTTTTCACGTAACCAAATGCTCCTTTTGCAAGCACAATCCGGGCCCCGGACTGCTCCATTCGAGCCCCAAATGAAGACGGGATTCCTCACATACTAGTGTGAGTCTCTTTTCTAGTCATTCAATTTGTATGAAAAGGGATAAAATTGAAAAATTGAAATGGATGATTCGAATCACGCCTGTCCTAATTCATTGGACACATCCGAAACCTCATGAAGGTCACTCTATCATTAATTTAAAGGACTTAATTTCATCAAGCAATTCATGCATATTTTCACACAAAACCTTATCAACTCGATTTCAAATTATGATGCATTGTCTAGAACTTCATTCTATGACTTTCTTCTAACTTAGAAATTTAAATTATTCTCAAACTACTAACTACTCACTATTTTAGTTCATACCTCTACCACAACACATTAATCTTGAATTCTTACATAAATTTTAGTCAATTAATCTTCCAACATACTATAACAGATACATGAGATTAAATTCTATTCTAAAATAACAAATAGTATAAGACATATAAATACTATAAATAAGACACTTAATATAAAACAGAGGCACGAAATATTAATATTGACTCTTTTGAACCGTAAAAATAATATTGACTCTTTTGAACCGTAAAAAAAAAATAAAAATTAGTGTACGTTTAGTTCTGGGTTGACAAGAATTGATTTTGAGTGAATTTATTTTGTAAAATTGATTCTGACTAAAAATGGGTTGAATGTAAAGTGATTTGTGTTTGGATAAATTCATGTAAAGGTGAGATAAACTATAAATTTATTTGTAAAAATCAATTTTAGAAACAAAAGTTACAAATCCTAGCTTCAAGGTGAATCAATTCTTGAGACAAAATCAATTCTACTCAAAAGCAATCAAACATGTTTAACTCAATTAGTCACCTTCATAATCAATTTTGGAATCTCTAATGTTGATTATGTGTGCCTGGTTGTGCGGTGGGAAGAATCGATTTTGATAGAATTGATTATGTAGAATTGATTTTGGTTAAAAGTAATATGGAGTAAAAGTGATTTGTGCTTGAATAACTTCTTGTAAAAGTGTCTCGAACCATAAATATGTGTGTGAAAATCAATTCTAGAATAAAAAACTATGAATCATAACTTCAAATAGAATCAATTTTGAAACATAATCAATTCTACTCGACATCAACCAAAACATATCGGAATCAATTTTATACTTTCAAATATGTTGTAAAAGTGACTCAAAATTGAAGAAATTGAGGTTTTTGGAAACTGCCAATTCGAGGCCCGAATGGTGCTGTCCGGGGCCCGAATTGACACTGGTTTTTTCAGCCTGGCACGCCTGAAAAATTGGCGCCCGAATGGAGGAATTCGGGGCTCGAATTGTCGCATCAACATATTTCAGAAACGTATTTTTGGGCCAGAGTAAACCTAGAGATAGAGGGGGCTGAAACAAGGGTTTAGAAAGGCAAAAACAAAACTAGGGTTTGTATAGAGTTTGTCTCTTGGCAACAAACACTAGGGTTTGAGGGTTGATTCACCTTGGGAAACACTATTAGGATTGAATCTCTTGGTCACGGGAAGAGATTAGGGCTTTGGGTAGAATTAGGCGGGAGACTTATTCTTATAACCCATCGATATCTCTTTTGAGCAAACAGATTCTTTTGTGTTCTCTCTTTTCTTCCTCTCGTTGTTTTCTACTTTTGGCTTGTGTTTATAATTGTTCCATACACTTCGTTTTGGTTGCTTGATTATCACTTGCTCCACACATCAAGTTTGTTATTGGTGTGATTTTTCATCGAATTCACAACAATTGACGCCCACCGTGGGGCAAAGATCAAAGGATAATCAAGTACCATGGGTTCGAAGTGGGATATTGAGAGGTTTACCGGAGATAACGATTTTGGGTTATGGAAGAAAAAGATGGAAGCGGTGTTAATACAGCAGAAGTGTGAGAAAGCTTTGAAGGGTGAAGGTTCGTTACTGGTCACCATGTCACTAGCAGAGAAGACCGAGATGATGGACAAGGCCAGGAGTGCCATTGTCTTGTGCCTCGGGGATAAAGTTTTAAGAGAAGTAGCGAAGGAACCAACCGCGGCACCGATGTGGGCAAAGTTGAAATCTTTGTATATGACAAAGTCTTTGGCTCATTGGCAATTCCTAAAGCAACAACTATACTCCTTCATGATGGTGGAGTCAAAGACCATCATGGAGCAACTTACGGAGTTCAACAAAATCCTTGATGACTTGGAGAATATTGAGGTGCAACTTGAGGATGAAGATAAAGCTATACTCTTGTTGTGTGCTCTACCGAGATCTTTTGAATCGTTCAAAGATACCATGCTCTATGGCAAAGAAGGCACTGTTACCTTGGAAGAAGTACATGTGGCTTTGAGAACCAAGGAGTTGACCAAGTCCAAGGACTTGAGAATTCATGAAAATGGTGAAGGCCTAAGTGTCTCAAGAGGGAATGGTGGAGGTAGAGGTAACCGGAGAAAGAGTGGTAACAAGTCAAAGTCTAAATGCTTTAACTGTCACAAGATGGGTCACTTCATGAAGGATTAGCCGGAGATTAATGGTAACTCCGCACAAATTGTCTCTGAGGGTTATGAGGATGCGGGTGCTCTGGTGGTGTTGTGTTTGGAGGATGAAGAAGGTGATGTGTCCCACCATGAGAATGATGCCTAGTGGAGCGGTGGTCGTCTGGAGAGACGTTAAACACTCAACATCAGCTTGGAGAGGCGGTGGTAAGAATACTCATGATCAGTCTGGAGAGGCGGAGGCAACAATACTCATGATCTACCTGTTGAGGTGGAGTTTCAAGGTTGAAGACATAGTGGGATGTACACATTTGCTAGTTGAGGTAGAGTACGCTCAACTTAAGGTGGAGTTGAACACACCGATAATGGTACCGCTATGGAGGACCTTGGGTGCTATGCTCTAGTGGTGAGCAAGGGATTTCTTCATGAAGATGGAAGGCATTCCGGAGGTTGAAGAATGTATAACATAGCTTGCGGGATTACCCTAAAAAAGGCCAAGGGTGATTGGATGCAAGGAGACCTTCAAGGAAGCGGGAGATGTCCTGTGTTGAAGATGTTATGGTGAATGCTTGTGGAACTACCTAAAATTCCTAGTGTAGTTGGACTGCAAGGACCTTCGAGAAGGCAGAAGACATTATGAGGGCTAAAGAGGTTAAGGTGTACTTGTGGATTACTCTAAAAGCCAAGGGTGATTGGTCACAAGTAGATCTTCAAGGAAGCGGGAGATGTTCCGTATTGAAGGGGTATGATATAGTCTTGTAGAACTACCTGAAATTCCTAGTGTAGTTCTGATACAAGGATCTTCGAGAAGGCGGAAGACATTCCGATGGCTGAAGAGGTTAGGGTGTAAACTTGTGGAGCTACTTGGTGTAGTGGGAAGCAAGGGAAAGAGCAGCAAGGTGGTTGATGGTTTGACATCATCACTAATCTAGAGTCAAGGTGGAGATTGTTGTGAAAGTGACTCAAAATTGGAGAAATTGAGGTTTTTGGAAACTACCAATTCGGGGCCTGAATGGTGCTGTCCGGGGCCCGAATTGACACTGGTTTTTTCAGCCTGGCACGCGTGAAAAATCGGTGCCCGAATGGAGGAATTCGGGGCCCGAATTGTCGCATCAGCATATTTCAGAAACGTATTTTTGGGCCAGATTTGTTCCAATTTTATGAGAGATACTTTTACTATAAATATAGACTTTGTATCAGAGTAAACCTGGAGATAAAGGGGGCTGAAACAAGGGTTTGGAAAGGCAACAACAAAACTAGGGTTTGTAAAAAGTTTGTCTCTTGGCAACAAACACTAGGGTTTGAGGGTTGATTCACCTTGGGAAACACCATTAGGATTGAGTCTCTCGGTCACGGGAAGAGATTGGGGCTTTGGGTAGAATTAGGCGGAAGACTTATTCTTGTAACCCATTGATATCTTTTTTGTAAAGTTACTCATCATTATAGTGAAATGGAGGGCTGCTCTCTCCCCCAGACTAGGTCAATTTGGACTGAACTGAGTAAACAGATTTTTTGTGTTCTCTTTTCTTTATCTCGCTGTTTTCTACTTTTGGCTTGTGTTTATAATTGTTCCATACACTTTGTTTTGGTTGTTTGATTATCACTTGTTCCACACATCAAGTTTGTTAATAGTGTGATTTTTTATCGAATTCACAATAAAAATCGATTCTTGTCTTTTTAGAAGTGGAGCCAAACATAATAAAACAATTGATTAGAAACGATTCCAAAATTAGTGAGTACAAGAAAACTCAATAATTCTATCAAATCATGACAATTAAAATTAGCAACCAAAAGCAGAACTACGAAGTTAAGGAGACAAAAGAATATAAACAAATATTTTTAAAATGAATTAATTGCCGACCAGAGTTTCTTGTGATAGTGGCTTAGAACATCTAATGAGGCTGTTTGAGTTTTTCACGTCAACTTTTGTTATAAGTTTCATTTTCATGAAGAAAATAAAAGATGAGAGAGGAACAACACCACTTTTGTCAATCACGTGGGCAGCCTATCATGGTAGACCATACATGTACATGACCCACTTGCTAAACTTGGTAGCCTCACCTGATTAAGTCAATCACATAAATAAGGTAATTAGCATTGCTCTTCAATATCTTTATTTAATTTTCCCTAAATAATTGCTTTGCAAAAAAAGAGAATAAGTAATCATCCATCAACTTTGACCAGCTCCAAAACCAACAACTTTTAAATGTTGTTTTGCTTGGACGGCGTTGAGTCTACAAGGGTTGCTTAGTATCCATGCAACAAAGACTTCTCATTTTTGTATTTCTATCTCATTCATATGATATAGGCTAAATGAAATAAATCAATTGAGTTGGGCCCCAATGGAAAATGAAAGGGTTGAACCTGTGGCAGTCCTCTTCCACATTTAGTATTGAAGATAAAGATCACTGTTTCTTTCTCACTACTAAAAAATAATGTTTCTAAAATATACATCCGGACTATACAAATTGTCAAAAAGCACAAATCCAGACGGCACAAATTTGATGACTTTTCCAAACACTTACATCCATAACTGATGTTGATATTAAGGGCTGAGGAAAACAGCACCCTAGAGATAACTTAAATTTCATCCAAAGTACTAGTTGTTCAACCCTATTATAATTGATGGGTTGTGACATAAAAACCAAGACAACACTCTAAGTCCTAAGACAGAATACATTCTTCTTCGGTCGCTCAATAGGCCCATTAAAAGTGTTCGTCTTGCCGAAAAAAGCAGATATGGAGTTACAACCCGATCGAAAGCGAAATTGAGGGGACTATTGAGTAGTCGTCTTCTTCTGATGCCAAGATTTGAGGACCTCAGCTGCTGTTGGTGTTTTCTTTTAGGCTTAATAGCAGTGTTAGCCCTCTAACTTTTCCAAAGTTGCGATTTTGGCCCTCTAAGAAGAAAAAAAAACTACAAAACCGTCCCCTAAGTTTTGCACATGTGGCAGTTTTGGCCCCCAATGCCAATTTTGACTCAGTCTACGCTGACGTGGCACCCTAAGTGAGGTGTCACGTGTAATTTGTTTTTTTTTTTTGCCTTGGGGGCTAAAACTGCTACAGTTGCAAAACTTAGGGGACGATTTTATAGTTTTCTTTCTTAGGGGGCCAAAATCGCAATTTCATAAAAGTTAGGGGGTTAAAACTACTATTAAGCCTTTCTTTTACTATTCTGAAATGAAATTTAACTTTCTACATCCAGAATGTACAATACATACTGTGAAAAAACTTAACTAAGGAACATAAACAAAAATAATAATAAAAAATGTGAAAAATCTTAACTAAGGAACATAAAAATATATATATATATATATATATACAAGGAAGGCAATTCCAATAAATCCAACAATTTTCAATAACAGCTATTATGATATGTAGAACAAGCAAGATATAAACAATTTTAAAAAACAAAAAGGAAACCACAAACCCAAGTTACTTGCTAACTTGATGATCTAAGGACCAAAATGACGCTATCATGAATGAACTATGAACATACATATGCCTGGATCATACTTTTTAAATTTTAATTGTGAACTGCATCATATGACACACCTGCAACATTACTATTATGGCAGTATGTGCAACCACATTGCTTAATAATTTCAGTGCTTCTGAAAATCATGAAAAGTACCAATGCAACCCTGCAATGTAACATGTGTAAAGACTTAGAATGCACCATGCTTCAAGGCGTTTTCCATTTTTCTGTACTAAGTAAATTGAGGGAGCTTCAGGTAGCTAAGAAGATTTCAGCACAGTAGCGAAATGGAGATAATGGGGAGATGGGATTTAAGAAGAGGGGTAGGGAATGCATCATCGATTACATTTAATATAAATTTATAAACTAAACTCACGCCAAAATAACATCAATATGCATCACAACAAGTGCAGTGCTAGAAATTGTGGTAAAAGTAAACACAAATGTTATAGAACTATTGCCTGGCTTCATAAAATAGGCAAGAGACTATGCACAGAATGCAAGATAGATGCAATCCTCACACAAGACACATCATGTAGCTAAAGCTCTAAAAAGCTGTAATGGATTTGCAGCTTATGCGCCCTAAAAGGGTTACATTCTACAAAATAGTTTTTGTAAGAAAGTTAAAATCATTGGCTAATTGAAGCATCCTCTGCAGTTTTTCAACTGTCTAGCAATAACTAATCTAGAATTGGGAAACCAAAATACGGAGGGAACAACCTTCAGGTGGACATCCTTGAACTTAAGCATTCTTTATAACATTGTTGACACTGGCAGAAGAATTTGCTGAAGGAGATGGTTCAGAACAAGCCTTGAGGACAGCTTCATTCTTTCAAAAAGAAAAAATATAATATAACATTAGCCATTGACAGTCACAATTATTGCTCTATCTTTCGAAACAAATACATGAACAAAAAACAAGTGAGTATATATGAAATTAAAAAAAAAAAGGCAAGCAACCGGGCCTGGAAATCATTTGAAAACAATATGTATTATGTTCCCAACCATGCAGATGTGCTTGTTGAAATAAAGGCAATGGCTCATCAACCACAGCCAATAAAGCAACAAATTAACATCCTTAATCATTTTTTCAAGGAACGATGAACCTATTTAATTAATAACGTAGAATGCTGAGCTAAAATAGCAAATGCACAGAAGAATCTACATTAGCAGGGAAATTGTGAGTTGTTCAAATACCTGCCATACACGGTGAAGACACTTCTTGGCATTGGCTTTACGGGTGGTGGTGAGCTTGATTCTCTTCCACAAGAGTCCTGAAGAATCATGCTTCTTCACTACCTCCATCACCCGCGTCCCCCAAAATGCACCACTCATCTATTTTATTTTACCTGCAAAACAAACACAAACAAACCAGATTCAATCAATATTTCATTTTACAAAAGCATCACCACCTTATTTCTTACACTACCCTGTAGTCTGAAGCAATCTGTGATCAAACTGATGGGATATCTATTAACTAACAGAAATGCACAATCTTCATAAGTTTGATACAGAAAAAAATAATATAATGAAATGTACAACTGACAAACGAAAATCAAACACCCAACTAACTCAAATAACCACAAGTCGTGCCCAATGCCTAGAGCTTCTTTTACAATGTCCTCGCTAGTCACCTCTCATAACCATAAATTAACATACCCATATATCAAAATCAAGACATAGGAGATAATAACATAATCAAAATAAACTATTAACAATGAGGGACTTAAGAACTAACTGGGTTTGGATATTCAGGGAAGAACAATTGAGGAATAGCAAAATATTTGGTCTAAGAACAATTGAGCAACATCCAAATTAAAGCAGTATATGGATGAGATAGGGAAAGGAAATGAGCTGTATACCCCTGGATATTTGTGGCAGACACATTTCTTCCTGTTGAGGTTGAGATGCTGCTCTCTAATTGTGTGGAACGCAACCTCCAATCATGGAAATGATCTTGGAGAGTGGAGCTGTATAGGAAGATGTCATCGAAGTAAACAGTTACGAAATTTCTCAGAAAAGGCCTGAAGATAAAGTGCCCTGCATGAGCCTTGAAGGCAGTCTTAAATTTCTCACCAGCTTCCACTTTAAGTTGGTGGTAGCAGGACCGTAAATCAAACTTGGAAAATGGGAGGATGGAAAAGGGTGGGAAAAGAAAACACGCCATGAAAATGGGTGGGAGGGGGAAAGGACGTGCGGCTCCCACTTGGAGAAAAACACTACACATTGACCATGCACTCACTCTCTGAGTATACGGACAAGCCCCACGCATTTCAGCTCCGTCCAGCGTAATAAAATGAATGCATTCTGATAAAGTTTTGAGTATCTGTTAGTTAACCACTGAGTTTAGGATTACTAATAAGTTATTTATATAGAACTAGTATCAACTAACTGCTAACTTAACTATTACTAACAACTAACATGAATAAATTTTAACGCACTAATACTCAATATGTTTGATTTTGAGATGTTTAGTTGCATCGAGAATAATTCGAACTTGCAACTAGGATTTATAGCTTTTGAAAATCATTTTTTTTTTGTTTTTATCACAGCAGAACTAAACATCATTGGCACGCGATCAGATATTCAAATGCAATTACATAAAGAACGGTAATTGAAAATGAAGTAGCGAGGATTAGTGACCTGAGACACGATTTTCTGAAGATGAAGGAAGAAAGAACCTTGTTTGTTGGTAGGTGGGTCTCACCAAAAATATTGGATTGGGCTTCGGAATCCTCATATGTTTTTTCTTTTAAATCCATTTTCCGTACCTCCCACACCAAGCTACACCACATATGATATCAACAATGTTTGTAATCCACCCTATGCAAAACGACGTATAATTTGGAACGGAAGGTGTATCATTTCTCTTTTCTCCATTTTGATTGCATCGACTAATTTTGTGTTTTTCTTCTTCTAGTTTAATTAACAAGTTGAACCAACTATTACTAATATTGTTGGTAATCATTAATCATTTTACCTTATTCCTCTTCGTAATTCATTTATATGTTTTTTTTTTAGTAAAATATATGATAACAATAATTAGTATTATTATGTTGTTATAAATGTCATATTTGTCGCTTAAATTTCATTCGTAATTTTTTATTTTAGTTAATGTAAAAGGGAGGACACATGAACATGATTTTAGTTAATGTGACTATTCTTGAGATTATCTTGGCCTTGTCATTGTATTATCATTTTTTATTGAACATGTATCACACCGGACTCAATTAGACTCGGGTCTAAATAATTGACACGATCTAAGTAAGTTACAGTCAGATTTAAGTCTAGTTAAAATCAACTTAACTCCCCCTCTTATGTAGGAGCGAGTAACCTACACATATTATTTTTTTATTGTAAAAAATTGATTATTTGCTTATTTTTTAATTATTATTATGATTAGTTGAATGTGGATGAAGGGCAGCGCGCCTGCCTCGTGTGTCTCGTTTGCATAGTTTAAATCATGTCCAAGTGGTGAGCGGTTGGTGGTACGGTACATAGTGGCATTCATTCCTTCCTAATGAACAAATAATATTTTGGTAAAAAAAAAATTGTTTTTCAGATAGTCTAAATAAATAAATGACGAATTCATAATATCAAAATCTTTACATATCTCAAATTTTCTATCAATCTCATGCGGCAATTTTATTTTTAAATAGAAATCACCACCCACTAATTGCAAAATTATATTTTACATATTTTTTTTTAGAGAAATGTTAACAACACACCTTCTAACATACACTTTTCAACACATCTCTTTGATTGGTTAAAACTCACATGAGATCACAAAAAGTATATATGACCCACATAATTTGGTGGGACTCATGTGAATGTGAATTTTAAGCAATAAAGAGTGTGTTGAAAAGTGTGTTAGATGAATAATAAATTCTGGAAATTCAATCGCGACCTAAGTAAGTATTCGTATTCATCTCTCTCTCTCTAACCACTCATACTTACCAACTCTGAAACAGTGTTCGTTCCACAGGTATTCAACTCTTCCTCTCTCGATTCATATTCTCTTTCGATCGATCCATGTTTTTTTTTTTCATTTTCCGATCTCTTTTTTCTTCAACTTTTCGAACCTAATTTGACGGTGTTTTTCTGAGATCTCGCCGATTACGATTTTTGATAATTTATTTTGCAGCAATCAAGGAATCAATCAAGATGTTAGGTGTTATAAGAAACAAGGTAGTACATCATTTCTTCAATTCTCTTCCATAAATATTATTATTAACACTTTTTTCATCGTCATTTTCAGAATCTTCTTCGGCCTTCTTTTTCCGCATTCAGACATCTCTCTTCTTCCGCTAAACAGGTTTGTTTTAATGCTTTCTTACTTATCAATCTCTATTTCTTTCACTAAACTCTAATTAATCTATTTATTTATTCATTCATGCAGATGACTGTGAGAGATGCTCTTAATTCAGCTCTTGATGAAGAAATGTCTGCCGATCCTAAAGTCTTCTTGATGGGTGAAGAGGTAAAGCCAGATATGGTTTTCAATGATATACCTTATTGAAGTAATCTTAAGATTTCATTTGGTATAAAATAGCGAATAGCTGATAAGCTAGGATATAGAGGGTGAGTTAGCTTATAGTGGATTAACAGTTTATTCGTAGCTTATAGCAAAGCCCTTATCATGATAAGCACTTATGTATGTATAAGCTATTTCTATGACAAAAGATAGAATAAAATTGAATTGATTTTGTGTAAGTTATAAACTTTTTTAATAAGCTTTCTTGGAGAACTTATGGAAATAGCTGAAAACAACTTACTAACAATATCATAAGCTTTTTCCGTAATTTCTCCCAAATAGGCTGACATAACTTATGTCAATAGATAAGCTCAACTAAGGAAATCCAAACAGACGCTTTGTAGTGTTTGGTAAAATTAGCGGTTGAATTAGATTGTAAATATGAAATGACATAAAAATGATTCATTTAATTAATATTTAATTTTTTTCAATTAAGATTAGAGGGGTAAAATTGAGATAAATATTGTTAAGCTTTAAGCTACTTGAATTAGCTCATGAAAAAGTGATAGTTACCAAACATGTCATTTTTAGTCGAATGTGCTTATAGGACCTAAGCTATAAGCTAAAAAATGGGTCTGGCCAAACACACCCTAGGAAAGAGTAAAGACCAGTCTTTCAAGTTTCATCCTTGATTGGTTGTCTAGAGTGGAGTAAATATCTAATGTAATACTCCCATAGATTGTATGTTTAGTGAATATTCACATTGATTTAATCTCCTGTCAGATTGCAATTTTAGTGAATATTTAGGATTTTGGATATCGTAATTTTGCAAATGGATCTGATACCATACAAAACCGACTTGTAAGGGTGACAACGATCAATATTCAACCACTCATAAACACATTTTCTGACCATATCTCTTCAAACATCAGACTTCTCAACAACTTGGCCTTTGACTTTTGTGTTACATTATAAATCTATGACAAGATTTACGTAAATCAATTTAACGCTTCAAAATTACACTTGATCCAACATTTTCAGATTTTTTGTTGTTGTGACCTAGTCCCTATTTTTGTAAAACTAACTGATCAGAATGTCTTTAACACGTAACTAAAATATTGTAATAATAGATTTTTCCTAATAGTAGTAGGTAGATAGACGAAGCGCTCCTCAATGCTGAGGCGTTACACTCAATACTGTTAAACAAATTCAGCATTGTTATGTTACCCTGATGTACTTAGTTGACCTTAAGATTCCTTATAGGATACTTTATTAACCAAAAGCGTAGAAAAGAGAATGGCAGAGGAGATAAAGAATACCTCTAAGAGACCTGGTCCTGGTCCTGGTCCTATATTCCGACATATATAATATGACGGGCAAAACTGGCTATGTTCATTTCAATATAATTGGTACATCAGAACTAGAAGAATTGCGAAAGTGAACCGATTGTCAAATATATACATACTCACACACACACATATTGATTAGTACAAACACCCACACACATACATGCATAAACTTACACACAAATGCAAGTATTGATTTGTACATTCCGCAGCCGGGGCTTCTTCTGTTCAAGTTGTGCCACTTGCCTAGTCGTTAATATGACCATTGACTTAATTTGGTCCTTTCGTTTGCTTAATTATCTTTCAGTTTTAGAGTTGAGGTGGTCGTTTATTAACCTAGCCAGCCACTTGCATTGCATGAATGAACATATATCCCACTCAATCTTCCCCTTACAATGTCTTTGCTTATGACATCTGCTTCAGGATATTTCCACCTGAAAATGGCTTAGTGTATACCGTTTAAAGACATGCATGAATTATTGTTCATTTTCTAATGTTTATTTTGGTTGTATTTGATTATAGGTTGGAGAATATCAAGGTGCATACAAGGTTGGTTATGTGTTTCCACTTGTTCAAGTTATTTCCTTGCTGGCTGTTGCTTTATTTTATTTTATCTCTATTAAACGCGTCTATTTTCTCTGTTCTTTCAATTTAGATTTCCAAGGGACTATTGGAGAAGTATGGTCCTGAGAGGGTTCTCGACACTCCCATCACTGAGGTTATTTTTCTTACATACGCTTACTCGTTTAATTCAAACTTTGCAGCCACTGATTTGCGAGGTTTAAACCATCCCTCGCTGTCCCTCCTTTTATGTTTACATTTTATAAACATTAATCCTGTCATTGCTTTGAGGTTTATATACCAGTGCTTGTGGATTGGTACAAATTTTATTGTTCCTGCCATCAGTGCATCCATCTAATAAAATGAACAAATTCAAATTTTGGTAATGTAATGTGATGGATGGCATGGGGTGTCATGTTGGGCTGTTTTCCTCATGCGAACTTCTGCTAACTTCTATTTTGTAAACAAACGCTTATTGAGCATGAAAAGATTTTTCCTGCTTCTTAACTCTAGTAACAGCTAGAAATTGATACTTTAGTATCCCACTTTTTGTTACATTTTTCGGTACCATGAGTGGTTGGTTTATTTCCATTTAGAAGTTACAACCAGTGAGTGGACTTTGTATGAAAAAAAATTTGGTAAAAAAAGGATTTATATTGCAGCTGTTTACATGGTGTAATTTGTTCAAAATATATTGTTCATTAAATATGCAGGCTGGGTTTACTGGGATTGGAGTTGGTGCTGCTTACTATGGTCTAAAGCCTGTTGTGGAGTTTATGACATTTAACTTCTCCATGCAGGTTAGCATTTATCTCGATTGCATCCTTTCTTAAATTCAGTGTGCAATTAAGTATGTTAATTTTACATCTTTTGGCACCCCATGATTTCTATGTGTTTGGTTTTCTGGTTGGAATCTGCAAGCAATGCTCTTGATGAATAAAGTTTTTTTGTGAAAAGTTGGCTTCCCTCAGATTATTAGATGGCATCTTATGAATTCCGTCTTCTGTGTGATAAGAATACAGTACACACGTTACTGAGTTTCCAAATGATGATTAGTTTGCTTAGGACACATATTGACTTGTCAGTTTGCATTGAAGATCATGTTGTCAATTGCAGAGTGTTAAACCTCAAATATTTTATATCGAGAACATCACTATATGATGATTATGTATCTAAGATGATTCATTCATACAATATGCAATAAATGCTCAGATATTGAAAAGTTTCCCAGAGTGAAAGACATCATTCTTTAATAATCAGAAGTCATGATAAATTAGTATAGATGTATAATCATCATAAATTCAGGCATAATCAAATTAACAAGTTAGTAGCAACAAAACTGAAGACCATTAAAAAAAACATCAAATCCTAAATAAAAGTGTCAAATTGGAAGGATAATGATGTGGCTTGTGAACAGCAAACCACACCATACAGTTGGAGGGGGCACAGGAAGACTGAGAGAGAACCCCACAGAATCTTCAAATCCTTGATAACTGAGTCAAAACAGAAAGCAGAGTTCTGTGAAGCGGAGACCAAAGAAATGTCCGTAAGTTGCAACAATAAAATTAAACAATGGAAGTTGTGAAAGCTCAAACCATAATCCGTGGGGTGGAGGTGAATTAGAAGGGTAGGCATGGCAAAAACCCCAACAGAAACCTGACGGGGACACAATATCTGTCTTTGTTGAATGTGTTTTGCTGATGTGATAGCTTAATCGTTCAAAATATAAAGCATTTTTGTATGCATGGTGAAAGGACACCCAACCCATGAAATCCCGTGATTGATTGCCCTCCTAAAGATACTAACTACGGATTTGTGGCTGGAGGAAACCTGTTGAGCTCTATATTGGAAGAACTGGTTCAGTTTATTGTTTATAGTGTCTTGACTTATAAATCATCACCAATTATGTGGTGTTTAGTTAGTTTGATAGTGTCTTGACTTATAAATCATCACCAATTATGTGGTGTTTGGTTAGTTTTATAGTCACATGGAATCCATACGAGTCAGTCAAGTTTTGTTTGTTGGTAGTTTTTTTGCCGGAATATCATTCCTTGTCAATTCTATTTGTTTTAAATTTTGATATTCAGGTAGTAGTCTTGTATATTAATTCCTGTGCATACCCATATTAATAATCACACCCTAAAAACGATTTTTATCAACGCTAAATAGTTCTTAATGTTAAAATCACTTTTCATGTAACATAAATCAGTTCACTTAAAAATGTTTCTGACTAAAATCAATTGTGTGAAGTCGGGTTCATTCAAAATCAATTTTTCAAATACTAATCTAAGCACACCCTTCATCTTCTTGGCTTACTAGGTTTTCCCTATCTATTTCATCCCATTTCATCATGTCATCTTGATTTCTGTTGCAGGCAATAGATCACATCATTAATTCTGCTGCAAAATCAAATTACATGTCTGCTGGGCAAATAAATGTACCTATTGTATTTAGAGGACCCAATGGTGCTGCTGCTGGTGTTGGTGCTCAGCACTCTCATGTATGTTTCTCCTGACATTTTCTTCTATATGAAACTTCTGTTAACTATTTGTTTACAATACCCACTGTTTTTCTTTCGTTATGACCTATTGAGCACATATACTTCAGTGTTTGTCTATATTCATGTGCCCCACAACTTTGCTTTTATGCAGTGTTATGCATCTTGGTATGGCTCATGCCCTGGGTTGAAAGTTTTGGCACCATATTCATCTGAAGATGCTCGTGGTTTACTTAAAGCTGCTATAAGGGACCCTGATCCTGTAGTTTTCCTTGAAAATGAGTTGCTGTAAGTTGTGCTGCTTAATTAGTAATTCTAAATGAGTTGTTGAAGCTTGAAGATTTCTAACATTATTTCTAGTTTCTAAACGATATTTTATTTGATGACTTATATGCTGTAGATATGGTGAGTCATTCCCTGTTTCTGCCGAAGTTCTTGATTCCAGTTTTTGCCTTCCCATCGGAAAAGCAAAGGTACTTAATTATCTGTAGTATTTGAGATCCACCTTTCTTGTATTTTTTAGTGTCACATTTATGAAATTTAGCATTCTTATCAAGTTCATGCTTTTTGCTTAACAGATTGAGAGAGAAGGGAAAGATGTGACTATTACAGCCTTCTCAAAAATGGTTGGCTTTGCTCTAAAGGTTTGTTTACCCTAAGATCGTTTTGTATTCTAGATATTTGTTGTTTGCTCAAGACTATTATTATTTACCTAGTAGTATGTGAGATGGATATAGGTTTGTCTTGCATTTAAATGTTAAATAAACAATAAAAGAAGAAAAGAGGACTATAATTTGTTGGATCGCTGTGTTTTATATATTTGAAGTAAAGTCAGAATCTCTAACCCCTTTCCGTCCTACCAAGCAAACACACATTTGCAATAACTTTTTTTTTTTTTACTTTGTTTAGGCTGCTGAGACACTAGCGAAGGAAGGAATCAGTGCTGAGGTAGGCTTTGCAATAGTTTGTGATGAATTTCTGCCTTTTATGCAACTTCTCTTTGGTTATGATTAACGATGAATCTTTTTTTTACCCACAAAGGTTATTAATTTAAGGTCAATCCGCCCGCTTGATCGAGCCACCATCAATGCTTCTGTCAGGAAAACCAACAGATTGGTGACAGTTGAAGAAGGGTTTCCTCAGCATGGTGTTGGCGCTGAAATATGTGCATCTGTCATCGAGGAGAGTTTTGGCTATCTTGATGCACCGGTGGAGAGAATTGCTGGGGCTGATGTTCCCATGCCTTATGCAGCAAATCTGGAAAGATTGGCTGTCCCACAGGTAATGTTTCTTAAATATCACTTCTGAGGTTTCAGTACATGTCTATGGCTCATTATATCTCTTTGCTTGCTGGTATATGTGGATGTACAGATTGAAGATATCGTTCGTGCTGCAAAGAGAGCATGCCACAGATCTGTGCCTATGGCTGCAACTGCCTAAATTAATCAATATAGTTCTGAAATTTTTCATGTCTTGGTTAGTTCTTTGGTAACCCTTTATGTTACCAAAAATAATTCCCCCCCAAATTTCCACCACAACCTCGTACAAATAGAGGCTTTGCTCATTGATTCCGTCAGGCTTTGGTTTGAAAATTGTGATGTAAGCATATAATATTGTCCAAATTTTCAGGAGTAACAAATTCTATACATTTTTTTTATACTTCTCAGCATATCTGGGAGGAAGTTCATGTTCAATAACTTGGATGATAACAATGACACAAGAGAGGAAGTTTTGTATGCAACCTCTAGGGGTCAACTTCTGTTTTTTTGGGTTAATTTTTTTTTTTTTTTTTTTGTTTGTTTTTTTTTAATTTAATTTTCGAGTTCATTTTCTCTCTAGCAGACCGCAAACTGCGAAGGCCAACTTGCTTGCTGTTTTGAGTTCATTCTTATTTAGTTGCGTTAGCAAACAAGATATATTTAACTGTTTGACTTTGAATTGTGGCTGTTATCCCGGTCTAAGCCTTCTTCCGAGATACCCATATTTTAGTGCATCCTTTTTTAGACACCATTGCGTTGGCAGCTATCGCCTATTATGTCAGATTTGATTTTAGAAAGTTTGAAAAGGCAGATTGGAACCTTATACATGTCATTTACATTTAAGTATATAACAGAAGTTTCGTTTTCTTGGATTATTGATCATCAGCATCCAGTTCCACATGCTTGCGGTTAATTTTCATCCTTTGTTGGTTTTTAACACCATTAATAATCATTTGTTGATAAATCACAAGTACTTTTGAAATTGTTATGGTCAAGTTCATTTAATTAAGGTAATAAAATCATTTTACTTTTACACCCTCCGATCACTATTATAAGTAAAATTCTATATTTTAGATTTATTTAATTAATGATGTATGTGATCTATATTAAAGATCACATACATCATTAATTAAATAAATCTAAAATGTATATTTTAGCTTATAACAATGGCTAGAGGGTGTACATACTACACACATATTACTAACACTAGACCATAAGAGTTTAAACAATATCTTCGACTAGGATTTTTTTTTTTTTTTTTACAGAATGTTCGACTAGGAGTTGAATATTAGATTGTTAGTTTTAAAATGCAGGTAAAGCTAAAGTATTGACTAATCCGTTGAGTATAATAAAATCATTACATGTATCTGCTTCAATGGTTAGAGGAATGGATTTAATAGAGCAGTTTAGACACCTGGGTTTAGTGTATGGGTTAACTCATAAGAGCGAGGTTTGATATGCTGAAAGTGACTCGTAATATTTTAGATGTGATTAGAGAAGTTCAAAAGTTAGATTTGCTGGGAAGACACTAAACAACCTCCGAGCACAATGACATTTCTACGGAAGGTTACTTTAATTTTGGCCGACATAATTTCTCACAACATATATGTGTGTGTGAATTGCTTTGCCTCCAAAACTGACTCAAACTTAAAGTCTAAATTTAAAATTTACCTCTAATTGATATTTTTAATCTCAAATTTATTTTTTTAACTTAATTTAATGTTAAATTGTACTAATAAAGATAATTTACATTCAAATAATTTAAAGTTAATTTTTTACGCATCCTACCAAGACATTTAGTATTTATGAAATAGTTGTATCCTTTTTTTGAGAGGATGAAATAGTTGTATCTTCTAGACTTATTTTGTTGACCATAGAATAAAGAGGAGAATTTTACTTTTTCCGTTATAATTTTCTTAGTCTTTGGTTGTTTATGAGCCACTTTGAAATTTATGCCTGCCTTTCATTTTTCTTAAAGCAAAATGGTCAGCATCAAGTGCACGATGAAATAAAGTGTCACGGATTGTGCATGAAAAATCATTACCGTGCCTTCTCATCAGGAAATATTTAATTTTCTATTGTAGAATAGTTACCTTAAAAATGTTGGAATTCTGGTTGATGCTTGGTTGGTCTTTTAGGAACAGGTCACCATCGGTAGCAGGTGGTTTATGTGGACGAAGATGGAGGAGAGTACTATATAGGAAATGTACCTTTTTGTAAATTTAGAAAGCATATTTGTTTGAAATTATACAAATGGCATCTTGATGGTAGATTACTTGGATGAGGGGTTCACCCTATAAAACTTATATACTCCTCAAATAATAAAGAATATTGTTAGACCAAAGGAATTTCACTTTTAAGACATTTTCCATTTTGATAATGACAAGTTAGGATATTATTTCTTAAAACATTTAAATAACTTTTTTTTTTACATATAGTTTTGTGAAAACGAGATTATAATAATTTAAAGTTTAAGTCCATGACTGAAGTCTGGTGGTGTTCGCTTGAGACCTTTAAATATACTCATCTTTAAGGTCTTATATTCGATTTTCTTTAATGGTTTGAAACTATCATCACCAAATTAATACAAATGGTTATTATTATTAATTAATGTATACTTAATTGATTTTTTGAATTAAATAGAAATTAATTTGCATAGCATACAATGGAAATTTTTGTAAATAATTAGTTCTTTTTTTTGTCAAGTAACCTAGTGGTTAGAGTTCATACAATTTAATTGTGGTGAGGTGGGTATGCGAGGTTCGAACCCCGGTCCCTGCATATAAAATGCAATATCTCTACCAACTGAGTTAAGCTCACAAGGAATATTTCTTATTATTTAAAAAACATAGAAATTGGACCAAATATAAAATGGAAAAATGGATGTTTTTTTTACAAATAAAGAAAAGCAAAAGGGATGTTGAAAATTAAAAAAAGTAGAAAAAAGGGGGCAGGAGGAAGAAGAAGTCAAGGAAGAAAGAAGGGAATAAAAAGAAGTGAGATATATTATTATTGGCGTAAGCAAAAGAAGCGGTTGAAGAAAAAGAAAAAGAAAAAGAAAAATTGTGTGATGTGATCGTAAATTATTATTGGATATTTGACCTTCGTTCATTGTTGCCATCGTTGACTATCTCATTTTTTATTTTTATTATATTATATTATATTATATTCAATTCTTCAATACTCCTTCCTACATTGAATTGAATGAATAAAATTGAAATTGAGTGTGTAAAGAAGAAACAAAATCAAAATACAACAGAAACACAATTAATTGATTTGAGGAGTTTCAGAGAAAGAAAGAAAGAATTCGACGATCAATGAAGAGTTCTCTGAAAAAGTTACGAGGTTTGGCACTTCACAATCATCATCATCATCATCACAAACATGATACAATTAACAACAAAACCATTCTTCCTCTTAAACAACTTGACGAACTTGAAAAGGCTACAAGGGTAATTTATTAGCATTCTTTCTCATTTCACCTTTTTATTTTAGGGTTTCTTACTTTGTTTCTTAATTAATTAAATTCCAGGAGATGCAAGACATGCGTGACTGCTATGATACCTTGCTTTCTGCCGCTGCCGCAACCGCCAGCAGTGCTTATGGTATGTATTTTTCCATTCATTCATATAGGATTCCGGTGTAATTTTCTATGTAGATATGTGAATTATGTAATGTAATAATGTACTAATCATGTAATTATACAGAATTCGCTGAGTCATTGCGGGACATGGGCTCTTGCTTGCTAGAGAAAACTGCTTTGAATGATCACGAAGAAGAAACTGGTACCACTTCTTGTTTCACAGAATTTATCAAAACAGTTTTTTTCAACTTATTTTCATAAAAAAGCTCTCACACACACACACACACACGATGATAAGTGTGCGCTTGTGCTATAAGCTGCAAATAAGTTGTATATCCACCTCTACAAACTTCACTAACCTCTTTTGAACTTTACTTAACTACTTATTCTGTTGCTGCAGGAAAGGTTCTTCTTATGCTTGGAAAAATCCAGTTCAAACTTCAGAAACTTATTGATAACTATGTATGTAATTCCCTATTCCATCCATATTTTTTACATTTTTTTTTGTTTTTAATTTTCTCTGTTTTTCATTACTTTTCTTTTCAACATTATTTCAGCGTTCCCATATAATTCAGACAATTACGGTTCCCTCTGAGTCACTCTTGAACGAACTTCGAATTGTTGAGGTCAGTTTTTTAACATTCCTTTAATTTTAAAATTTAATGTCATTATCAAATTTTACTTTCTGTTTTTATCCTAGTTCATTGTCCCTCCACAATTGAATTCCTTACTCGAATCAGTTTGTATTTAAGCTTTTAGACAATATTATGTTTCTATAAAGTAGACTATTGCTGAGACATCCTGATTATAGGAAACCTGAAAAGGCTAATATGGCTCCAATTTGATAAAGGGATACGGCAATGTTGTCAATCAAGGATAGCAGAAAATAGCATATTGTTAAAATTCTGCTACGCAATAGTGCTATAGCGCTACTATAGCTGCTGTTTGACAATAGCGATTTGTCCAAATTCCGATACATTATAGCCGTATAGCGCCACCTACAGATACTGTTTAACAACACTGGGATAAAGTGGTGAATGACAGATCAGTGAAGGATTTAAGTACAAAATGCAACATCTTCTAAGATATTTATACAATCTCTTTTAACTTATTCATCTAGATGTCCCAGAACTAGGATATGTGCCGAAAGAATCCATACCCCATCTTTATTCTTTAGTAGCTTCATAAACTCACAAGCTCGCTCTTCGGCATATCCGTATATGGAGACACAAGAACGTTTTTTCCCAACACTCATGAAGGTTTTCAAACATAGGATTCTTCCAGAATCTCGAAGACTTTTTTAAGTTCTTATAAATATAAAGTTACCCAACTCTTTGTCCGTGCTATAACCTTATAATATAATTATTTAATTCTGAAATTTAGGCAGTGTAGTGAACGTGGTCATTAAAATTTACTATATCTTGCTATGCTATTCTACGTGGAAGATCTTTTGTAATTTTGATCAGTTTTTTTCTTTTCTGTCTTAATACTGGAGCAGGAGATGAAGCGACAATGTGATGAAAAAAGGTTTGAAAAGTTATGTTTGATCTAATTTATTTTCTTCTTTAAATGTGATACATTTCTTATCATTTTTTAATATCTGCAGAGATGTATATGAGTATATGGTAGCAAGATACAGAGAAAGAGGTAGGTCTAAAGGTGGCAAAGGAGAAACTTTTACATTGCAGCAGCTGCAAGCTGCTCGCGATGAATATGACGAGGAGGCCACATTGTTTGTTTTCCGATTGAAATCTCTAAAGCAAGGACAATCACGTAGTCTTCTAACACAGGCAGCACGTCACCATGCTTCTCAGGTTCGTCTTATCCCCTATTTCTGTAGAACCAGGAGTTCTTATTTTCAAATTTTATGATGATATCTTGATACTCATGCATTCTGTTACCCCCTAAAACAGTCATGTTTCTTCAAGAAAGCAGCCAAATCTCTTGAGACAGTAGAGCCGCATGTGAAGTCAGTAACCGAACAACAACACATTGATTACCATTTCAGTGGTTTGGAAGAGGAGGATGGGGATGAAGGTGATGATGGAGACGAAGACGACGAGGGTTATGATGAGAATGATGATGGGGAACTTAGTTTTGACTATGGACCAAATGAACAGGAGCGAGATGTTTCTACATCTAGAAATTCAATGGAGGTGACTACCTAAGTAAACACTTATTTGTAATCTCCCTCCCTAGAAATGGGTGTCTAATGTAGATTTACTTATTAAATCTGCAAACAAGTCATTGTGCACACATGCAATTGTGGGTGAGGGTTTGTATTATTCCTACTGCATGCTAAATAAAACATAAGTATAATTAAAATTAAATAAGAAATGAATGCTTTCCTTGGGCGAAATTACAGTGTTAAGGCCTTTATGGGGCCATGGTCTACTAGCTTTAGAGTTTTTTTATTTCCTGAACTCGATATCCGGCCCAAGAACCGACTAATTCGGGGGACTAATCCCACCATCTACTAGCTTTAGAGTTGTCAGAACTGCAGAGTAGTTTTGTAGTATTATGTGCAGAAACTATACATCCTTGTTTGTTTGAATGTCGTTAATTGTGAAACAAGCAATTTAGCTTAAATTGCTCTCATGTTGATTTTGTATGGCTTAACTATGTTGGCTTCCTTGCAGCTGGACCAGGTGGAACATACACTTCCCAGAGGTTCACCAGCAGGAGGTGCTAAGGTAAACAGATACTTTCAATTATCCTTTGTTTCTTTTTAGTATGAAATTTAAAGTACATAAGATTATAATTAATGATTCATTGTTTTAATTGCAGGAAAACTTGGATAAGCTTCAAAGGAATTTGTTTTCTTTTAAGGTTAGGGCAGGGAGCCAATCTGCCCCACTTTTTGCCGATAATAAACCTGATTCCAGTGAAAAGCTGAGGCAGATGCGCCCATCGTTATCACGAAAATTCAGTTCATATGTGCTACCAACTCCAGTTGATGCGAAGAGTCCAATCTCTTTTTTTCCAGATAAACCAAAGCCTTCCACAATGCAGACAAATTTAAATGAACCAACAAAGAACTTGTGGCATTCATCCCCATTGGAACAAAAGAAACATGAAAAAGATATCAGAGATGAACATTCTGATCCTACTATCAGAAACACTCAGTCTGTATTAAGGGAAAGCAACAATAATGCTTCCTTCACAAGACTGCCGCTTCCTTTGGTAGATGGTCCTGCATCCTTAAATCATGACAATGTTTCTGCTTACTCTAAAAAGATTAAAAGACATGCCTTTTCCGGCCCACTGACAAGTAATCCTTGGCCTACCAGACCTGTCTCAATGGAAAATATTCAGTTGTTCTCTGGACCTCTTTTGCCTACTCGAATCCCTCAGCCTCCATCATCATCCCCCAAAGTATCTCCTAGTGCTTCTCCTACTATCTTGTCTTCACCTAAAATAAGCGAGCTTCATGAACTTCCAAGGCCTCCAGTCAATTCCCCGCCCAACTCTAGGCTTTTAGGTTTGATGGGACATTCAGGTCCATTAGTGTCTAGAGGTCAAAATGTTTCCGCTGCAAATAATTTGGTTGTTTCAAGTGTAGCATCTCCACTGCCAATGCCACCGCCCATGTCTCGTAGTTTCTCTATACCTTCTTCTGGTAGTGCTCGAGTTGCAGCATTAAATGGGCCAAGGGCACGAGAATCCTCTCATACATCATCTCTATCAGAGGAAATTGCTTCTCCTCCGCTAACGCCAATTGCATTATCAAGTAGTCGGCCGTCGTTAGATGGCTGAGGCTGTTGCTCTGGATGTTTGGGCTGGAGGTAATAATAGAGTTTTTTTTTTCTTTCATAAAAAAACCTTTCTCTATATACTTTTATTTTGTTTTGCTGGACTTGTTTATGCATTTGCTGTTAGTTATGAAATTTGACTATGGAAGAGTTTAGGTTTCTTGTATAAATGGCAAAACCTTCTGTTAGATCATGTGCCATTAATAAATATCATAGGAGAACCAGGCAGGTTAGGCTAGTCTCTTAAGCAGGTAGTTATGTAGTTATGTTTGCGTTGGCAGTTATGTGTTTTAAGAATTATGACAAATTAGGAATTGTGGAAAAGAGGGGCCATTCGATTATTTGGATAGAGGACTGGAATGGAGAGACCAAAATCTCAAACTTATTGGAAGGGATTTTTTAGAAGCAGAATCCAGTGTTTACTGATAATAAACTTCTTGTTTCTTTTCTAAATAAACAGTATAGATACCAGTTTATATCAACTAGTATCAGAGCATCGATCTTGGAACTGTGATACATCATACCAGACATGGAGATTTTGGTGTTTGACGTCGTCGACGATGCCTACTGGTGGCTATTTTGCACGGATAAATATTTCGGTTATAAGGGTACACCGGGGATGGAGAAGTTGCAGAAGCCGTGACTGCGTTGCGTGGATATGCTCGTCATTGTTGAGACAGGTGGCACCACCGTCATCCACATGCAAGTTAGGAACCATTTGTCGATGCCTTTCTGTGGCGTTTTAAAGTGGAGTATCGAGATGTTTTTCCTCTAACAGGCGACAAGGGTGTGGAAAGGATGCCGAAGATGATGGACCAAGTATTCATCTTGAGAGTGAAATTGATAGAGTCAAATCCTTACGCCGACTCTAATTTCACTTTGATTCTGATTCATTTGAAGCCATGGTTTGTGACACCATCTTCGACCCTTCCAATTTCTCGCACCCACTTCCAGTTTCTGGTGCCACCCCTCACCTTGCATCACTCAATTTAGCATATCAACCAACTTTGGTTTTTGAACCCAACAACCCCACACTTCCTATTACAAAATTGCCCAATAACCAAACTATTGTGATGATTCTGATTCCATCATTTGATTTGATTATGACCCCTTCAAAGCAAGAATACTTCATACTATGGAAATGCACATCGATCGGATCCAATATTTACAAAATGAAGAAGTAAGGAAACAAGAAAAGTATACTGCAGAAACTGTTCCCGGGCACAGCATCAATCACCCTCTGTTTTGGATTTGGAAGACAGAAACTCAAGGTTTTCAATACTGGCATTAAGAGGATGCTATTTACCACCATACCAAATAGGGGTTGTATGGATGGTAGAGGGGCACTTAAGTGGGTTTTGGTGGAAACAAGGCCTACTGCGGCCATACTATATTTTTGGGCCAAAATTACCACCCAAAATAGAGTATATGATCCGTACAAAAAAATTACTTTTCTCCCTTTCAAAATTGCTCATTCCCTTGACCCAGTGGGAGTTAACTTACGCTCGGCATTTTCAGTGGTATTTAACTCACGCTAACACTTTTAAGACCGGTTGACCCGACTTAAAGTGATTGAACCGATCTAAAAAGTGCCATCGTGAATTAACTACCGCTGAAAAATGTCGAGCGTGAGTGGGTCAAGGAAATGAGCAATTTTGAAAGGGAGAAGAGCAATTTTCCCATACATAGGTTCTCATGTTTCACACATTGTTCTACCATTATATTTGAAGTTATGGGACCCAAGTGGACATTTATATAATCCTTCACCTTGAGTACAAGGTGATTTTTGTTTGGAGGGTAGATCACGTGTCATTAATAAATATCATTAGAGAGCCAGGCAGGTCCAGGCCAGTCTCTTAAGCAGGAGGTTATGCAGTTATGTTTGTGTGTTGCAGTTATGTGTTTATGAATTGTAGTAAATAGGGAAGTTGTGGAGAAGAATGGTCAATTTGTTATTTGAATAAAGGATTGGAAGGTAGAGACCAAGACTCTCGAATTTTTTGGAAGGGAAACCACTGGTAACCGTAGAGTAGACCACCCGTCTCAATTCTCTGAAGCAGAATCCTGTGTTTGTTTACTTATAATAAACTTCTTGTTACTCTTCTGAATAAAGAATATAGATACCAGTTTCTATCATCTTCCTCTCAATTTGCCTGATTTGAAATGGGATACATTGGAGATGATGTTAATACATAATTCCATAATATGAAGTACCTGAAGCACCATTGGTATTGGGAGAACTATTATTTAGCAAAGTTATATCTTCAAAATAAACTAGGTGACCTTCATACAAATATTTTTCGTAAATGCTCATTGTGAGTTTTGTTTTTAATTGACGGGATACAAAATTTAGGACTTCGTGCTGTAATTATCAGGCAAGATTTTTTCTTATAAATAAAAGTAGTTGCTTGTTCCATATGATTATTATTGCCATGTTACCATCATCATTATTGTAGGTTGAAAGCCTTATTATGTTCTTTGTCCCTAATACCAATTCTTAGAAATTTAACTTCAAAGATTTGTCTTCACTTTTTTCTCAGGGATATACATGTTTTATACCATGCAATGAATCGAGGTTTGGTGGTTGTGCAGATTAATTCCTTTCTCTTCTAAAGCTAATGCTATTTCCGGCCTGGCGAATCAAGCTTAGGTTCAAGTTTTGCTTACTTTCAATTATGTAAATATTCCTTTTACTCTGTATTCTTTTATCCGGTCATTATCATTGTTAATTCAACCTTGTAATGAGTTTTGATCTTGTTTTTATTCAAATAATAAATGCCCATAAGTTCTATTGTTGAAATATACATTAAGCAATTGACAGCAACCGGTCAAATATGCCTCACCTTTGCAAGTCATCTAGTTGTATTTAAATTTAGTGGAGGAAGAAAGATCTTCTCGATTTTTCAAAAGAAATGAAGAATTCAATTACTTTTAGTTTAGGTACTTAAAGGCTCACATTTTAAGAACTTTTGATACGATCAAGTTTTTATACACTCAAATAGATTTAAGCTGTCCGTTTTTTATTCGAAAAATGAAAGATCCTTTACTCTCCGTAGGTGATTTAAGTTTGTTTTTAAATCAATTTCGAAGACAATTATTTTGCGAATGGTATGTTAATCAGGAAAGCACAAGTTTACCTATGACAAAATGGAAAAGTTATCCAGATCAAGGTTAAATTTTAGCTTCTAAGTACTTGTTATAAAGAAGTAGTACTAAGGGATGTATCCACGGCAAGTTCTATGGGGGTATGTGCCCCCACTAAAATACCATTTTCCGTTCTTTGGTATCTAGTTCCTTTGGCAAATATGAATGAATGGTTAGTCAATACCATGTTTCTACAGCCACATAGAGAAGTAGGAGCTTCTCCCTACGAATTAGTTAGCACACAACACATGTTATATAATGATGTGATGTTATAAAGTCACCTTCACTAACATTTCTCATCAGTGTCCTAATGAATGTTTGCATTTGTTTGAGAAAACCCTAAAAAAAATCTTAGGACGGACAACTTGTATAGTATGAGACGAGTTTCAATTAAGACATATATCAATATTACAAACAGAGAGACAACCCAAACCATCCGTACTAGCTGTAAAGAAGATTTTTGTAATTCAAATACATAGATCTTCACATCACTCAATGGTTGTAGTTTTGCACGAGGATTTGCAATTTTCATTTGCAGTTTCCTCCAACATCATATCTGACGAATCCCATTAACTCTGGACCTGTAAGTCTTGGGTTGTTCTTGAAACTGAAGAAATATAAAAAGATCAAATTACATAATAAGAGATAGTGTTCTTCACAGTATTACATTCACTAGTAACTAGTTACTCATGCACTTAGTGTTACCTTTGTTGAGATAAGTTGGAGAAGGAACCGTATGTGGGGAAGGTACCACAGAGATCATTGCTTGACAGGTCTCTGCACATCACATGAAAATAATTAACCAAATGAAATTATAAGAGCTAGCTGGAGTGGAGAAGCTCGAATAAGATAAGAGACTCACAAAATCTTGAGATTTTTCAGTTTAGTGAGTTCCCTTGGTATTCTTCCTGTCAACTTGTTGTTGTTGAGTCGCCTGCATAGCATCATATAATATATTTTACGATCAATCACTCTGTAGCACTGACACCTCTAATGAAAGTTGTGTCCACCGACACATGTGATTACATTCAAAGAAAGAATCAAGTGTCTCATATTATTATCGGCGCCGACTTGTCACCGTCTAGTATCTGTGTCAGTGTCAACGCTTCATAGCTCAATCACGTATTTAATTCTTGTGAATAAATTGTAATAACTTACAAGAATTTGATATTAGAGAGCTTGGAGAGGGTGGGAGGGATAGAGGCAGTGAGATTGTTGTGGTAAAGACCCAAGCTAATTAGGTTCTTCAGGTTTCCAAGCTCTTTTGGTATTGGACCCACCAGTTCATTCTTGTACAATTCTCTGCAATCAACAGTATTAATCAATTTATGTCAAAGTTCAGTTTCACAAGAAAGAAATATTAAGATAAGAGCTTAACTAAGTTGCTTACAGAAACTGAAGATGGTGAAGGTTCCCTAGTTCAGGAACCAAATGACCAGAAAGTTTTGCATGTCCAAGGTCTCTACAATGCATACATGAGGAACCAAATTAATTAACAGTGTTGAGCTGAGTAAATAATTGATAAGGTTGAAGAAAAGAAGAGAAAGTAAAAGATAGTTACAGTCTAGTAACGTGGTTATCACGATCACAGGTAACATGAAACCATGTACAAGGATCCACCAAAGTGGGGTCCCAACTCTGTAGAATGTTATTTGGGTCTTTTACAGCTCTTCTGAAAGCATACAAGGCATCACCTGTTTGTTTTCATCAGACAGACAGAACATCAAAACAAAAGATTCTTTCTTTCATATTATGTATGTGTATGCTTGTTTGTATGTATCAATCAAAACAAAAGAGACAGTACTTTACTTACCTTCAGAGTTTGCATTTGCTACATCAAAAGGGTATGATAATAAGAGAATAGTAAAAATGGTAACAACATGAAAAGGTGTGCTTGTATCCATTAAGCAACCCTTTTTGAGTTTGAAACTTAATTGGCGCAAAGAGAGAATGAGAGGGAGAGGTTGATGATGCTTCTATTTTTGCATAACACTAACATGAATGAGCATATATATATATATATATATATATATATATATATATAATGTAACAAGAAGACCACAACTTACTTTTTCTATAGTGCAACTATATTATATTATATTTTATTACATTATGCATTTGGAATGGAATCACAATTTTGGATTTTATAGAGCCAGTAAATGTAAACTACCTTTCTTCCACCTTTGTTTCTCTCTCTATTGACACACAATTATAGCAATGCAATCCTATGTGTAAATGTCAATTATTACTCTTTTCTTTTCCTTGTGAGATGATGTATTTGTCATTTGGCTGAAGTGAAACTATTTATCTATAATAATATTGTTTGTTACCCATGATCTTATATGACATAATGTGAGTAAGTGGATCAAGAACGTGAAAATGTATATTCAACAAACACATTTAACCTTCTACGATAGACACTTTTTGGAAAGGCTTATCAACTGAGCACAAGTCTAGTCGACCCATGCATTCAAGCAAAACCATTACCACGGGTTTAACTGAGTACATTCACTACAACTTAGATTTCTTCAAGGGGAAGCAATATCAATAACACAACGTGGTCCAACTCCATTAGCAATTTGAAATTAAGCAAAGTACTTCAACTTACATGGTTATAGCATATTCACAAAAGACGACTTTAGGACACAAGTCCTAAGTCCAAGACACCACATAGTGCGTAGTCCATATTCATCGAAATAAAACTCGCTAACTTAAAAGAAGGCACATTTTTCATAGATATACATACAGATAATATGTGATTATTATTAAGTTTTAAACATTTTAATATGCATAAGCAAACATATCAGCTATTCTATTTCTTACAAAAGATTAGGCCATCTCACGATTCTTTAATGTAAGATATGTTTTTTTGCTTCTTACAAAAGTCATTTGTAAGGATCGTTATTCTATTTCTAGATCAACTCTTTATTGTAGAATCAATCAACAATAGAAAAAGGAAGTCAACTAGGGGATTTGAAGGTATATCATTCATTTCGGATTCTTAATTTATTTTAAGAGAAGCACTAGAGTGGAAATTTGTTAATGTTCTTATACGTGACATGACAAAGTTAAGAATCCCAAATTCCACTTCTATAGTTGGATATATGTTCATGACGTCTACCTCTTCAGATCAATGAAGTTAAACCCGTCCTTAATTAACTCTTTGGAGTAATGTGGAGAAATTAATTGTTAATTTCTACTAAAATCTTGCGGTGGGTACCTAAAACAAGAGATGTGTATAAATACATTGGCATCTGTTTTTTTTTTAATTACAAATATTAATAATTAATTATTAGATTAATATCTACTCTTTTGATAGGGTTTCAACCACTTCGTAGTGGCTCAAATTCTTTATTTCTTAATCTAAATTTGTTGAACTATCCTATATCGATAGTTACTATATTGAATTCTAATGTTCCTTTAACTTAGATTCGGTAATGAGTGGTATCATTTCAAAGCAAAAGAATAATTGTTTGGTTCTTTTAATTTTTAATATCCAGAAAATTATCTGGGCCTCTAATTGAAAAGCAGGGATGAATAATACTCATATTCAAAACTCCAATTAATAAAAAAAATTAATCAATGTATTACTCTTTATGATTGGACACGTAAAAGTAAGCTCTGAAAGTGAATAGATCAATTGTTTCTACTTTCTAGCATACTTTATTTTCTAGTTGCTTTGCCAATCTATGTGAAAAGCATACTAAAAAAAAAAAAAAAAAAAACTCTTCTTTTAATGCATGTTAATGGGTCCAAGTCCACTACTGGTTTTGACTTGGGATGGTTTAATGTGTTGAATTGCTTGACAACATGAGACATGCCTTCTTTTTCGATAGTGGGATGGACATTAACAGCACCAAAGATTTACCTTTGTAGTCCAATATCATCATCTCTTCATTAAAAGAAGTGATATTGGAGAATTCAGACTTAGACCATAGACCACTGCTATCTTTTTGTCTCATTATTTTTTGACAGATGTTTAACTCTTTTCTTTTCAATCTTATTCATAACATTACTCGAGTCTCAAATACATCCAACAAAACATTAGTTGAGTGAATAGACAATTTCGTCTCTGAAATTGTAACCATCGAAAATTTCATCTCGAACTAGTAGTATAAATATCATTCGTTAAGTCGCTTAAAATCTCCCTCCTCACTTGCTACAAGCAAGAAAGGGCCTTGCCTTCCGCTGATGATATGCCCGCCTTCCGTTGATGATTTCCCGCCTTTAGGGGGTTAGACCTGTTGGTAACTCATATTTACCAATTTTGTATGGAATTGTAATACATTAGTCAAAACAGTTCATCAATAAGTTAAGTTGTTAGACAGCGTCACATGACTCGTTAAATGAAAGTAGACAGTGATATGAAATCAATATAGAAGATGATTATATATACATTTGTCTTGCTATGAAGCCCCGATACTTCAGAATGGATGACGTACCGTATCCATTGCATTGATACCTGCCCGATACTTTCCGATACGTATCAGGAGAGTATTCGAAGATTAAATTTTTTTTTTTAAAAATAATTATCTGATATTTCCCGATACGTATCAGGAGAGTATCCAATAATTATCCTGCATCGATACCTGCCCCGATATTTCTCAATTAATGTTAACTAAAATAACTTAACTCTTGAGTACTAATGTGTTCTTTTTTGGATATAGTGCTTCTCTTTTGGATCGATATAGTATAACACTAACAATGTTCCTTTTGGATATAGTATAGCACTGATGGTGCTCTTTTTAGGATATATTGTGTATGTAATTGACTAATCATCAATTTCTTAATCGTCAATATTATTTATATTTATGTTGATGCGCTACGAGCCTATGACTGATTTCTTTTATTTGTTAATATATTTGCATATTAAAAAACATGATTATAATTATATTGTACATTTAATTATATAATTTTTTTTATTAACGTATCTCAGCCGTATTGTATCTTGATTTTTGAAATTTATTTGTATCAGCGTATCGGTGCAGTATCGTATCCGTATCGTATCTCGTATCCGGACTTCACAGCTGCTGCATCATGTTGTTTAGTGGCTAAACTTAAAATAGGGACCATTTTGATTGAAACATGTTACAATTTCAAGAAATAAACCGGCTATTCATTATATTGTTGTATAAACCAAAATATCTTTGGATAAATAGTCATTAATGTGTCTTTTGCTAGTAATTTTATAGACTAAAATGATTAATAAAAGACACATTTGGTGACCAAACTCAATAAGATAAGATAAATTTAAGAATATGTTTATAACTTTGATTCCTTCAAAGACTATAATAATATATGACAATTGGCACTTTTAGAGTCGGCTCAAGTGTAAAATCACCAAACATCACTTTAGGCCTAAAAAAAATTACTTAATAAGAAACTTTGTATTCTATTATTTTCTTAACTAAATTAAATCGATTACTTTATTTTCAATTTAAAACAAAATGCTAAATAAAATTGATTGCATCAATTTAATATAGAGCGGTGCTATTTATCCCGATAGAATTAATCACGAACATTTCACGAAGGAAAATTAGCCAATTGAATTGGTTGTTGTCGGAATTCATGGGAGGCTATGGGTTGTTTTTTTGTCATACATTGGATAGTTTTGAGATCGGGACATTTTCGTGAGATTTCCTTCGCTATAAGTAGCAATTTCCTTTAGTATAAATGATTTTATATTCGAAAATGTTTAAGTGATAAAATTCGAACAAAATTTTAGTTATATTATTAAAATACTATTATGAAATTTAAGAGTGTCATATCTTATAATTTATTTTATATACGTTGGATCGACCTTGAATACATTTAAAGGTCTTAAGGTTTTTAAAAGAATTTAAGATAAAAAAAAAAAAGCAAGGACTAAAAATTTGTAACAAAAAATTTAGAGAAACCAAAATTTAAAGACTATTTTTAGAGAAATAAAAAATAAAAGTTGGTTCAATTAAAAAAACCATAAATATATTTAACCATTTTCCCCGCGGTTTCTTCCAATTAATTCTATACGAAAAATGAGTGTTTAATGAAAACCTCACGTGTAAAGGAAATTATCATGGTTGCTTGACTGTTGATCACTGATATATTAAAATTCAAAAGATGAGTACATTCATATGAGTACATTTTTCTCTTTAAATTAAATATTGTTTGGGTTGAACTCGACATTCATAGAAGAGTAATAGTTGAAATGTTAACTTCAATCAACAAATCTTCATCAGATGCATAAAAACCAAAGATAGGAGGGAGGGACCTTGACTTTTAATTGAAGATCTACAATAGTGACTACTTTAACTAATGAGCATCAAACTAAACATTTACATCTATTGTTAGTGAAGAAACATAAATAATTATAAATGAAGAGGATCTTAATTCGTTGACGGGTGCTAGTAGAAAATGATGCTATATAATGATCATCTCTTTTCACTTTCTCGCATACTTAATTTAATTAATTGTACTAAAATAAATGAGTGTTATTAAAATAAAATGATATGTCCAGTAAATATAGCTGAGTTGATTAGGACATTACATAATATATTCAAGAACCAATGTTTGAACCCCAAACACCCTACTTATTGATCTTAAAAATGAATTTCGAACCACTATGCTACTTAAAAAAAAACTACAATGATATAGAATTATTATGAAACTGAGTTGGTAATTTTTTTTAATTGCTAGATTGAAAATATTAACATTAAAAAATTATAAAATAAATAATATATACATGTAAAACTCATCTAAGCTACAGAAGATGCCTTAAAAATAGTGATGATGATGATGATGCTGATTGGGCTGTAACATGAATTGAGGAAAAAGAATTGAATTAGCAGTTACCAAGTTGACATTCGAGACCTAAGTTCCCGCCATTTCAATGCAACACCTTTTTTTTTGTTTTCTTTTGAGAGTACACTTTTATAAAATGACTTTTTGTAAGGTTTATTTATTTTTTAATTGAAGCGACTTTGGTAATTTTTTTTCAATCAACAAAAAGAAATATGCCAAATACTGCATAATAGATTGGTTAGATTATCTTGTCAAAAAAAAAAAAGATTGGTTAGATTATGCAATCTCCACCTTCCCTAACTTAGTTCGAAACGAGCAAAAGAGAATATCACATAATAGATTTCACGTAAGATTTTAATATTTTCAAGTTGCAAACAAATGATTTTGTCAAAAAAAAAGTTGAAAACAAATGATATTTACTCAGTATTATTCTATAAGTCATACATGCATTAGAAAAATAATTAAATATCATATTACAAAAATGAAAAAATGTTCTATATATTTTTATATGAAAATCAATCAATAATGTTTAAAGAAAATTAGACAAATTTATTAGAGAATTGATATATGAATATCAAATTGGACAACCCACAATGTATGTTTATATCTTTGCTATATAATTTCCATTTTAGAATTTTTATTTTAGCGGCCTTGATTTACGAGCATGGTATTTGAAGTGAAAATATATACAGTGTAAGATGTGTTGTCACGAGTGTAGTTGTATAAATAACAACTCTAAATTTGTAAGACCTAATTATTTCAAAACTGTTAAAACTAAAAATGTATAAACGAGTTATGTGCTTGTGTGAGACCGCCTAAGTATCTATGTGTGCTAGACCAAAAAAAAAAAGTATCTATGTGTGAGACCATAGATGTAAGTATGTTCATAGAGATGAATATATATCTAACAACTCACGCTTGAACTCAAAAACACTCCGACCAATTACTTTAATGCTCTCCCAAGAAAAAACATTAGTATACCCATGTTTGTTTCTTTTATTATTGGAAGTCCTGCATATGCATTGTCAATGGCTTTTATATTACAACACCACCTCTGTTCTCTTTGTTTTCTGCCATTTTTAATGCAATGCTTCCCAATTCCAAACATTGCCTGCATCTGACAGTAGCCATGTATTGCTCTCTCAAAGAATCCATTAACAAAGTACACCCTTGATTAAATGCATAATTAAATCATTTGACTTTAGTCTTTAAAAATTTCCACACCTGTAGTTTTGCATGTTCAACCATCTGAAAAATATTATCACAAATCTGACTAAACAATTTTGCATTTCTTAATCTCTAAATCCCCTAGACAATAACAAACAAAAATTGAACTTCATTCACCTCAAAAGGGCATTCAAAAAACAATACAATGACTTCTCTATACCATGGCCACCAATACATATGCTTCTTCCCCATTCAAGATACCCCTTTTTGATCAATCGTCTTTTGTGGGGAGTCTATGCCATAAAACAAATTCCACACCAATTGGGAAATCTTTAATAGTGTCATCTTGTTCTCAACGAGTGAAATTGCAAGTTAGGATAGAAGCAGAAGTTTTGAAGAATAAATCCTGCTAGAAGAATAAATCTTACAAGCAAAAGTGTCATCATTTTCTAGAGGAGTAATATTGATTTTGACATGTTTGTAAGTTTTGAAGTAGAATTGATTTTGCTTCTAGGATTTATTCTTCTTGAAGAAATTGCAAGCTTTTGGTTTCTACATTTGATTTTAGCCCGAAGTTATTGTTCAACTCACATTTATCTAAACATATCCAAACAAAAACCACTTTACATTTAACTCACTTTTAGTCTGAATAAATTATACATAATCAATTATCACCACCTCGGAACCAAATACACGCTTAAACGGAACAACTAGCTCCTCTTCAAACCTATAAATTACTTCATTTACAAAAAAGTTGCACTGGACCAGTGGCAACAGTGGTGTTGCTGCATCCCATGGGTTCAACTCCCACCAGTTGCGACGTATCATTTGGGAGACAAAGGATAGTTTGGTGGCCGGGGTGGATGAGTTAGGGAGGGGTTCGATTCCCACCCACAACAATAACTAACAAAGGATAGTTTTCACATTCACATTTTTTTACCGAGCAAACATCATTTCTATACTTACCCCATGCCCAATGATCCTTCTCATGATCAATAGTGGAAATTTTCATTATTACCTATAAGTAATCCTCCAATAACTCGCAGAAACAACATCCTTCTACAATTACCAGACCACAATTATTAGCATGGGCGAAGTTCAGTTTTGAACTGGAAACCATATGTGAACCAAACTGGTTTGCAGTTCAGGAAAACCAAACCAGTTCTGTTTCGTCTTTAACCGAACTGAACAGGTTCTTTGTTTCAACTCACTAGTTCAACAACACCAAACTGGTCTCAACTAAAGTAGTTCTGTACAAACTGAATTGAACTGTTGTAATATGAAATCGAATTGAACCAAACTGCTACTGCATGCAAAGCAAGTTCAAAAAAAAAAAATTTCTCTTTTCTAAAAACTAGTTTAAAAATGTCTGATATAAAACTTATGATCTCCCAATAAAAACATTTATTCTGCCATTTAATAAAACCTTTAATGTGAAAATTCCATGGCTGCAGAAATTATGATCAAAATAATTTTTTTAACCTTTGCCATGTATAAATCAACAATTTGAAAGGGAACCTGTTTATATAACATAGCCATGAGCTCAACCTAATCAAGTATCTACAACATCTATATATACTATCTACAACACCATCTAATCAGTAAATTATTCCAGCAGTGAAGATAAATTTGAGAAGTTCACATCTACTATCTACAAACCATTGGTTGCTCAAATTATAAAGCACAAACAAACCAATCAAGAATCTACTTATCAGATTTATGTGAAAAGGCTACATGAGAGGAGAAACGAAAACGAATCACTCATGCACATGGACTAAAAAATGAAGGCTTTGGTAATAAAGGGTGAAATGTTTATAGTAAGAACTAAGAAGAGATGAAATGAATTGTAAGTGGTGTAATAAATTCCATCAACTTTAAAGTCTTGCACATATATTCTTAGCATATCTAGGAAACTAGTGAGTATACAAATTGGAACTTGAGATCTCAAATTAAAGCTAATTAAATTTCATATTTCATAAAATTCGATTTAATCATAAATTTGTGTGTTTGCTGTTAACTTTGGTTGTATTTGAAATATGCCTGCTTAGTTTACTAACAGAGACCTGCACCCCAATCAATAAACATATATTATTTGTAAATTACGTGGCTTGTATGTGATCAAATTAACATCAATGTTTTTCTTCTTGGAGTAATCCAAATAACTCTTATTGTTTCCTTCTTAGTGTAATCCAATTTAATTAACTAGCGTATAGAACTCTGGTAGAAAAGTAGTTTAAAGGCACTGATAGGTTCTATGTTGTGAGTGTGAATAAAATCTTCAATCTCCCTAAAGTTGTACAAATGTTTTTTTGTTTGTGTGTATAATGTAAGCAATGTGGACAATCTATTTTATCTGAACCAGGGTTGAGGTAGCAAAGGCTTCATCTGCTTCTTGGCTCTTGCAGTCCATGGAGCTTTTCATGACCATGTTGGTTTGTGGGAGGAGCATAATAATACTATAATAGGTAAAGCTAGAAACAAATAAGTAGAGGCAAAAACAATGTGAGGAGAATAATAATATACATTATGGTTAAGATTTTTATGACTGGAATGACCATAGGTTTCAATAGACCGCAGAAAATCCAAATCCCCCAAGGTGTACAAATTTTTAATACCTAAAACATTAGGATATTTTTAAATAAACCTTTAGACTAAAAATATTTGTAATTGAATCTTTAATTTTATCAAGAATTAGTAATTCATATCTTTTAATAAAATCCCTAATCTTCTAATTCATATGTTGAATGACATTGCTCTTTCAATCTGTACAAACATTTTCCTTCTTTAATTTTATACAAGATAATAACCAAGGCAGTAAACAAATCATGCAGATTGTGGGGACCTGCACAATTCTCATTCAATTATTACAGCTATGCAGCAATTGTAGAACTGGATAATTAGAATTAAAGTAACAAGCAAGCTTTCTAATCCAATGTACACATATAAAATCGGGTTCTTAAGAAACTTAATAAGAGCAATGAAGAACAACAAAAGTTTCAACTTCACATAGTCCAAATGGCAATAATAGAAATATCATACTAGTATCCAGCCAATGCAAAGCTCTCCTGCGTCCAGCTTGGTGGATCCATCACAATACAGGGATCTGATTTCTCAAAATCAGCAACCTACATACATACGACAGCCAGATAATTACATTAACATAGCCATACAGATACAATCCATTAGAGAACCTAATGTTAACAAATATGCTCAATCCAAACAGACGATATATATATATGAAACACAAACACGAATATTGGACATAATAATTTAAAGAGATAAATGTAACATGTGTCAATTCCGTATCAATATAATACATGTTGATGCCATACATACATATGATAGACTATTATAATCATTGATGTAACAAATAATAGTATTACCTTTTGGTGGCATTCAGGACAGTAGTGATATTTATGCCAGAGACAGTCCATTGAAGGACAAAGAAAACAAACTCCAAGCATCATCGGCATCAAGCATCCAACAAATGCCGCTAAACTAATCTTTGATCTGCGGTGTTAAATGTAAAATAAAAAAGATCAAAATCCAAATTAAAGTAAGATATATTATATCTTAATACGAATTCATTCGATCATTGAGTCGGATACCGAGTTTTAAAAAAGAAAAGAACCAACCTGATAGTAGTGAGAGAGGTATTAGCACAGTGAGGACAATTGAAAGGAGCAGGAGTGTCTCTGTAAATAGTCTGTTGAATTGGAATACCTTTGGGATCTCCGATTATCGCGTTAGGAGGGATTCCGTTCCTTTCATATACTGGAACTCCAACCGCCACTACTTCTTTTTCTTCTTCTTTTCTCCCCATATTCTCTTCTTCTTCTTCTTCTTCAATTCACAATTCACACAACACTTTTCTTCATTATTTATATCATTCAATTCAATTGAAACGCGTTTCTTTCCTTTGATTGTGCTTTCCCTATTGACCAAAATACCCTTGCACGGCCGCCTACGTCATGTAGAATGGAAAATTCTACTTTATTCTTCAACTTCAACCATTCTAGATCATGGATGAAAAGGCAATCAAGTTAAAAAGAAAAATGTAATTTCAACAGCTAAAAATTAACACCAACATATCAACATCTGAGACATTAGAGGGAAACCGAATCTGCGACATTGAGAAGAGTACACTCCAACATCTCAAACCAACACTAACATATCAACCTAAATGAGTTTTAATACTCACTCTCTTGTTGAGCAAAATCAATGTAAATCTCACACTTTAGAAATAAGTCACACATAAAATGGTGAGACCATATGGGTTTAATTCAATTGGAAAGTAATTATTAGAGATAATGTTGAAAATAAAGTGTTCTTAGCACCTTTGTTTGATCAAATGAGATACGATAAGACTTATAGAAAATTGCATTCAACTCCCTTGAAGTTTATCTTAATGTGACTAGGTCTACAATGAACAAATAAGATAACTTTTACATGTATCACTTGGTTTTCACCGTTTAATTAATAAATCTTATCATTTGATCAACTAAGATATGATGAGATTTATTGATGTAATAGTAAAAAACACATTTATGTGTGATACAATACTATTTTATTTGTGAACATTAGATAAAACCTTGAACTAAATAGCAAAAGTGTTGATGAGATGACAAGTTTTAATATGAAAATAAACTTATTTAACTTAAACAAAGACAAATAAAGTAAATCTAAAGAAGTTGTAAAAGGCTTGCAAAGTTGCACATAGCACAACTAAGCATCTATGAAGTCTAAATACTTTAAACATGAAGAGGCATCTGTATCGGATATGTAACAGATATAGATACTCTTTAGATACTCGCAGATATTTGTGGATACATATCCAAGAAATATCCGAATTAATTTTAAGAGAACATTTTGTTGGAGACTAAGATATTCCACATACACACAAATATTTAAAAGATACTTCACAAATACATATCCTAAAAAAGATAGAGGGTAAAAAAAGTTGAATTTCAATGGAGATATATATTATTAAATTTAGGATGTGAATAAGTAGAATTGTCTCTTGATAAACCAAACTTAAAAGTTATGTTTTTTTGGATGAAGGTAATATGAGAGAGAGAGAGAGA
>Ga0228711_1000620_pt1 | contig 45576 bp, 26 predicted proteins | sample MedpolnodulmetaG_2_FD_177996 | JGI IMG/M metagenome (GOLD analysis project Ga0228711, IMG submission 177996) | Root nodule microbial communities from Medicago polymorpha collected in Santa Monica, California, United States - brown nodules | ecosystem: Host-associated > Plants > Roots > Nodule...
TTGGCACAATTCTTCTGTCATTTGTTATTTGTTAACATATTTGGATATAACACTTCAGTGTGACTCACATAAAAAAAACATTAACCTTTTTCTTCTAGCTGAGATATGATTTTGTTCATAAAAAAAGCTGAAGTAACATAAACAAGCAAACCATGCTCAAGAAAAAGTGGAGGTTGCTCATGGACTACCAAATAAGCATCTTAATCACACCCAAAATTAGGTAGAGTTTGCAACATTGTTGATTTCCCAATAGATATGATTAAATTTCATATTCCAGTTCTCCACATGAAGATGTCAAATGTGCTCAACTATTAAGGCTACTAGATTACTAGTCTAACTACAAATGGATTCATCACAAGCTCTACATTGAGGAACCCTTTCTTCTTAGCCAAAAGGATAACCCCTCAAGGGTTATATAAAACATGTTTTTCTTTGGACTACTGGCGAGAGATAGGGATTAAATACATAATTAAAAGAATCCATTTGCTGACAAACTTGACCAGAGAAACACAGTAATACAAATCTTCAACGTATAGTCATTATAAAGAGCAACTTTTGACCCAAATAAATAACTTTATGCATAATGCTTCTTTGAATAAAAAAATATTGTATTTCAATTCTATATTTGAAATTCCAAATCTGTGCAACATGTTGATAAGTTCTAACCAAGAGACAAAATATTTCTAAGCATTGAAATAGGCCAAAGTGTTTCTGCAATATAATTATGCTAATTCAAAATATTCCCACTTTGAGCAGAATATTAATCAAGTTGATGGTAATTTATCATTTATGCAGACATGTATAACAACAATAATTAGCATAGTACCTTCTATTTACTTCCAGCACTTTAGACAACATTGAACAAGTTGAAAAGATAAGTGTAGTTAAAAGCTTATAAACTAATAGACTACTTATGTCGGTAAATAAACTCAAATAAGTATCCAAACAGACTCTAATGCGATAATACACAAATTAAGACAGTAATCAAATGTTGAGAAAAAACCTTCACTAAAACATGAGGGAAGAAATAACACTGAAGGCATGAAGCAATGTCAAATATTAGACTAAGGTGAGTAGTAGTTTATGTGAGAAGACAAAAACATCCTCAATAGGGTAGAACTGTTTCAAACACAAGCTTTATTCCCCCCTTCTTTGTTTAAAATCTCAGTAAACAATATAAAAATAGCGAACATTATTCTATTTGCTATCTCGCACAAGAATTTATTATCATGCACCGGCTTCAGTAGATTGTTGTCTTAACTCTTCGTCAGCAGCATTCCTTAGAAACTGATCCCAACCACTTCCTTGACTTGTATCCAAGTAATCATGTGGAACTGCTGTTTTAAGGCCCGGTCTAACACCGCAATAATCTTCGACAATTCTAAACTCCACACTATCATCTCCTTCACTGTGAATATGCTCTAATTCTTCCCAGGTAAACAACAATGACAATGTAAAGCCACCCCAGGTGTTGAAATCCACAATCTTAACTCTCTCATCATTTGTAATGTAAACATCAAACACATAGTTTTCTGACTCAAATTTAGTTCTCACATAATTGTTGAAAAATCCTTGTATCTGTAACAGGAGATCATTCTTCTTTTCAAGAAGAACGGGATAAAAAGTAGTAACCTCTCGCTGAGAGATTCCGACTAATTTCTGATTCCGCACGAAACACCGAAACTCCATCTCTGGCTTAAGGGACGGGTACCATTTACGCAGAGCAAGGAAGAAATTATGAGGTCTAGATGAAGATTTATCATGGCAAGAATCATAAGCATGGCATAAGTCGTGGACTAATGAGTCGGACGCCCGGAACAGAAGTGCAATCTCACTGAAAGTGGTGCAGCGAAGAGAGCCAGAAGTACTTATCCAAGCTGAATCTTTTGGTGAGCTCCAATTCAATTTGGGAAAGACTGCACCTCCAAGTGACTCGACGGATTCCTTAACTTGCAACTCAAGTTCTGGAAAAGAAGGGGGTGGAGAAGATTCTTCTGCTTCATCTTCAGACCCCTCTGACACCTGAAAATCTTCTTCGTCAATAGGATTATGAATTCTATTCGGAAATGCATCTTCCTTTAAGACAGAAACAGGCAATAGGAAGGGTCCCGAGTCGTCAAGAAGGTATTGAATGAAAGATTCAGGAAGTTGATGAATTAAGGTCTTGATGGATACAGATTTGAAAATTGGGTACCATTCCTGAATCTGGCAACGATTCACCTCTTCCTCTTTTATATTCTGCATTGTCTTAAATCAAAGCGGTTGAACAAATTGTCTTCAACTACCTGGTATGCAATAGCCAGTGGCACATGATTAGTAATTAAATGTTGAAATGTAGTCAATTATTAGCTGTCAATATAGGGTGACGGCTTGACAAGAAACATCAAATAGATCAATTACCGATTTCAAAATTGCAATGAGATATTGAGATGTAGCCATTGGTACATGACTAGTGATTAATTGACGTATTTAATTACATTACCAATTGTTGAAATTTGGGGCCTAACTCATCCATACAAAACCGGCTTGTAAGGTGAGGAGTGCCTCCTCTTTATAAGCTCTGATCAAGCTTCCTATCTAACCGAAGTGGGACTAAACCCACCCCCCTCAAAGACAAGCCAACATAAGGCAACCAGGGGCAGATTGCAATTAAGGTGGAATTACCAACACACCCCCTCACGTTCGGGGCGGGATTTCCAACACCTATCAATTTGGGTCAGCTCATATGTTGGCAAATAAAATGAACTCACAAAACCAATCCCACAATTCATTGCATTACACACTAAAGCTAAGAAATTGTAATAAGATTAGAGAAAAGACTTTCATCTTTAATCTTTAATTTTAAATTAAAAAGATCCTAAATAATTCAAAGTTTGGCAGTGAGGTAAACAAAACCTAGATAAGAATTATCTCGACTAGAGCTCGAACTTAGATACTACCAACCTTAACTGAAGTTCATTAACCACATATCAAACCGACCCAGTACCAACTTAAAATTTGTAATGAAATCAAAAGTCGTAAATGACTTACTTTACTCTTATTTGTTTGAGTCGATTAAAAGCATATAACAAAACAAGTCATCTTATATAAAAAGTTGCTCAAAGCAGGATCAACCTTTTGATGACAATACAAGTTTAACTATGCAAGATGATAGATATCAACAAATATGAGATCAATGTAAAGTGTCAACTACACATGTAGGCTATGAAGCACCGAGACTCTTTGGATTAGGCATGTCCCGGTGTCGGACACGCATCAGTGTATGACACAACACATATAATTACATTGAATTACGTGATTTTTTCAAATTATTAGTGATGTCTACCTGTAAGTGTCCCGTGTTTGTGTCCGTGTCTGTATCTGAGTTTCAAATAACATGTAGGGATAACAAAATAACAACATCGAAACTTAAGAATTCTTTACCTCAACAATGATAAGAAGATGTGTAGAACTCTCCTTAAGCGTTTTCTTGATGAAGAATCACGATTTGAGAATAAGCAGGAGCAACTTTGATTTGGGGATATAGGGTTACCACAAGTGATGTATCATAACCCGGGTTTTAACTATCCGGCCCGATTTATGAACCATATAACGGATTCGGGTCGGGTTTTCCTGCCCCAGTTCACAAAAAAAATCTGGGAAAGTAAGAAATTTACAATGACCAACGAATACTAGAAAGTTTCAAAGTGAGAATGAGTGCAAGTAATTTGGTAGCAGATGAAGTGTGGAAGCAAATTGAATCTACACAAACTGGTATGTGATTAATTGGTATTTAATATAGTTTCATTTTTCTCATTTCAATCCAAAATTTCAAACTCATTTTTGCTTTAATTTCAATTTCACACTAATTTTTATTGCCCCTTTTTATTTTCATGTCACAGTGAATGATGGTCAACTTTATATGTAAGTATATATTGCTTTCCTTTTATTTCTTCTTCTTCTTTTTTTTTTTTGTAGCATAGATTGTTATTGTGTTTGAAATTTTATGTTTTGTTGGTTTTTTTTTCCTTTTTTTTTACTAGATTACATTTCTTATTTGGTAAGAATTTTGAGGGAGCTACTAGAATAGTGGATCAAAGAGGTGTTAAGAAGATTTCTGGTGATCCTAGTGGAAGGTTTATCTTTCAGGTTTTTTCTTTTGCACCACTCTTTCTTTGCATTTACCTTTGTTTTTGTTTGTTTGTTTATTGTCTTCTTCATTCAATAGATTTCGGGTCCATTTCAATTGAATAATTTAAAACTTGGTTAAAGATTATGTATATGATTTTTACTTGTACACACATTTTTTTAAATACTTGCCAAAATGTAGCAGCATTACATTAGATTGAAGGCATGTCCAATGTCCAACACCTATCGGTGTCAGACACCGACATGTGTGGTTACATTTATTGTATGTTTGGTTTTGCGTGACAAAAAATGATTTTGAATGGATTAATTGTATAAAATTGATTCTGATGAAAGTGAGTTGAACAATAAATTAGAGGCTGAAAATCAATTATATAGGTAAAAGCTCCAAATTGTAGCTTCAAGTTAGAATCATTTTTGAAAGCAAAATCAATTCTACTTGAGAACATCAAACATGTCAAAATCAATTTTACACCTTTAGAAACAATTTTGACTCCTCCAAAATTGAAACCAAACATACACTGATCACTTTCATCTTCTCAAGTTTGTATCGGCGTTTACGTGTCAATGTTGTGTTCGTGTATCTGCTTCATTGGTTTCTGCTAATAATTGGCTAAAAGATATTAATATTGTTGGCTTTGCAAATTTTCATGGCAATGTAAGGAATCATTCATGCCCTTGATTCAAATTGTGATGTGCATATTCTCCATTTGTTTAGGTTACTGGAGAATCCAGGAAAAAAGACCAGTATCTGTGTTTTGCTGAAAACTTTTGTGCCTGTTATTCTTTCTTCTATGATGTTGTCAACAGAGGGGAGCAACTCTGTGTAAGGCCATATACACTTCCTTGTTGTCTTTTATTTTCTTCATATTCAATTCATTATAAACATTCTTAGTATCATTCTTGTGCTGAAGTATACAATCAATGTGCATTGTGTGCGTGTGTGTGTTTTTTCAGTGCAAACATCAATTAGCTGCAAGACTTGCTGCATCATTAGGATCATACGTCGAAGTCAAGGTATCTGATGAGGAATTAGCTTTGTTGCTATCTAAAATATAGCCCTTTTATTTTTTATTAAGAAACCAAAGACTTTGCTTTGTGGAAACTAGATTAGACAAAGAACACTTTGTTACTGGTGAAAAAAAGTGTGAACAGATTGACTGTTGAAAAAGAAAAGCCGAAGCACCAAAAGCCATTAGAATTAGATTGACTTTTTCTGTTAATTGTTGATGTGGAATCTAGTACAGCGACTTATCTTAAGTCCATGATTTGTTATGGTTATGCTTGTATAAAATTTCATTTCTTGATCATTAATGGTTATCTACTTTCTACACTACATTTAAGATTGACTTTATTCAACATTGGCGGTTAATAGTTATAGTTATGTTAGTTTCCAGGGTTCCAGGGCTTGAACTCTGGATGTCATTTTTAAAACTTCTTCAATGTCTCTTAACTCACCTATCGAGCTACCGTGGCTCGCATTAATGCATCATGTATTTTAGAGGATATGAATTTGGCCTTTATGATATTACTGTGAAAAAAGATAAACAAAGAAAAAGAAAAAAGAAGAATGCAAAGATGGATGAAGCTGTTTCATTTTAATAAGTGATTGCATAAGTTTTTTGGGTGCTATGATACACCATGTAGTGTAAAACATAGGAAAGATGTTGGATTACATTTAAGATTACTAAAAGCTATATATTTTTTGTATCAAAGACTGAAAAAGAACACTGCTCCCTTCATAGTCTACCACCATCTGTTTTTGATTTGGTAGACATCCCTTTGCTGGGTAGAGATGAGACAATATCTACACTTTGATAGCAATGTTCTGTTTTTAACCTTGCTATCAAAGTCAAATCTAACATTAATTGTTACCGGCAAAGTACGCTAAAGGTCCAACAATCCCACCATTGATGTAAGTTGCTGGTTCTGAATGACTATAATCACCGCGATCATCCGGAAATCCATCGTTCTGGTTTGGACCTCCAACTATGGCTCCAACCAATATATTAGGGTTCTGACTCATTGAATGGAAAAACGGATTGAAACCTCCATCACATCCTATTGTCTGTGGATGAACTGATAGTGAAGGCAATGAAGATCCTCTGTGGTGAATTCTCTTGGGAAAATATGGACCATAACCTACCATATAGGACATTCTAAGTGGATTTTCACCTAATATATAGTCTACCTGAAATTTTACAACAAATTTTATCAACAAAGAGGAGAAGAGATTGTTACAACTTTTTTGTTAAAATAATAATAAGACTTGCCTGTCTTTTCGCAACAGTTCTTAAAGTATTTGGAGTGACAAAGACGCCGCCACAGTTAAATGTGTGCTTTGTAGCCGCCATATACTTGGAATAGGTTGTAAGCAAGAATGTTATAGATGTCACATACTGAAGATTGCTTGCAGGTAACTTGAACATGAGTCCCCCTGCACATTAATTCAAGCAATACATGATATAACACCCTCTATAATACCTCTAAGCCCTATTGATTTGAAATTTATGTCATTTTACATTTTCATGAAGTCATTCTCTATTGTTGGAATCATTTAGAATACTATAACAGTTGATGGTACCGTTTTTCGAATTATGAAAAACAATATTACTTCTTTGAAAGTAAAAATACTGATATTGTCATGTTGCTTTTACCTTGTGTATACTGTGTAGTTGAAGAGGGTGAATTGGGCAAGATCTTGCACATGAAATTATCAGCTTCTTGCCTATATTGATCAAAGTTCTTATCACCATTCAGCAATGCTCTCTGCAATTAGAATTAAAAACAACAATAGAAAACTAATGAATCAGCAAAGTTTAGACAAACAAATTGGTTATTTACATTTTTCAATGAAATCCAACTTACCCTTGAGAGAAGGACATGTGCACCAGCATATTTGTTATCCCAGCTGAAGATATCAGGTTGATCATCAGCTCCCAAAGACTTAACCAAATTGTAGTATTTAACAGCATTTGTTGCTCTAAAAAGCCATGCAGCTCCCCACAGTAGTTCATCCTGAAGATAAATAATGCCTATTAGAACAACACTATTTAAATATAATAACCAAGTAGAATCACATCAACTCTCTCTAATAGTAAGAAATAGGTTGCCTCCAAAAACTGCGTCACACAGTGATTTTGACCGTCTGTTTAAAATTGATTTTGTGAATGTGTGATCTGAGATGTCCGATCTCAAACTTAACAACCAAAATTCTTGCCTAAATTGTCAGCAGACCCCTATAGTAATAGTGGTACTCACGAAAACTAGATATTTAACTATAAGAACCGAGTAAAAACCCGAGCATTGGAGATACTCTAGGTTAAAACTCACTAGAAAATAAATTTTACCTTGAATCCAGAATATGAGCAATAAAATGGACAAACAGCAGAACCAAGTGAATCACTGTATGAACCTTGATACTGCAAAGCAAACTGATAAACCTTCTGTGAAGTCCTCAACAAAAGCTTAGAATAAGTTGGATCAACTTTTCTAAAAACAATAGACGCCGCAGCAAGTGCAGCAGCAGTTTCAGCAGCAACATCAGAACCGGGATTCTTTGAAGATACATAATAAACAGTTCTAACAGTGTCCATATCTTCTGGTCTTTCCCAACATTTGTGATCAACATTTGGATCTCCAACACCAACATAGAGTCTTCCAGGTGTTGATGTTGCACATTTGAGGAGATAGTCTGTCGCGTGGCGAATAGCAGCTCTTGCTTCTTTCATTTGTGGTCCCATTCTCTTTCCATATTCAATTGTGCTCCATGACAGCATTGTTGTTGTAAATGCCATTGGAAAATTGAATTTTACATTGTCTCCTGCATCATAATAGCCTCCTGTTAAATCAACCTGCAAAACAATGTTTGTGTATGTGTTAGCACTTTGTTGTTCCATTGGATAATGCAAGCGAAACTATAGAATGTCTTGTTTCAATTTACTTATTTGAACTTATCTATTAGCATAATCACTTGTAATTTTGTTTGAGAGAGCTTACGGAAACAGCTCATGACATGTCCATGAGCTGTTTTTAGCTTCTTTCCGTAAGCTCCATAGAATAGCTTATGAAAATAACTTGTACAAAAATAAGTTTGACTTTATTTTAGTTTTTGTTATAGATATCGTTCATACATAATCACTTAAACAATAATCGTTTATGCTATAAATGTCTAATCAAGTTGTTTATCCAAATAGGACTAACAATTGTATATTATTTTATTATTTTTATGATATTTTTTCAGTTACACTTTTTTTCAATATGATGTAACAAAATTATTGATTTTTTTTTTGGTCTGATTTGAAGCTAGGCAAATTTCCATATTTATCATAAAGTTTTTTATTTAATAAAAAAAAAAACTGGGAAATTTATTTTTTGTTCAAGGATTGGAAGCTTAAAAAACTGAAATAGAGTAAGTTCAATGTATTCATAGGGTTTTGGTGAAGGAATATGAACTTTGTAATTTTCCTAATATTGACAAAAGAAAAAAACCATAACTCTAACTTTTTTATTTGACTTTTGTCTTTATTCTGTTCTATACAATTGGAATCTTTTAGCAATGTACAGAATAGAATCGTTTCAAAAGAATAAAGCATTAATTCTTCCCTTAATATAATATAAGTCAATGTAGAACTATTAAAAACCATGCATCAACCAAAAGTTAAAATAAGGAAATATTTGGTTTTTAACTATTCAAAAGTGATTAAAAAACAAAGACTAGCTAAATATCTCAACAACCAAAAGAAAATGACTCAAGAAACTAGGCATCATAGTAAAGTATCTACAAGTCAACAAAAAGATACTCTATCTTGAAACCTGAATTAGAATTGTAACAGATTCAGCAAGGTACATTACATGGTATGTTTTGTTTAACATTGAAAATTTTCAAACATATTGTGTTGGCTCCAAAAAATAAAACTTTTGCAATATATTTCAATGATAAACCAAATATAGCAAATATAAGACAATGTTTAATGGGTCAGCAGCCCCCATCGGACAATGTTTTAAAGCTGGATCGAATGACAAAAAAACCGGTTGAACCAAGTGCAATTGAGATCAAACAAACCGGTGAATTGGGTGGTGCAACCAACTGAATCGGCTGGTTCAATCCGATTCCTAAAACATTGTCATCAGGTGGAGTCTTAAGAGGGTAGATGTATGCAATCTTAACCCCCACAAAAGCAATGAAACTCAGCATTTGAATAATAAGCATATAAAAAAGAAAATGAAAAACTTAGAAGTTGGGTTGAGTCTAACTCAACCTATATAAAATCAGTTTGTATGGTGAAGACCACCCTTACTTATAAACATATGTTTAGACTATATCATATCAAATGTGAGAATCTTAACAAAAAAAGGAAAATGGAGTATATTACATTGGCAAGGCGACCATCGGACATGCCAGAATTGGATCTCCATTTGATTTGTTGGTCATGAGGGAGTCTTCCTGACCTCTGACCTTGAAAAAACAATAAGGATTTAGCCAAAGCTTCTCTATAGTTTGGTTTGCATTGGACATTTTCAACAACCAGCAAGCATGTAAGAAGTAACAAAAAAAGCAAGGAAGTTCTCATTATGCTCACTGGTTGTCTTGTGTGACACTTTTGCAGAATCAACACCAAAGTGCTTTTGGCTTTATGACTTCTTGGATGAAGCAAAATGAGTTATATGCTACCCTTTTTATAATACAAGCAAAGGGAAAAAGAAAAAAAAAATCACTTGGCGTGGATCAAGGCTTTTCAAGGGAAACAATATTAAAAACTTGCATAATGTTTTAGTCTAAGTCTTTTCTTCCTTGGTTAACAATTCAATTGTGACATTTTTTCTACAAATATTAAAGTAATGTCCTTGCATGGGGATTTTAAATGGCAAGTAAGTTGTGAATCTTATTGAGACATGCACTACAAATCAAAGAAAGTTTGAAACCGTTTTCCAACAAATCCTTATAGTCACCAATTTTGTTTTTGGTTTATTGTAGTTTGGTGAATAGTTATAGTTATGATGACCAAACCTTCAGAGTTGAATAATTTTGTTTTGGAACTTATACTATTTGCCTTTTCTATGTTATTTTATTCCTTTTGGATAATGGAGACAAAAGAGAAGAAAATAATCTATTTTTATTTTGCTCAACTGGGAGTACTGACCTGTTATAATGTTAGTACATATTTCTCTAAATATAAGTTACTTTAGTACAAAAAAGTCCTGTTATAAATTACCAAAATAAAATCTTTTTTTAATACATCTCTAATTAACACTATTAATTTTTTTTCTTCAAACTTTAGCTATGACAAATTTAGTTTTTTCATGTCATTCATCTCAATTTAAGTGTTTTTGAAGAGGCGAAGACTCAGGTTTGGACAAATCCATAATTAAACGAAGAAAATTAAAAGATAAATAATTTCACTATCTTAATATATGAATATAATAGAAAGATAATGTAAATTATTGTTGAATTTGATGTAAATTTAACACTTCTTATATTAGTACAATGCGTAAAGAAAATACATATTAGTACGTGAGAGGTACCTCTCTTTTATGTTATTTATGTGTTATAGTGCAATAAATTAATATTATATAGTCGGCAAGGAGTGACATATATCTTGAAAGAATGAGTTTAACTTTTACAAAAAAAAATCGTGTTGGTGAATAATATTTGATGCTCTTTGAATTTTGAGGCATACTTTAATTTTGATGAGTTCAAGAATCAACTCACATAGATTTTATATATGTATAAAGTCTAAAAAAAAATGTATACACATAAAAGGTAAAATTGGAATACCACAAGCCAATACCAAATGAATAAAACAATATTTCATTAACACACATATGACATCTTTAAAATGATGAAACCACATGAAAATGTAGGACCGTATAGCATCAAAATTTCGAAACACACATGACTTAATCCTCTCATTATGTTTCTCATGTGATTTAGCTTATGCTCCATCATAGCTAAAATGTGAATCCCTAAAACCTGTTTGAGGGGACATTGGACACAATCCCCTAAACCAAAAGTGCAAAGTTGCCAATATTATTCCTCATTGGTTTTTCATTTCTTTGATTCTATTTTTTGTCAACATTGACATGAAAAGAAGAGGCGTAAATGGCGCCATTTGGAGGGTTATTATGCCTAATATATGGACCTCGAGTCACGCTAAGTAAACGGCGCCGATTAGTGTATTCAAAAGAGAAATGGAAAATTAAGTAATTAGCATAATCACATTTTTTATTTTGCTAAAGCAAAAAATTAGCATAATCACGAATATGGTCTCTTTGCTGCTTTTTCTGTGTTTTTGGCTATGTTGTTTGTGACTTTTTCTTGGTATTTCCCAAATCCTATCTTCTTTCTCCCTATCCTTTTTAGAAACAAAACACTTTATCCGAAAAAAGAAAAAGAAAAAGAAGAAACAAAACACTTTATCCGAAAAAAGAAAAAGAAGAAACAAAACACTTTGAATCTCCCTTTTGCCCGCCATTTCAAATTATCTAGTTTGTTTGTTTTTATTGAAACAACTTAATACATAAAAGTACTATAGTAAAACCTCTAAAAAAATAAATATAGTAAAATAAACTTGATACGAGGGAAAATTTAGTTAACAAAAGTTTTGTCGTGTGACAGATGTGAGTTAGAAGTCTCATGTTGCTTAGAAAAGTGGAGGTTGAATGAGAGGATCTATAAACTCAATGTTTTAAGGTTTTGGATTAAAGTGTGCCCCAACAATGGTACCAAAGTTGTGGTTCGAAAAGGGTTCGATCAACTCCTTGTGTCAAAATCTTTCTGACAAGGTGTTCAAACAATGAGTTCTGTTGAGTAGTGACAACGATGATTCAAGTAAGTGTATGCGAATGAAAAGCTTTTGTTTGAGGGGTGAGCATGATAAATTGATGGACTCAAACTTGAAGGGTAAATTGTTTTGTGGCAAATGTAAGTTAAAAGTATCTTATTATTTTAAAAAGTAAATGTCGACTATTTTATAAGTGAGAGGATCCATAAACTCAATGTTTTAGAGTTTTGGATTAAATTGCGGTGTATCTCTCATCTCGTTGCTATGAACCAAATGTGCATGACCTTCGAAAACTCCTCACGTAACTCAACAAGTTTATGTATCTAGTTGAAATTTTTTACAATGTAGTACGGTTTGAAAATGCATTTTATTATATTTTAAATTACTTAACTATGAGAGACAAAATTTGCAGAATATTTTTTGAGGTGGTAAAGTTCAACTTAAAGAGGGTTGTTAACGACAAAAGGTCTTGATATAGCTATGAACTTATTTATTTTAGTTAGAGACAATCATTAGAGACAGAAACCTTTGTATTTTAAAGGAAATTATTTTTATTTCATGGCAAAGAGTTGGAATTTTTTTTATTTAGTTTAAGAAAATTAGCTGAAATATTTTTTGGTTATATACAACTGTTTTATTTTTAAGTGTAAATAATTTTTTTTAATAAGCAAAAATGAAATATATTAATAATGTATCAAGAAAACCATTAAAATTTACAAACAGTCAGTCAAAAGTTTCAAAATAAATTAGCCTATGCCCAAACATGCAAACGAGATCGACCACCACCACTGAAAGCTATTAACAAAATTGGTATTCTTTGCTTTCAGCCACCAAAAGGAATAAAACTTAACTTTATCCAACAATTGTGGCATGAAACATTTTAAATTCTTAAATAATCTATTATTACGTTCATTCCACACCACCCACACACAAAGGAGTCAAATAAGATGCAAGAACGAGCGTCGAGCTTTCAAACCACATATTGAATTAATAAATTGACTGAAATAATCTGAAAGAACCTGAGTATCTGCACCCGAGAAACCAATCAGTGACCGCATTAACTGCCAAGGAGAGCCAAAGGTGTTGCAAGTGAGAAACAAGTGCTGAAAAAACTCAACCTGACCACATCCGAAGACACAAAAACGACTTTCTGAAGAAATGATGTCGCGAATCACCAAATTTGATTTTGTTGGCAATCTGTCACGAAGCAATCTCCACGCAAAAATTGAGACTTTCAAAGGCAATAATTGGCAAACGCCATGAATTAAATACCCCCTCATGTTGCCACTGCCACTGATCTGAAAGATTAGTCTACAAAGAAACATCATGAAGAAGTAGTATATGTAAATAATTAAAAAGTTAAAGTCGAATATGGCCAAATTAGAGAAAAAGAGTCCAGGAAAGTAAGGATTGTTTGGTATACTAAGCCAGTAAAATATAGGCTTAATTACATAATTTTGATCCTTTATCTTCACTTACTCACGAAATTGGTCATTTCATTTTAAAATCAGACATTTTTTTTTATCTCTTTTTCATATCTTTTGACTCAAAAATAATAATGTGACATATTTTGAAATGACTAGAAAATCCTTTAGAAACTTTAATTTTAATATGATATAATCACCATTTTCAAGTTAAAAATATAAACGGATCAAATTGAATGATTTTTTAAATAGGGGAATCAATTTTATGAGTGAGTGAAAATTAAAGACCAAAACTCTAATTAAACTAGAAAGGAAAAATAATACGTAGGTCCCACACCAATCCCTTTCCAACCACATGAGACTATGAGATCAAAAAAATTAAGCAAAATACAATATTATCCTCATACGCAATGTCCATCAAGCCGGTTTTTTAATTTTTTTTTTATTTTATTTAATGAGACGATTCTTTTATATTTGATGATGGACAGGATTACTTAATATATTTTGGAGAGTAGATCAGATGGAGGAGAGTCAAGTTCAAAAAGATAGAGGAAAACTATCAGAGAAACCATTAGAAAAGATTTAGAGGTCAATGAGTTGGATCCAAATTTAGTTTATGATAGAACACTATGACATCATTTTATCCATGTAGCCGACCCCACTTAGTAGAATAAGGCTTGGTTGTTGTTGTTGTGGCGGCCGGGAGTTGAACCCCGGACCTTACATATATTATGCATTGTCCCTGCCAACTGAGCGAAGCTCACAAGGACATAATACTTAATAGATTGATCAATAGTGTATGTATTTAAAATTTGGATTTTTTTTTTTTGTTAACTGTTAAGTTACTTAAGATCAATAATAATAATAATAATAATAATAATAATAATAATAATAATAATAATAATAATGTTATAAATATTAATAGTGGATGTCCAAATAGCAAATTGGTTAATGGGTCATGCCAATAGGTTATTGGGTTTTGTTCACAAGCTACTCTATTTCCCTATAAATAGAGCTCATTATAACATTTAGAAGTACATCATGAATAAGAATATTTCTCCCTATTTTCTCTTCTTCACCTTCTCTCTGTTACTGTCTCTATTTACTTATTTTCATAACACGTTATCAGCACGCTCTCTGATCAACCGAGAAAATAAGGTATTAATATGATTCATAGTTTCTTTTTGCTATTTAACGTGATTGCATAGAATCATAAATTGGTTTCTTTGTTTTCGTCTGGTATTCGATTTTGATATTCATGGTATCTATGGGCATGTTTAATTGTTCTTATGAATTCATATACAGTTCTTTAAAAATTAATTATGTCATACGACTCTTTTAGAGTTTACACATTCTCATTTGGGTTATCTGTCCTTTTAGCTTCTTTTCTTGTTTAAGGATTTTGATATTTTGAACCAAACCAATTGGTCTACCACGCTTCATGCGCGGTTGAGATTCATTTGCAATATTATATTATCCGACAGGGACATCTATTTTGTTTGGAGCATTAACGGCTGCAACTTTATTTGCTTAACTTTGAAAATGAGTTATATCTTGAGGATCAAGATGAGACAATAATATTTCCTTGAACTCCAGGTTCATATTTTCAGCAGCTTATTCTCTCCCCCTAATATTGAGAAAACTAATTCATCAATTGATAACCAGCCTACTAGGCTGTAAACAAGTTGGCTCAATAATAATAGATGAAGATTCATATAAAATATATTTTCTCAATATTCTTTCAAGTTTTATCTTAGTGCATTATTTTGGAGCAATTGTGATATCACAACACATCCAAAAATTCACTAAGATGGGAACTATTAGGTTGTTAATCTTAAACCAGTGATAAATTAAGGGGAGGACTTGCATAAATTAATGTGTTGGCTTGATGCGAATCAATATGTCAAAATACAAAATCCTTGATTCCCAAAATAAAGTTTGTGTGACATGTTCTCATAACCAAAATAGAATTTATAAGGTATAGTCACATAAGTATTAGTTATACAATTAACTTTAGATGTCTAAAGATTGGATCTTCAAGTCCATTTTTTTTATATGAGCATATGCTAACAGTTGTTTAAATTTCAATTTCAATTGACAAATGATACCTATCAAATGCTTTCTGAAAAGTTCAGAAAATAAACTCTTTGTCAAATTTGTTGACAGAACAATCTCACATGACATAATTAATTTTTAAGTTCCAGAAGAATTGACCAAGTACCTGAAATTTACGAAAAAGAAAGAGATCTCGATAAATCATGTCATGAATGAAATGAGATGGAACCAAAATGAAAGTCAACGTTGACGATGTTTTTCTATAGCGCTATATGTGATAAGTGATAATGAAGATCATGAATTGAAAATCTATAAAAAGATTATAGATAAAGAAAACATCTACAAATGGAAAGAGACAATTCCAACGAAATCAAACTCGCTTTGCAAAGCTAAACTTTTTGGACTTGTAATCCGCACATTTGAAGCTGGGAAGTTATTTAGATATGTGACTTTTCACGCGAAAGAGAATTGCATTGATAAAATACATACATGTAGAGTTTGATATATTCACCGGAAGTGAATGGTAAATGTCTACATTTTATTTTCAAAAGACATATTCACCTAAAGTGAATTCAAGAACTTTTTATTGTTTGGTTAAGTTTAGTAGCACATGAAAGACTCAATTTTTATAAAGATGTGTTTCAATATATTTGTATGACTCAAGTGATAGTGATAAGTATATGAAACTCTCCGAAGGAGTTAATTTTTATGAGATATTGAAGAAATTACGTCATATGTCCATTTTAAAGATTTGAAAATGAATTTGTTATAATCGATTTTATGATGAAGGGTATAAATATTATTAGAACTCCTGAAGAGATTCTAAAATATTGATTATAGAAAGATTTTAAATTAAATATGGTGCATGCGCAAAGTTGGTCTGAATTTGCAAATTTATTATTTAAATGAGATTTTGTGCATCAAGAAACTTATTTAGAAAATGGATTAAAATAATTTGATTTGAACAAATCTAGTTGATTTAATTTTATACTAGAATGATTGTGATGTCACTTGATGTTAGTATAGATAGTGTCCTCAAGAAAATGATAAACAACCTGGGTTGGTCCCGAAGTACCATATCTTAGTTTAAACGAGGACACATTAATGGATTTTGTTAATTATATGTATTGTGGTATTTTGTTTTTGTCACTATTAGTAAATACAGGCATCGAAACAAAGTCAAGCATGTGTTTTGTATCTTAAAGAAACAACCGAATCAAGAAAGTGTAGAATGTTCTTTTATTAAGGATGATAATTTTATAAATACAAGAAAATTGTGGATTTCTTAAAGGGGTTCTTGCAACAACTCAATATAAAGAAACTTCTCAAGTACTGCTAATTTGAAGAAAACTACGAAGATAAACTAGTTCTTTCAACAAAGTCTCTGCAAGTAAAACTTTGGAGTAACTAGAACAAATATTATTTGACCTCCTTCCTTTCACATATGGTTGTATTTATGAGGGGGAGACATAAATGTGTTCTGCACCCTTTTCCCATTAACCATGGTTTTATCCCACTAGGTTTTCCTAGTAAGGTTTTCAACGAGGCAGATTATCACACACAAAAGGGATATTGTACTCTTTTTCCTTCACTAGATTTTTTTCCACTGAGTTTTTCTCTAGTAAGGTTTTAACGAGGCATATCCTCAATGGACATCTAAGGGGGAGTGTTATAAATATTAATAGTGGATGACCAAATAGCAAATTGGTTAATGGGGCATACCAATAGGTTATTGGGCTTTGTTCACAAGCTACTCTATTTCCTATAAATAGAGCTCATTGTAACATTCAGAAGTACATCATGAATAAAAATATTTCTCCTTGTTTTCTCTTCTTCACCTTCTTTCTGTTACTGTCTCTGATTTACTTAGGCTTAAATGCACTTTTCACCTCTTATGTTTCAAAAAGTTGCAATTTTGGCCCCCTTTAAAAAAATGGATATTTTTACCCCCTAACTTTTGGACCTCTTTTGATTAGCTGATTTTATGTCAATTTCTCAGTCTCTGATGGTGTAAACTGGCATGGAGATAGAATGATGCTAATAAGTGGAGTTCAAACTTGCATGGTGTCCAAACTGACATGATAAGTGGAGTCCAAACTGATAAGTGGTCATTCTTTAGGGGGGCCAAAAGTTACACCATGCCAGTTTGAACTCCACTTATCAGCATCCTTCTATCCCCATGCCAGTTTACCCCATCAGAGACTGAGAAACTGTCATAATCTCCAACAAAATCAGCTAATCAAAAGAGAACCAAAAGTTAGGGGGTCAAAATATCCATTTTTTTAAAGGGGGCCAAAATCACAACTTTTTGAAACATAGGGGGTGAAAAATACATTTAAGCCATATACTTATTTTCATAACAAATACCCTTTTTTTTTGAGCAAATAAGTCTCTATACCTATCAATGAGAGTTTACAAGCACATGACATAATAAATGCTAATCTACAATTCTATTTTATTTTGGTACAAAAGAGGTATTAATTAATGTGTAATCTTATTTTGATTTAAATATGTTTATAGTTTTCGAAAATATATCAAAAAAATTTTATAGTACTATATTTGCAATACTAAAATCATATTTAAATATTTTATTTGACAAAGTTAATATGTAATTTGTTGATTACAATATATGTATGATGAAGAGGTTGGATGACTCAACTGATAAATTAAAAATGTGTATGGTTGCTTGTGTGGGATGTGGATGCATGAATAATGAAGAGAGTTAATGATACCTTTTGGAACTAACAAAAAACGACGTAAGGTTGAATATTCGAGATCCTTATCTATAGTCATGGATCTTACATATTGGCAAAGGGTTATGAACAGAAGATGCATAAAGAAAGGCTTTCCAGGTTGCTTTCTTTAGTGTTCTACGTTAAGCGTCATTTTCTCTTGACCAATCTCTGGGATAACCACTGAATAAGTAAGCAAATGATACGATAGTAATAATGCTGTCATGTATGTTTAAAAAATTAAACTTCTTAATTTTTTTTAACTATTAATGTAAGTGGAAGAGTTGAACTCATGATCTCTTTATTAAGTGAGTGTCAGACGCATACTGAATAAAAAATAAATATTGAAAGAACTCATGTACTTAATGTTTTAAGGTTTTGAAGGATATTTCTACCCTTTTTCTCCATCCAGCTTGGTAAATTCGAGCAAAATGGTATATTTCTTTGTCCAGATTTATCTATTTGAACAATAGTGGTTTTGAGAATCATGAAGGTGGAAAAAGAAGCTAGCTTAAGGTTTTGGATGAATATTTATATGATAGTATCTACGTCATTTGTGTGGTTGCTCAAAATACAATGTGATGATTTTCCGATATTTTAGACTCCCAAGCAACCCTTATGTTACTTCTCAAACCACGTAATCACTCCTAATTAGATTTTCTCCCTGTTTGACATACTTACCACATTATTGTCTTTTAAATATAAGCAAAAAGAAAAATGTTTATCGAATTCGTTAGGACTTCAATTAAAGATAAATCGTTAGAAAAACTCGATGTTTGATAAAAATGACCAGAATACTTTAAATGCTGCCAATTAGATTTATCACACATCATAGAAAAATAAATACTTTAGATACTTTAAGTGAGTTAATTAAGTGGGTGGACATATTCAATCACTTAGCATTAGTGAGTTTTATAAGGCACACTCTTTGGTTATTATTACAAACAAAAATCTATTTTTTACATTTATTAAATAAATGATACATGTGATATATATTACAGACCACATACAACATCGTTTATTTCATAAATCTAATTTCTAATGATGCATGTGGTGTATATAGAGATGCCAAGTATTACGCTTAAAGAGCAATTTCTAATGACGTGGCCCTTCATTTTAAGAATTAAGGAATGATATAGTCCATCAATGCTAGAAATAGTTTTACATTGACTTATACTTCATTCGTCTCATTTTAATTGTCACCTTAACATTTTTTTATGTCTTGAAATATTTTTATTTCATTTTTTACAAAATGTCTTGAAATAATTGTCACTTTAGAATATAATTGTAATATTTATTATTATTTTTCATTAATATATTCTTATTTATTGAATTCCACATAATTATTCTACCAACTACAATTAACAAGAGTGTTTTAATAAATTATACTCCCTTTGCCCTAAATTATATGACATTTTGACCATTTTACCAGCATAAAAAAATGTAATTAATTTTGTATGAGAAAGAGCTATTATAAGTAGTTTTTATAAAATTATCCTTAATAAATGGTAATGGAAAGACAAATTAAAGAATCTCAGGATGAAAGATGACGAGTCCATCCATGAAATACATCCGGTGCCTTGGAAGAAAAGATGTCAGAGGAGAAGCTGGTTAGAAAAATCATCAGGTCGTTGCCTAAGAAATTTGACATGAAGGTGGAAAGATATCTGTTTCATTGGTTTTGTAAAACGACATATAATTTGGGACAATTTATCTTCCTTCCTAAAGTGACATATAATTTGGGACGAAGGAAGTACTAATTTTATAATTAAAAGCAACTCAACTAATCATTTTCTTAAAAACTGCACACAACTCTAAAACGATTATTTATTTATTTTGACAAGAACTCTAAAACGATTATTAAAATGAGACTGAGTAAATATATGACGTGATATCTCTTCATCTGTTGCTTCTAGATGTTTGCTGATTTTTTTATGGGTTATTGACTACTTGATCAAGATCTCTCCAAGACTCCAACATGATTGGATTCAAGCCCTAAATCCAATGCTATCTCTTGAACAGCAATCCAGGCTTTAAATTAATGCTTACTTTTTAATTTTAGGATCCTAAAGTAAATAATGCCTGCTCTTACATCATAGAAAGATAAACCATAAAAAAATATTGAGTGAAGGAAAAAAAATTACATTGCAAAAGACATTTTTTACATTTTTAAGAGTTTGACAACACAAATTTTAAACTATTTTTACGACATTAAATTCTTAATTAGTGCTTCAAGTGCATTTATTAACGAATGCTTCCAGACACTCTTTAAGCATTCTAAACTAAGAAACTATTACTTAAAAAGTCAATTGTTATTACCGTCATTATTTTTATTCAAAATCATTAATATTATAATAAAAATATCATTTTATATCTATCATAAAATGTCTGCACCATTACCCTCTTGACTACGAATAAATCAATAACTACATTTCAATAAATTATTTAAAAAAATGATTATGATTAAGAGTATTAATTATGTTCATATCAAAATGTAAACGATTATACACTGTATAAATCTCTGTCAAAAATACATTGTATAAATCATGTTTTTTGGGTACATGGCTAAAACCCAAGAGATAAACAAAAGGAGAAAACAAATGAAATTAAATTTTTGGGAAGAATGTTCCACAAAAAATCAGCCAAAAGAAGCTCCCAACTTGGCCATGTAGTTTGACACACTTGTTACCTTTTCTAAGACTAAGAAATTCGAGCAATCCAATTCTGCTAGAGGATAGTTTTGACGCCTTTGATCAAAGTAGCATACCTATGGAAACTAGTAGTTAAGCTCATTGATAAGGCTGGTATCAAAGAATGAAGTCCTTGAAACAAACAGAACCAAGGAAAGTTGGTAATTTTGAGAAAAATGTAGTGGTCCCTATCTATTTATGTTATGAATGAAACTGAACTATCATACCAAAAACATTTGGAAACTTCAAATCAACTTGGTCATGTATAATTTATTTAAAAATTAAAGCATAATAATTCATAAAATTTTAGATAATTCAAAATGCATGTATTTGAGTTGCTTTAACTAAATATATTTGCAAAATTCCTCATTTGAATAATCAAATTTGACACAAACCTCCTCTTCAAAAAATTTGACACAAACCAACTTATACAGACAATTGTTTTTTAGATAAATGTAATATGTAATATTATTATCAACATCTAAAAAATACAATTCAGTCCCTAACTCATTATGCATTAAGAAGTATCTGTATCTAACTTCATTTAGCATATATACAATTTTGTCAAAAAAAGCATATAAACAATGGTTACACGATATACCACATCCATTCCTAAAGCTGTGTTAATTATAAAAGCTCTTTTCTTTTGAATAGATAAAAAGGAAGATGAGATAAGGTGCCCTTGCTGGTCATGGCATTAAGGTTGTTCAACAAGGACCCTAGCAAATATCATATGGGAGTAATCAGATTTCAGTTTCTGCGTCGCCTTCAACCGCATTCATAAGTTTGGTTAATCTGATCCTGAGCTGAGCATACATCTAATGCTGATTCCTTTGCATCGCAAACATACAAAAGCTTCTTAACTGCTACAGACAACAACTGCACAAAAAAAAGAAGCTGAATACTTAGGTTTATTTATTCACTTTAAATGAATGCTCAGTTTACTTTTTAACAACCTCTTATATTTAAAATGATTTTTGGATTATTAAGCAGTTTCAAATATACATAATATCATCACGCAGCAGTATTCTATCAAATAAGCTTAAGTTAAAATTACAATCCATGTTATTATTGAGTCACAAAACCTTCAAAGAATAGTTCCTGTTCGACTAATACCATAAAACTAGAAATTTAGAATACAAAGGGAAGCATTCATTATCCCTTCGACTTCACCAAATCCATGAGCAATATATTTTCAGTATGTTATTCAAACTTGCCATTTAAACATTCTTAATTGTATCAGCAAAGCAACATAGTATATTTCCATATTCTCAACCAAGTTATAGAACAAACCACATCCTTCATTACTGTAATAAGCAAAATGAACCTAAATCAGTGCAAACTCAAGTAACAGTTCCAACAAGCCTTTGATCCCAAATTTAACATCCTAATCCAAGCAACATAGTGGGCCTTTACAATCTGCAAATTATGCATTGCTTATTGGTTTCAAACTGACCGTCATTGCTTAAATCACATGCTACTGTTACTCTCAACTTTTTAAGGACCCCAACAATGTAAAATTACAGACTATAATTCATATATCAAAAATAGAAATGCCAAACAAGAGAACCACTGCAAGATTCTACCTCAAGCACAAAACATTAACATATTGGTACAATGAATAGGTGCAGTAACAAAAGAGTGTCAATTAAATGCAGCAAGTGAAGTTAAGAATTTGAAAAATGTATATCACATTCAGACATAACAAGATACATTGGTAAATATAACATAGTTATTAAATTTATTACGAGACTAAAAAGTAGAAAATGGGATGTACCGGAAATTAAAAATATATGGAGCAGAATCTTAGAGATGTGCAGTAATTCTTCCAGCCCTCATTGGGTCTTCACTTTTACTTTTTTTGGAGGCTGTACTTTGATTTGAAGCCATTGTGCAAAGGTAAGATAATGACTGCAGCCATGAAACCAACAGGGGCTTGCGGACAACATCGTCAGAATCAGCAACTTGTGAATACAACTCATTCAAAACTATGTTTTGGGCATCTTGTGGTAACTTTGTAATCAACTGTGCCAATAGTTGCATCAAGTTGGGCAAGACCTGAAAAGTATAAAACCTTGCATTATTGTAAGTTTACAAACAATATTTAATCTATATAGCACTGGCAATTCAGGTCGAAGGCGTGTCATGTGTCTGACACAGACGCAATATTCAATCACTCTATATTCTTAAATTGTTACTGGTGCCCACTTGCCAGTATCAATGTCGTGTCTGGTATCCATATATATGGTTAATAGTATTTAATGCATATAGACTAAAGACAAATTACAAAAAAAAAAGGATTAAGAAGCACTTAACATTTCCCTCAAAAAAAGAAAAAAGGAAGCACTTAACATTAAATGAATTACTTTTTAATAGACTGTCCCACTCAGAAGCATTTACCATTTTTGGGTCTTGGAAGGTCTGTTATATTGCTTAATTTTACATGATGGGGAAAAAATCAAAGTAAAATTCAAAGCAGCAGAGTATAATTTATAAATTAAAGCCTTACTTGTATATCAACAAGAAAAACTAGGCGTAAGAGCAAATCCATTAATTTCTTGCTTGGTTCTGGCTCTCCTTGCCACTGCTTCCATGCATCAGCCTCATGAGTGAAGACTTCAGAACAGAGCTGATTTGCTTTTTCAACAAGACTGTGAATGCAGTAAAAAGTGGCAGGGCTTCCAGCAGGAAGATGTTGGACCATTCCTACAACTCCAGAAGCCATTCCCTCGAAAGGAGTAGTGTCAGGATATCCCTATATTATTCATATTATGATACGATATAAAAATGTATTCGAAATTATCATTCTCACATATTAAAGACCAAGGTATTTAGTAGAATTATTACCGATAAGGATACTTGTACGTAATGGAAAACGAGCTTCTCCTTCAATGAGACTCTATCAATTTTTTCAGATTCCTTCCCCATAGAAATAAATGCAGTGAACACAGAATGAGAGGCTCGAGCTACTTTTCCATTTGGATGTTCCATATATCTAGTTTCTTTTAAATAAGGAAGCAGATTTTCTGCAGTTGATAATGTGACCAGAGAATCCCCCAAATTTTATTTAACGAATGCCTAGTGTATCTAGTGATCAAAATCGATTATAAACAAAATACCAGTGTTATAAATTTTGGCCGAAAACTTGAAATGAAACTAATTTGAGGAAAAACAAAGCAAAACTAAATATGTACTTGGTTGATATAGGATACAAGAACATAGTTGGAGCTACCATGTCTCCGAATACAGGGCCAGGCAAACACTCAATCAAAGTTGGAATGACTCGTAGGTAAAACAAAACGCGGGCTGTTTGCACTTCATCCTTGGACCAAAAGTATTTGGTTTTCTGGTCTAGAAGAACATAGAATCTTATAAAACACAAACCAAAGAACAACGAGCAATTCAGATAAAAATGCAACTGAATAAATCATACCTGGCCCATTTGTCAAGTCGCCATAAGACGGTATGGAGTTCACAAAAAATGTACAAGCATTCTCATTCTTGTTAACACCTGCAATTACCTTGCGAATGGTTTCCATATACTCTGGCAAGCGTACATGGCGAAAATATTCCACACAAGATAATGATACTAGTATCTTCAATGAGACTTCGGTTTGTATTTCTTGAGCAAATTTGGAACTCAATTTGTGCTTTGTTACAGCTAGTGCAAATACTACAACCATGAGAAAAGCAGATTCCGCGATTTTTTCGAAATCCGTAAGCAATTCATCTTCTTTTCCTTTAAGATGCATAGCCACTTTCCTGTGTCCAAAGTAAATATCGCGACAGTATTCCCATATAAGATTCTCCACTATATTCTTATTTTCTTCGTCAGCTAAAACATATTGATTGCAGAAAACACCCGTTACAGCTCCTGCTTCCTTGAAGAGGATATTATCTAGATGTTCTTTTATCTCATTCACCTTCAGTCCACCAGAACTGGGTGACAATTCAAACACGGACTCATAAAGGCGAGGCAACGGAAGTATCTCGGCTAACAATGACAAACCAAGGCAAACAAACAAAGAGGAGTGGTTTGAAAACGAAATGGTTCGAGTCATTCCTAACGTAACACACTGAAGCAAAAGTCTATCCTGAAGATCATTGCCTGAGTTTCTAAATCTTAATGTCCTAGAAACCAAATCACTGACTAAAGCTTCCACCCGAAGAATCGCAGAAGTCCTCATCCTAGTGAGGACATCTACTTTCATACCAGTAGAAGAAGCATATCTATCTGTAGCTCTTAAAACTCCAACTCCAGACATAAAAACAGCAAATGAAGCATAGTTTTCCTTAAAACTCTCGAAAGTTTCTCTCACCAAAACACTCACTTTATCCAAAAACCCGAAATTGATCAAATTAGACGCAACCCAATCGAACAAATAAAGAACCATGAGTCCATGAACAACACTACCTCGAGGCCCATCATCATCTTTTCCCCAAATTCTAAACAAACAATCGAACAGTCTAACAAAATGAACATTCACAGAAGATGACAAAGCATACCCAATTCCAGCAAGAACGTTAGGCACAAGTTCATCAAACAAACAAACCAACCTACACTTATCTACTAGCAATCTAGACAGAATATCCAAGCACAAATTTTTAGTGTTTTGAGATAAAGAATGCTCAAAAGAAAAGGCACCCAAAAGTAGAATAGCTTCAGAGAGTAATAAAACATGATTATTTCCAAAATCAATTTGAGAAGTAGATGACAAAAATAACTTAGAAAGAAACTCAACTACTGAATCAATAATATCAAAAGTCTGTTTGGTGGGTTTTGTGGATTTTCTTATCCATATGTAAAGAAGTTTAAAACAAAGGGGAAAGGATTCATGGGAAAGAGAGAAATTTGAAGATGTGAGAATGGAAAGGAGAAGTTTAGCTTGTGGGTCAGCAACATGGAGAGAGGTTTGAGAATTGAGTAAGGTTTTGAGATGTTGGTGAAGATGGTGTTGATTGAATGAAGAGGTTGATTGAAGGGTGTTTCGGAGATGGGACCAAGCTTGAATAATGGATTTTGCAGAGGTGGTAGTGGAGTGATGAGAGGTTTTTGAGGTGAATTTGTTACCACAACTGCTCTTTAGCCATTCGTCTACGAACAAAATGTCTGCTTTTCTTGACATTTCTTCTTCTCTAGGGTGTGAAGCTCTGCTGTGAGTCTTTATAGCGAACCCGGATTCTCTCTTGTCACCCACTGAATCAGTGGCGGATCCAAGACCCTGGCCTAGGTGGTGCAAAGTATGAAACTTGAATAAATAACTATAATCATGTGCATAAAAGTAACATACACAAAAAATTACATTGCACTCAATTTATAATACATATGCTCTATAATTTGATGGACACATGAAATAAGAACTACATTTTATTACATTATATTCTTTAACCATAATGAAGCAATCCTAGATGCAACTCTAAAGTTGAAACGGCTACTCATACTTTTATGACCTGTAACTAAATTACCAGGGTGTGGTTTGGCTCACAATTATGAATTAATTTCTCAGATGAGAAGAATCCAGATTTCAAAGACTGGTTAATTGATTCTATTCAGAACAAAGATGCGAATATCATAGCTTACATACAACATTTGGCATGCACGAAATCAGGCAATTCATACCTGAGGAGTGGATTATCCAACGAGCAGACAAAACTTTTGCGGAATTTCAACGGGCCGGCGGTGGTTCAGTGGACAGGCAGAGGAGACGAGAGAAAACACAACATGGGTTAGAGAGAACTCTGAAATTGAATTATCAGATATTTATGGTGCCGAGCTCAATAAACTAGATTGTTTGGATTGATTTAATTTCTTGCTTATATAAAATAGCTTAGGCAAATTATAATTTTAGAGTAAATAGTCACTTTAGTTCTGTACCTCGCTGTCACATAGATCCTGACTTGGGATTAAATATAAAAAAGTCTTTGACTGTGCATTTCCATTATCACTTTAGTCTCTGATGATGGGATACATGTTTTACGGATGACCTGACATATGATTGTGTTATTGGAATTAAAGTGAAAGTAGGAAATTATCACTTTAGTTCTGAACCAAAAATCAATATCCTCCTATTCTCAAATCCCTAAATCTCTTGGCATCTTTCATGGTTTATGGGATTACAGTGTGTCTTGTGTCTGTGTCTATTTATTTGGTCGTTCTGTTTTTCAATTCTTGATTCCTTGAATCATTGCATTCAAACTAATTTGACTTAATATAAGATTAAATGATAAAATCTCATTTATTTTCTATTTTATTTCGTTTGTTGCTTTCACCTGTCTGTAAGTGAGATTTTGAAGTAAAACAAATATTGCAAGTGTCAGTATGCAGTATAAACAATACCATCAAAACTTATTTTTTGAAGTTACTGAAAAAATGCAGCCAAGTCAAAGATGTCAGCATTCTCATAGAGAGCAAATTTGATTTGTTTGTGCCCTCCAACTATTTCTAGTTTATAGAATTTTGTGATTATTCATTCAAGAATGGTTCTGGGTGATGGATTTCTGCACCGTATCATATAAATTTTTAAAAAATAAATCATTTGACCCTGCTATCTAAAGTTACAAAATTTGATGTTCAGGAAAAATACTTGTCAAGAATTGAGATTTAGGGATTTGAAATTTAATCTGGGGATATTGATTTTGGTTCAGGGAGTAAAGTGACCATTTTCTAATTTCACTCTAGTCCCTATGACATATCATATGTCATATCATCGTAAAACATGTGTCACATCATCACTTAACATAATTATTTAACGTCAGGGACTAAAGTGATAATGGAAATACACAGTCAGAGACATTTTTGTATTTAATCTGGAGTCAGGGACCTATGTGACAACAAGTTGCAGAGTCAAGGACTAAAGTGACCATTTGCTCCATAATTTTATAAGCTTGTAAAGATAGATAAGGTTCACTGAGCATAGCTCCGTTGGCAGGGACATACATTGTTAGACCATTTACAATGGTGTGTTGATTGTCCTTTTCAACACTTGTGTTAAAATTTGAGGAAAAATGAGGTGGAAGAGAGAGATGTTGAAAGAACTCAACATGTTGAAATTTGCAAAAGTGGGGGCATGAGCAGGCCACGCCGCGACCCCAATTTAATGGCTGACCGAGCGCGTGCAGCCCACGCGCCATACAGGCGCGAGTGGGCGTTCCCAAGACGGGGGGAGAGAAGGTGGGTGGATAAGAAATGCCATGTGGCGCTTGCTGTTTGGCTGACTGGATTTATCTCATCTTAATTATTTGAACTCAATTATTTCATTACAAATGATTTTTTTTTACCAAAAGTCATGATTTTTTTTGTCTATAAATAGAACCGTGTTTCATTTGATTCACTATCTTAATATTATTATCTTTCTATTATCTTTTCTTTTGAAGTTTTAATCTTCTTTTTAGTGAAATGGATCGAAATAATAATAAACTATTTTAAGTTATTTGTAATGTTTGTTTGTTTTGATAATGACTATTGCTATTTCTAGAGTTTATTTAATTGAAAGATGAACCTTTTTATTAATAATATAAGATAAGAAAATAAAAATAAATTATTTAAATAAATTTTGTTTTTACAAAAATCTAAAAGATAAATTGTTAAGTGTTTATTATTTTAATTTGATTATAATCGATAATTGCAATTTTATGTAATCATAAAAACAAAAATATAAAATTAAATAAGAATATGAAATAAAAAGTGGTGGGGTAGAGTGTTGAATGTTTTAAAAAAGCCATTGAAGAGAGTAAAAGTTGAATGAGTATTGAATTATCAAGTGGAAGAGAGAGAAAATGATGTGGAGTGTTGGGAAAAGAAAAAGTGTGTTGAGTGTTGAAACCATTGTAAATTGTCTTATATGTAGGGGTCGGGGTTCGAACCCCGAACACCCAATTATTTTCCTTGAAAAAAGGCTACTTGACAAAAAAAAAGGATAGTTTATAGTCCCTGTGAGCATAGGGACATGCATTGTTACATGCAGGAGTCGGGGTTCGAACCTCGGACACCCCACTTATTCACTTCAAAAAAGATGAATTCTAGCCACTAGGCTACTTGACCAAAAAAAAAAAACAGTTTATAAAAAAATAAAGATAAATTTTTTGTTAATGAAAACTTATGAATAAAAAAAAACTCCTTTATTTGAATAAGTTTTTTTTTCCGTAAGCTCAAAAATAAATCAATACAAACAGATAACTTAAAAATTCTCGTGAAAAAAAAATGATCAATTTGATAACTGTTTTCTTTCTCACCACAAGTTTGTTTTTTTAGCAAAGACAAAATAACTCATTTCATTCAAATCAACGAATACAAAGTAGTCTATACATCATGGAAAATATGAAGGTTGGATGGTACGAGGATTGAAGATGCTTTGGCAATAACATAAGCAACTTTATTAGCTTGCATGCAAACATACGACACTATAAAGTTGGGCCAACTAATTAAAAGACTTCTATATTGAGAGACAAGATCACCAAACTCATAGTGAACTATTGGTGGTGGCAAGAGCGTCAAATAAAGATTTACAATCAGTTTAAAACAAGAGAGCACTCATCCAGTTTGAGAACAAGAGATAAGATCACCAAACTCATGTAGAGGAGTATTGGTGGTGGCAAAAACGTCAAATAAAGATTTACAATCTGTTTAAAACAAGAGAGCCATTTTGATAACTTCCAGTTGACCCATGATTTCAGCTTCTAGAACTGTGCCAAACAAGTGAAAATATATTTTTTACTCTTGTTTTTCTTTTTTAATGAGTTTTTTACTCCTGTTTTAAATAGCTTATTGGAAACTATCTTATAAACTACCCTGTTCGGTCACATTTATAAGGAAAAAAAAATGTTTTAGGTTAATTGAATAACTAGTGTATTTGACTTGTATATAGACCGGATACATTTATTATTTAATAAAGGCAAAATTACTCATTTAGTCCCTTAACTTAATTTCAATTAACACTTTTGTCCTTTATCTTTTTATTTTCCCGATTTCATCATTTATGTTACAATTATATAACACTTCCGTCCTTTATCTTTTTCTTTTCTTGATTTAGTCTTTTATGTTATAAAATGTCAACATTGTTATCCCTTTTTATGGGATGTTTCAATGAAATTCGAGTTGTTATGTTTGTGTGATGAAGATTTGAATTTGTTTATGAGTTTTATTATTTTTTTTTTTTGATTAAAAAGGATAACAATGTTGACATTTTATAACATAAAAGACTAAATCGAGAAAAGAAAAAGATAAAAGACAAAATTTTTACGTAATTGTAACATAAATGATGAAATTGAGAAAATAAAAAGATAAAGTACAAAAGTGTTATATGAAATTAAGTTAAGGGACAAAAAGAGTAATTTTGCCTTTAATAAATCTAAAAAGTACACACTGATCTACTTTTCTATACTTCCTAATAACTATTTATATTTTCATTTCCTAATTTTTTGATAATTTTACTATCAAAATATTTAACAATTCCACATTTGAAAGATTTGAAATATTGAAATTGTGTATTTTCGGCCACGGTTGTTCAAGATGTAGACAGAGGTAAGCGGTGGTGCGATGATGGCTCAGCCATCCACATCGCCTCTCGTCCCTGTTCTCTCGACAATTTCGTCGGAAGAGCAGGTTCTCAGGCGCATCTTTTTCAGTCCTATGGTGGCGCCGACGATTTAGTTTCTCTTAGATCGTGCCACCGCGACTTGATTTTGGTTGTTATGTGATTCTGTTGGATTTTGTGTCTGGGTTTCTCAAGTTTTGGGATATCTGGATCTTGGTTCGAGTACGTTTCTTATGGTCACCGTCGCCGTCGACGGCTCAAACAGGATTCTTTGTGTTCTCCGCCACTCTCAGACCCATTTGGGTAGGTTACATCAAAGCTGGTTGCAGATCTGGTTGCTTGTTCGTTCCTCAAATCCGGTGTGTCCTTCGACAACTCTCCTGGCCTTTAATTTCGTCGTGGTGCAGGTGCGCTTCTTGTGTCGGAGGGTTTAGATGATTTTGGCTCGAAAGGGCTGGTAAAGCTGCTGTGTTTTTGTAGGGGGATCTTAGTTCGTGAATCTTTATGTGTTGGCATTTGATTCATACCCTATTCTTAATGTTACTTTGGTGTCTGTTGTGTGGCCATGCCCTTTGATTCTCTGATTATTGTTATCCAAAGTTGTTGAGTTCTGCAGGTTTCAAAGATATGGTGTTCCGTCGATGTTGTTTGAATATTTGTCGCAGTCCTTGTGGCTAACTTCATACTGCTTTGGAATCCTAGTCATTTGTATGATTGACATTGGACTAATTGGACTCGAAAGAGTCGGTGTTGCTTGTTGTCTCGCTGCAAGGTGTTGTTGGTTTTTAGACTGTGTTGTGTTGACGGTTGGTTCATACACCAAATCGCTTACCTTTGTTTAATTAGGATTAATCTTTGAAGGTTGGATTTTATGTGTGGCTTAAAATGTTTGTATTGCCCATTTGGGTTGTCTTGCACATGTGCTTTTAATGGGTTAGGTATATGTCCCCCCATTATTTTTTGTATTTTTTTTCCTTTTTTGTTAATAATATATATGAGCACTAGGCACAAGTTTAGAGTATAGCTGAGAAATCACCTATTCTCTTTCTTGATGTTTATGCTCTGGCCTTATAAAAAAAAAATCTAAAAAGTACACTCTCTGATCACTATTATAAGCAAAAATCAACAATTTAAATTCATTCATTAAATGATGTATTAGGTTTATAATAAAGACCATATATATCATTAATTCAACAAATCTAAAATATAAATTTTTGCTTATAATAGTAACTAGAGGATGTAATTTTTACTTATAAATGTGATCGGATGAAGTATTATTGTATTACTATAGGCGACACCTTTTTTTATTAGCAACCTTATAGAAACGTTTTGACGTTATTATTGAAACCATTTTTTAAATTCAAGTGGGGGATTGTTGAAACATTGGTGTGATGTTGGAATAAATTGGAACATTAAACACCAAGTAATTATACTTTGATCTAATGTTTTGTGAATTGAAAAAATAGAGTGTGGGGGTCCCACATAAAATAGAACACACACTAATCTTAAAACCTTCAAAGATTAAGCTAACGTTCTTAAGACCTTCAAAGTCTACGAATGGATAATCGTTTATTTGTGATATTAAGTTAAGGTTATTAAAACCTTCAAAGATTATTAGACCACCGAAGGAATTAGGGGCTGTAATATGAGAAGAGGGTCTTTAGTCAAAGGATTGATTAGGGCTATTTTGTTAACCATCATGAAACTAGAGAATCATTCAAATGCATCTCCTAATGGAGGATATCCACTTTTCCTACTCCTCAAAACCTGTACATATTTGCAACAAGATGAGTATTCATTAACTATGCTTCAATAGCTCGATTGGAAGTCATGATAATGTTACTTGCATATGCATCTCATAGATGTTTCAAACTTTTACAAATGCATGTCAAAAGTGCTTTTTTTAAAGGTTATCTAAATGAGGAGGTGTACATACATAAACCTCCAAGAGCTTTGTATGAGATATTAATTATGTTCTTTATCAAAAACGGTTACTCAAGAGGAAAAATTGAAACTACATTTTTTTGAAAAATAAATAATTGTTTTTTAATAATTTTACAAGTATATGTTGATGACATCATTTCTCGAGTCATAAATGAGAAAATGTTTGAGGATTTTTCAAACCTCATGCAAAGTGGATTTGAAATGAGTATGAGTATATTTGAAGATCTTAAGATTTTTTCTTAGTTTGCATGTAGAGCAAAACGAAAATGGTATCTTTATATGTCAAAAAAAAAAATACATCAAATGTCTTCTAAAAAATACAATATGAATGAAGCAAAAATCATATCAACTCCCATGTATCTTTCATCAAATTTAGACAAAGATGAAACAAGTAAAACAATCTCAGAAAAAGAATATAAATGAATGATTGGATCCCTTCTATATTTAACCATAAGCATACCTGATACCTGATCCCTTACATATATACACAAAGGAATGATTGGATCCCTTCTATATTTGATAAAACTATACTAGCTACAATCATGATTCTAAAAATGCCAAAATTTGTGTCATCATAAAACAGGGGAAATTGTTGAGAAATAAAAATCTAAAAATCCTCTTTTAATGTTTTAATGATATAAACACATTTATTTTAAAAGAATGATATAAAAACATTTAATTATGTTTTATGAATTATGATATTATTGTGTTTATAACATATGCTCTTGAGTGAACTTTATAAGATAGGTTACAAAGCAAACAAAATTATCAGATGTTTTCAGGACATTGTTCATGTTCATCCTTGAATAGAATCTCTCAAATGTCAACCCACCAAAGACAAAGTGAAAAAATTATTTATTAGTCCTGGGTACAAAGAATTTGCAATTAATGGAAGAATTAATTTATCAAGGATCATTGAGAAATTAAAGTACAATTAAGGTGCATGAGACACTTGCTACAAATAGATCATAAATAATACAACATATTTTACAAAGTAGGAAAAGAATGAAGGGAGCTTCTACAGTGCAGTCAGGAAACTGACTTTTTTGAAAAAGTTAATTTTGATTTTAATGTTTGATTCATTTTTAAATGGTTGATTACTGATTAATGATCAATAGTAATTCATCTAGTAATGTTTGCAACATCTTGAACTTACAGGTACTATTTTATCGTTGCCATCTTTAACATGCAAACAGATTTGATGATATTATGTGATAGTCTTAAGTGTTACATTTTGTGGGATGTTACACTTAAAACAAGGTAGGATAAAATTAGATTAAATGTAGTCTTGTTAATATGATAAATTGATGATACTATAAGGACTGAACTTTTGATGTCACTGTACAAACAACGGGGTATTACTCACTACACTTTTGATGTTATAGTGTTAACTTCATCAGAAAAGTCATTTTCACGACTTCACCGTAAAATTTTCCAAGAAGAATTAAATCATATATGCTGTCAAACAACCTATGCTAAACAAAGCTTGGGCTTACGAGAAGTAGACCACACATCATAAAAGTAGAGTTTATAGTCCCACATACTAAGATAAAATCAAATTACTTGTATTTCCCCTCTTAACAAAACGCGAGTTTGCTAAGACTCTAACAAAATCTGCATGACAATATTCATGACATCATTCAATAGCAAGCTGTCTTACGTTTTCGTTGAAAACTTTTCACTTCCAAGCAAATTTCAACAAGAGTATGCCATTTTAATGAGTTGATAACTTTTCTCTTACAATATTACCCTAAAGAGTGTATGAAAACTATATCAGCAAAGACTCCTTTCGCCTATAAAAACAAGGGAATGCAAAGAAGTAAAGCCATTTATCCATTGAGCAAAATTCATCTCATTGGATTTTAAGCTATAAAAAAAATTTAGCGACTCTTTTATCAACATGAGAATTTCTCACCTTGCGTAACAAAATAAAAAATTCAGCAGCAACTCTTTTTCTTGTGTTATTTATAAAGGCTACAAACAAATCAAAAGCAACATCAAAAGGCTTCAACGATGCTTAAGTATAATAGTGGTTGAAAGTTGTAAAAATTAGTAAAGTTCAGACTATTGTGTTGCCCAAAGCGGTGAAAAGAAAGTGATTGTATAGATCCTGAAGTAATCTAAGAAAAGGAATAGTTGATATATACTTAAAACTCAACTATTGTTGGAAAATCTCACAATATTGTGGGCAAAGGACTAGCCACATCGGGTAAACCAAGATAACTGTTTGTGTGTGATTTTTTTTCCCTCTATCTCATTTTATTTTCAATTTCACCCACATGACATTTTTTTACCTATTATGTTTTTATCTACAAACCACCTAATCTAATCCAAGTATCTATGCTAGAAATTTTTATTGCTAAATTTGAATATAAATCACAATTCAATCTCCCTTTCTTGTTATATTATTTTACTCTAGCCATGACATGGTTCAAAACCGTAAGGCCTAGGTTGGTAGATTCCATGATGGAACTTTGTAGGAGTTTCACGATCCATTTCACTGCTTCCTATAAACAGTCCAACTTTGTCGACAGCCCTATAGAGCTATCCGCTAGAGAAGAGGAGAGACCGTGCACAATTATAACCAGAGGTTCATTAGAGAAGTGATCTCGATTCAAGAGGCCGATGACAAAATAAAAACATATTTACTAAGGAAAGGGCTGGAGAAAGGGACCAAGTTCGCGGAGAGTATCATGCTGAAAGTCCCCCAAGACTTTACCCACTTTTTGAGAAAGGTTGAGAAGTATATCCAAAACGAAGCAATGTTGGAGGCCAACAGAGTCATGAATGCTAGTCTAGAAAAGGAGAATGAGCCGAAGACCGAGAGAGGTAAGAACACCATAGAACATGCTTCCTTATACCACAAGTACACCTATCTTAACATCTTCCAGGACTGTATACTAAATGAATGCAGCAACCCTGAATTTAAAGAGGAAGGCATCTAATATCCATGCAAAGGTAGTTGTTGTACTTGAGAGAGACAAAAATAAATTATATGTCGCTTCCAATGTTGTAACCAACCTGTGATTCCAGCTGAAAGACACAACACAATAGCTGACCCTGAAGGGAAAGTTGAGAAGGTACAAGTCCGAAGATAACAAGGAATGAGCATGAGGTAAAAGGCCATACAATAAACTCCCTCCTCCAAAATGATAGGCCATTGCAGTAAATGTCGTGACCTCAACCTAAGAAAAAGAATCGTGGGGTTTACGATACTACAAGACAAATATAAAGCTTTTAAAATTTTGATGCTCAATTTGGGGGTGAAATATTAAATTTACTAATGTTCTTTAATTTATAATTAAAAACATTATTTTAACTCTAATTTTATAAGAACTAAATTATCTGTGCCTTTGCTTAAAAAAAAAAATATATCCGTGCTTGATGTGTAAGCATTTTTTAGGTGACAAATTTGATGGGTTAGCATGTCAATTTACTTATATTTTTCTTTTTCCATAAGGCAAATAGATACATAAATAATATATTTATAAAATTAGTAGCAATTGGGAGATCGGTGATGTTCGGAAGCTATATTGGTTTGAGTTAAGGGACAAGAAGTTGGAGATCCTGATTCAAACACGAGCTAAGGAGAAAAAAACTAATCTAACTACTAGCATATGATTTTTTAAAAAAATATTTGCATTACTTATTTTGTAAAAACTCATTCTTTATGTGAAATGTTTGGGTTGAGTTATACCAAATCAAATGTATATATTGTTTCTATTTAGAGAAGTGTTAGTAACAAACTCTTAGATATATATACACTTTTTTTTCCGACGAGTTCAAACAAAATTTTGTGAGTTAGACATTAATTTGGCGAGACGGGTAGTTTTAAAAAATTCATGGGTTTGGTGAGGGATTGCTTGTGTGTCTCTGCAATTACTGATATGTTTTTAGATGTTTGGATTATGAAGGAGTACGGAAATCAAGAGTCTTGGACTAAATTGTACCATGTTCCTGACATACAAGATCAGGGTCTCGAAGGCTATCAGACTTTATATATTTATGAGGATGACCAAGTGCTGTTCCAATTTCATGAGACGGGAGGTGGCAAAATGAAGTTGGTTATTTATGATTCCAAGACTGGTACTTTGAATATTCCTGAGTTTCAAAACAACTATGAACAAATAGACTCGGATGTCTACATTGAGAGTTTGATATCACCTTAAGCAAGGATTCAACTGCAGCATATATATGGATAGTTTTTTTTATTGTGTTATTTATTTTACGTCTGCTTTGGTTCTTGGTGATTTGTTGGACCATTGCTAATCAATGGTTACTGGAATCTATACATTGGACATAGCTTTTATTTTCAACAGTATGGTTAATTTGAGTTGTTGATTCTCTCTCATCTTGCATTAGATTTTAAATAATTAATAACCATGAATTGCATTAAATGGTTAATCATTTGATTTTCGAACATTGGTGTTATGGTTTAGATGTTGTAATGTTTAAAAGGTTTGAGAAATCAGTTCAGTTGGAAAACCATTCTGTAATCCTGTACTCAAATCTGTTTACTAGTTTTTGAACCATGGAAAACTGGTTCAGAATCAGAAAATTTGTTTATCCAACTATGTTAACCTTTTTATAACTAGTTTTAAACTGTTTTTCAACCAGCTCAGTTTGAAATCACAATTTTGTTCTCGAATTTTAAACCTTGTCGGTTAAAAACACAACACATGGTGCATTAAATCACAAATCAGACCGAATTGGGTTGTTTTACAACTACTTTGATTTGTCCGAATTGCCAACCCGTTTGGTTTTATTCAGTTTGGTTTTTCCATGCTGAATTTAACCAAGACCACACCTGTAGTTTGCTCAACTATATTATCTAAGCAGTGTCACCACTGCCTACAGTTACTGAGTAAACTTTTCAAGTATTTTTTCCTTCCCAAATTTAGTTTACTAATGTAAATTTCTATGCACACATTCGCCTTTTCCTGCAGAAAAGTCTAATATATGCACTTTCATGGTAATGTAATAGATTGTATTAGGCTGGTTGGTTTGTTTCTGCTGAAGATATTAGAGGTGTCTGCCTCTAGCTTCTTTGTTAGAACCCAACATGTTTCCACCCTTTGATTTGATGCTAATGCATAATTGTCTCTATGCAAAGTATGTGATACTTCCTCAGACATATGTGTTAGTGTTTCGAAGCAAATTCAAATCTCTCAACTTCAGGTTCAGTTCTAATATGAAAATATTCTAATATGACTTTAATGATTAAAGACTACAATTTTGTTGACAAATAAAAAGGAGGTGTTCAATTAGATTAAAGGTATATGCAACCAGGGGCGGAGCCACCCCCCAGCTAGCCTGGGCACTAGCCCAGGCTCAGCTCCAACTTTCTTTGTCGCAAAGCCAGTCATTACTAGAACTTTTAGCTTTTCCTGCGGATTTACCTGCGTATTTTTGTGTAAATTCCGCAGGAAACAAATTTCCTGCAGATTTTGCCAAGGATTTAGGTTCCCAATTGAGATAATACCTTAGGATTTTAGGATCCGCAGGAAAGATATATCCGCAGAAAATGTGAAATTATTCGCAGGAAGGAAGTAACGTTTTGCGATAAATTTTTTGCCCAGACTTTATAAAATTCCTGGCTCCGTCACTGTATGCAACTATGCTCATGTGTAAGTGCAAGTGCAATTACAAAAGATTTTGTATTCAATGCTTATAGTTGCCAAAGAATGCTTGATATGAAATTGTCAAAGCTTCGATAAAGTATGCTCTTATTTCTCCAAACTCCGATAGAAACCAAACTTCGCTTCAATCCATATGCTACTTACACATGAAAACCTCTTGCTACTTCTAAATTGAACGACCTCTTCAAGTCAAATTATAGTCTCAAAAGTTATATGAGTTCCTATTGAGCCTGGATTAGTGTTGAGTTTGTATTTTTTCCATTTTACTACAAACAATGATGTGAGGACCTTTAAGGTCAATATATTTCATTAGTTCTCTACACACAACTCAAAATTTCAATAATGCTACTTATATAAATAAAGATTCCTACTCACACTCGCATAATTTTAATGATTACATCACAACCTTTGGACTTTTGTTTTATTTATACGACAGAACTTCAGAAAATTTGGTTATTGTATAATCATTTAATTTATTATGAACCATATGGAATTCTTTGAGAAAACAATGTAATTTTTGACATGGTAACTTATTGTCCTAATACAGGCATGTATTGTTGGCTAGTAGATACCACCAAGACAAGTAGATAAATTACTTCATAAATTTTAGCAATTAAGATTTTGTGAATATGCTTTTGAATTTTATCACTAGAGTTGTTTCTTTATAGTTGAATTATAACAAGGATACTAATCTCAAATCACTATCTTAGATTTCAAGGCCTTTTGATAATTTGGAGATTTAGGAGGGTGGTTTACGATGTTTATTTTTCTAATCACCTAGAGGTTTGCTATTCATTCATGTGGAAAATATTCTTTTGATAAGTAACCTGAAATAATCAACTCATTTACACCACAACGATGTTTATTTATTGAATTTTTTTAAAACAACATATTGCTGAAAGCTACACTGCAGAGGAAGAGCGGCTAAGCAAAAGCAGCAATGAAATACATAATAGGCATCATAAATATGCGGCAGCCCAACCCCAACAAAAAACACCACCCTAAGCTATCACAAAAGACAACTTGGGTTCTAACACCACTCATAGTAGAGACAAGACGGAGTTTTAAACGATTTAGACTCCACTGCCAAGACAGGATCTTTATATCATCCACAATGTCATCAATCCCTTATACAATCCTTGAAAATTCCATCATTTCTAGTCTTCCATATACCCAATAGACGCATGTCAAACTAACTAAAAACCCTTGCTAAGCTTTTTGTTCCGAACCTCCGCATTCTAACGTTCAAAATGCACAAATAAATTATGTGGTATTAAGAAGAAGTGAGAACTTTCCTCGCCACACAAATAAAAAGACATTAAGTTTTTGAACTTATATCAGTAGTCAGCGAGAGCTTTGTACAAAGGATGTTTGGTTCCAGAAATCATAGTCTTACAATGAAAACGGACAACGATTCTCAATGTTCCGATTTCATTTATGTCAATTTAATTCAAAGTCATCTATATTCATTCATTTACGATTCCTCCAAATTTTATCTTCTAATTACATGTAAGGTATATGCAATTTATCTGGTACTTTAATTATGATTTTTGCAATTTACTTCCCACCAACGTTTTCTAAAATTCTTTTATGTTTTTGTCAAACTATACTCAATTTCGTTTAAACTTTCTTGTCATTTACATTTCAAAACCTTTACATCGTACTAGTCATTTACATTTTCCAAACATTTATTCTATTTTTTTTGGTAAAACATTTATTTTATTTTTACATTGTTCTTACATTTTTTTTTTCATTCAACATTACAAATTCTATCAAATTTTACTGTACTCTGTGTGAATGAAAACATTGCCCATACCCCTTATTTGGCAGAGAAGTTTGTCATTTATTTGACATGGATTTTGATCATCAAAGGGTTCCATTCTTTAGTTATAGGTGACAACTATATTACCATCAACAAAAGATAGATGATGAGATACTTATTATAATTTTCATCCTCCACTATTTATGTTTATGATATAAATATGATTTGTTGGCCCTCGTTACCTTTTCACATTTTTACAAACGAATATTAACTCTTTCATTATAAATTTAAAATGTCCGGTTTTAAGTAAGGGAGGACCGCATTGTCATCCCTATAAATCATATTATTTTAAGGAACAAATAATCTTTTTGTAAAAAAAAACTATAACTCTATTTTTTTGAAAAACTTTAAACTTGGATGTTGTGAGCTAGATGATTTTTCACATAATTATACATTAAGTTTTGTTTGAGATTAGGTAGTAATTTATTTAGGAAAAGAGATTATGTAGTATTTAGTACAGTTTATTTATATTAATTAATGAGATGGACATAGTAAGGCGGGTAACCCTAGCCTTACCCGCCTTTCATGGGTTCAGATGATCTTTTTGGATTAATATATTTGATTTGATTTTTGTTTTGTTCAGTAAAAAATGTCAAAAAAAAAAAAAATCATAATCCCAAACAAATCATCATGTTTATAACTCTATCTTTTTGTGACAAAAAATAAATAAATTCTCTCTTTTTTAAAACCTTACCATGCTGAAGGCTAGATGATTTTTCACATAATTTTATGTTCAGTTGTATTTGAGATTAGGTAGTATTTTGTTTTTTCGTAGGAAAAGAGATTAGGTAGTATTTACTGCAGGTTATTTGTACTAATTAATGAGATTAGGTAGCATTTTATGGTATAGTTTCTCTTTAAAACCAGGCATAACTATCATGCATCACCCAGTAAGCATGTTCTCAAGGTGGATACTGTGAAAAGCATGGGCATTAAGCATATATATTTTCAGTAACGCGGTTCGCATTTATATATATGAATTTAATATCTAAATCAACACTATCTATCCAAGAATATCAACACTATAGTCTTTTTGGTACATGTTGAATTTTGATTGTTCTATAAAAATAATCCAATTAAATTGTCTGTTGATGACACTTTTTGCAAGCTCTAAAAATTTCTCTATAAAATTTCTATTTTATATTATTTAATTAGATGTATATGTAAAAATTCACACCGTTAATTAATGCATAGAACCTCTAAAGAAAATAATGCATAGAAAAAAAAAATCCTATATCAACAAGTGAGAAGTGAGAACTTTCCTCGCCACGATAAAAAATTATGTGGTATTAAGAAATTAATATTAAGTCATTAGAACACCTTTAACCAAACCTTTAACACCTCATCACAATGCAAGAAGTGAGAACTTTCCTCGCCACACCAATAAAAGAATTAAGTTTTTGAACTTATATCAATAGTCAGCGAGAGCTTTGTACGAAGGATGTTTAGTTCTAGAAATCATAGTCTTACAATGAAAACGGACAAACATTTATTCTATTTTTACATTGTTCTTACAATTTTTTGTTTTACATTCAATGTTACATTTTCTATCAAATTTTACCGTACTCTGTGTGAATGAAAACATTGGCCATACCCCTTATTTGACATAGAAGTTTGTCATTTATTTGACATGGATTTTGATCGTCAAAAGGTTCCATCCTTTAGTTATAGGTGACAACTATATTGCCCGTCTATCAACAAAAGATAGATGATGAGATACTTATTATGAGTTGATATCAATCAAAATTATTCATCATCTACTATTTATTTGTTTATGATATAAATATGATTTGTTGGTCCTCGTCACCTTTTCACATTTTTACAGGTGAATATTTCCTCTTTCTTATAAATTTAAGATGTCCGATTTTAAGTAAGGGAGGACTGCATTGTCATCCCTACAAATCATATTTTTTTAAGGAACAAATAATCTTTTTGTAAAAAAAACTATAACTCTATTTTTAAAAAAACTTTAAACTTGGATGTTGTGAGCTAGATGATTTTTCACATAATTATACATTAAGTTTTGTTTGAGATTAGGTAGTATTTTTTTTAGGAAAAGAGATTAGGTAGTATTTACTGCAGGTTATTTGTATTAATTAATGAGATGGACATGTAGCATTTTATTGTATAGTTTCTCTTTATAACCAGGCATAACTGCATGCATCGTCTTTGCCACATCACATATGAGAATTTTATGAAATTCTTTGTTTTATGTACTTCTAAAAATGGACTTTCTTCTTCACCCAGTAAGCATCTTCTCAAGTTGGATATTGTGAAAAGCAAGGGAATTAAGCATATATATTTTTAGTAACGCGGTTCACATTTATATATGAATTTAATATCTATATGAACACTATCTATCCATGAATATCAACACTATAGTGTTTTTGGTACATGTTGAATTTTCGTTTGTACTATAACAATAATCCAATTTGTTTTTGATGACACTTTTTGCAAGCTCTAAAAATTTCTCTTTAAAATGTCTATTTTATATTATTTAATTAGATTAATGAGATGTATATGTAAAAACTCACACGGTTAATTAATGCATAGAACCTCTAAAAAAAAATAATGCATAGATTAAAAAAAAAAACCTATGGATTCCTTCAACAAGGATAATAAATTTTTTTTTACAAAACAAAGATAATCATATTTTATGTGTGTCAATTGATTAATGTGAGCGTAACTCTCACCTGAAATTTAATCATTATTTCACTGGATTGCAAATTATAGGGTGTTTACATTCAAACCAAACTGCATAAATAAATTTTGATACTTTTTTATTTGTATGATTTACTATATTAATCTATTATTTGCTGGATTTTAATTTTTGAATAATATTTATTAGATAAATTTAATGTATATTTTTACTATTTCATACATTTAATTTATAATCGACTCGTTTCATTTTAATTGTTAATTTTTAGTATATTATAGAATATATTTTACAACAAACATATGATTTTAGCGTGTCTTTATGATATTAATTTTAATAGATATTTTTAAAAATTGTTATTTATGATATTACATAAAAATTGAATCGGATATTTTTTTAGAAGTCATTCAAACCGTAACATAGGTATTTAAATTTTTTGATCTGATAATCTTTTTATATCAAATGAATTGTCATTTTGTATTATTAAGCAATACTCATTTTTTAATTTAATTTTTATTAAAATTAATTTTTCGGTCTCTATAAAAGCATAAGACATTACAAGAGCATTGCATTCATATTTGATTTGATTTCTAAAAACATTGTGAAGATGGATATGAAAACGAACAAGGGAATTCCACTAGCTACACTCCTCCTTCTGCTACTTATTTCTATAATTTCCCCATCACATTCCTTATCATCCTTGGATGCCAATTCCACAGATTTATCATTTCATAACCTCGTTTCTTCTACTGTTTTTCCGATTAAAGAAGAGTCACTTTGGTAAGCCATCAATGCCACTTATATTTCTTCCAAAACTTATATATATTAACTTATTCTTATTATGATGCATATATGCATTGCAGGGATTACACGGTGTCCTTCAAAATTGGCAACAATCCCGTACAGTCTTTTAACCTTGATATTGACACGGGTAGTGATCTCACTTGGGTTCAGTGTGATTCAAAATGTGGTAGGTCATTGCATTAGTGGGAAAAAAGGAGGAGGAGGGTACTTATTCTTTGGAGATATTCCCAGCTCTACTCCACGGATTAGTTATACACCTATGCTAAGTCCCTTAAAGTTAGTAAATAATTTAATAGATGTTGCCATTCATTCATACATATACTATACACAACCTTAATTAATTTAATTTGTTTGTTTATGTAGAAATAAAAAGATTGAGGAAGGACGGTATTTTGCAGGACAAGCGGATCTGCTTTACAATGGAATACATACTCGTATTACGGGTCTTAACCTTATGTTTGATTGTGGAACCACCTTTTCATACCTCAATTCTAAAGACTATAAACTTCTTCTCGATCTAGTGAGCAAAAATTATACAAATTTCGTCGTCTTATTTATTTACTATTACGTTTTCAGTTCATAGTTGTTGATCAAATATTAATTAATATTTCAGATAAACAATAAATTGAATTCGATAGAAAGATTTACACAAACTAAAGAAGACGGTATAATTTGTTGGAAGGGTAAGAAATTTCACTCTATAGACCAAGTGAGCAATGGGTATTTGAAACCTATAAAATTGAAGTTCTCAACCAATGTGCAGTTTCAACTACTAGTTGAACATTATATAATCCTCTCGGTGAGCACCTTTTTATTAACCTACCTTTTATTTTTTGATCCTCTAATTAAGTAATTATATATATATATATACCCTTAATTTTCAGAGCGACGGATATATATGCTTGGTGATCGAAGATAGCAATGTAGAAGGCTTTGGTGGTACTAATGTGATTGGAGGTAGTAAATAAATTTTTCTCTTTTTATCTGTGATGATTATTACTTTGATTGTAATAACATTTTGTTTTGGTGTCAACAGCTATCGCTATGCATAATAAGGTAATGGTTTTTGACAACGAGAGAAAGTTGATTGGATGGGCCCCTGAAAACTACTGTAAACTTCTCTGATTGATTGAGGCTTAAGAGAGAGGATATGGATGATGACAAGATTGAATAAAATAAATACACATCTTGTATATGTACTGGCCTTAAATAAATTGCATTCCTCCCCAAAAGAATTAACATTATACTATATATGATAATGATAATTGAATTTCAATAAATATTTGATTGTTGAGTTATTTCATCATTTTCTCTATTCTAATAATCAACTTGCCACTTGTGTCGAGTGTTTTTTAATACGTTGTCCATAAAACTTATATTGTTGGCATTTGTAGGCGAATATTTACTTTTTTGTTATAAATTTAAGATGTCTGGTCTTAAGTAAGGGAGGACCGCATTGTCATTCCTAGAAATCATATTTTTTTAAGTAACAAATCATGTTATATAATTCTATCTTTTTGTAAAAAATAAAAAAAAACTATAATTCTATTTTTTTTTTTTAAAATAACTTTAGACTTTCTTCTTCACCCAGTAAGCATCTTCTGAATGTGGATATTGTGAAAAGCAAGGGCATTTTATGGTTAGGATTCATATATATTTTTAGTAATGCGGTTCGCATTTATATATGAATTTAATATCTATATCAACACTATCTATCCAAGAATATCAACACTATAGTCTTTTTCGTACATGTTGAATTTTCGATTGTACTATCAAAATAATCCAATTAAATTGTTTGTTGATGACACTGTTAAGTAAATATTATCCAATTAGATGTATAAGTAAAAATTCACCCTGTTAATTAATGCATAGAACCTTAAAAAAAAATAATGCATAGATTAAAAAAAATCCCTATAGATTCCTTCAACAAGGATAATAATTTTTTGTCTTACAAAAGAAAGATAATCATATTTGATGTGTGCCAATTGATTAATGTGAGCGTAACTCTCACCTAAAATTTAATCATTATTTCACTGCGTTGTAAATAGGGTGTTTGCATTCAAACCGAATTGCATAAATAAATTTTAATACTTTTTTATTTGTATAATTTACTATATTAATCTATTATTTGCTGGATTTTAATTTTTCAATAATATTTACTAGATAAATTTAATGTATATTTTTATAATGGGAGCTTCTACAGTGCAGTCTGGAAACTGACTTTTTTGAAAAAGTTAATTTTGATCTTAATGTTTGATTCATTTTTAAACTGTTGATTACTGATTAATGATCAATAGTAATTCATCTAGTAATGCTTGCAACATCTTGGACTTACATGTACTATTTTATCGTTGGAATCTTTAACATG
>Ga0228711_1000621_pt1 | contig 45566 bp, 17 predicted proteins | sample MedpolnodulmetaG_2_FD_177996 | JGI IMG/M metagenome (GOLD analysis project Ga0228711, IMG submission 177996) | Root nodule microbial communities from Medicago polymorpha collected in Santa Monica, California, United States - brown nodules | ecosystem: Host-associated > Plants > Roots > Nodule...
GATGGTGGTTGCAGAGGCATGCGCAGAGTTAGTGGTTGTACACTTCGTACACTGTACTTTGTCAACTCTGGTGAAGTGGCTTCTGATGAGATGCTTCTGATAACCTTGCTTCTGATGACCTTGCTTCGATGACGTGTCTTCAGGAGCGCTTTCTTCAGACGCTTTTCTTCAGACACATTCCTTTCAGACGCTTTAAGCTTCAATAAAAATTCCTTTGCTCTTTGACTTGTTCAACCAGAACCTTTATGAATAGTGCTTTGATTAATATCTTGTACATTTGAACAAATGTTTAGCATTTCCAATTGATAATTTTTAATACCTTGTTATCATCAAAACTTAAGAGGTGATTTTGCGAAACACCCTTTGTTCCAACACTATTTTCCACAACATTTATACTATAGGTGCTACCCCAAATATCTCTACAATGTTGTCATTTTTATTCTTATCTCATCTAGTCTTATCACACACTCAACACTTCATTCTCATACCCGCACACTTACTTTATTCTCGTGTTGTTTCTTAACCTCACATACTATGTTCCATAAAACATCGTTGTTCTGACAACTTCATAGTATTTTTTCACTTCAACTTAAATGACACGTTTGTATCACAAAAAACACGTGAGGCTCTTCTCGATTTCAACCATCCAACTTGAAAACAATGATTTACATCTGCTCTTATTTCTCCGTCATTTTGTACTATGAACCCAATATTTTTTGTTGAAAAAATGAACTTAAGATATTTAAATTATGTAATTTGTATGATGTGATCTCCAACTTTTACCTCTAAGGTCGAACTATTTCGCCTTTTGCTGAAATTACATTCCATATATTATGTCTTGCTTCTACTCAAACGAAAGTCTTACACTTCTAAGACTTGTCTCCAAGTCTGCAACATCTCATGTTGGTTCAAATTTATGCATAATAGTAAATTTAGGTTCAATTAGTTAAAATAGATATACAATTAAAATATTAAAACTATTTTTTACTCCAAAGATTATTTAAGAGACATAAGAACTTTTATAAATAAGATGAGAGATCATTTGTTTAAAACAAAAACAAAAAAGCAATAAGAACTTTTTTAACCTCAGCATATTTTTTGGCTCCAAAAATTTGTCTAAGAGACTTAAAAACTTTTATAAATAAGATAAGATCAGGGATCATTTGTTTAAAACCAAAACAAGAAAAAAATTAGGAAGGAAATTTGCAACAATTTTTTTGGCTCCGAAAAGTTGTTTAAAATAATTAAGAACTTTTATAAATGAGGCTAATATTTGGACCCGTGGCAAATAAATATGGTATTTGATCATGAAATGAAATAATAGTTATTGTTGAGCAGAAGTTAATGCTTCAAATAGGCAACAACAATAACCAAACATTATCCCACTAAGTGGCGTACGTCGACTACATGGACCGGCATACATCATATTGTTCTATCATAAACCATATTTTAATCCAACTCATTAATCTATAAATCTTTTGTAATAGTTTCTCTTATAATTTATCTAGGTCTTCATATATCTTTTGTAATATGACTATTCTCTATTTCATCTACTCTTTTACTACATAATAAACATGTTTTCCCTCTACATGTTCAAACCACCTAAACCTATTTTTCACAATATTTATACTATAGGTACTTCCCCAACTGTCTCTACAATGTTGTCATTTATAATCTTATCTCATGTAGTTTTACTACACATCTAACACAACATCCCTATCTCTGCACAATTACTTTATTATCGTGTTGGTTCTTAAACACCCAACACTTTGTTGCATAAAACATCGTTGGTCTAACACCTGTCTGATATTTTTGAACTTCAACTTGAACTATATGTTTGTACCTCATAAAACTCTTGAGGCTCTTCTTCATTTCAATCATCCAACTTGAATGCGATGATTAACATTTGCTTTTATTTCTACTTCATTTTATATTATGATCCCAAGATATTTAAACTGTGTAACTTGTATGATATGATCTCCAGTTTTCACCTATAAGGTAGAACTACTTTGCGTTTTGCTGAAATTACATTACATATATTGTCTTGCTTCTACTCAGACGAAAGTCATACGCTTTTAAGACTTGTCTCCAAGTCTCTAACATCCCATTGAATTCCTCCGTTGACACTCCAATTAAGACTACATCATCTACAAAACTCATACATCTTGGTGCTGGCTATTGGATGTGTTTTGGAAGTACATCCAAGACTTATGTAAAAAGATAAGTGATTAGGGTTGACCTTTGATCCAATCCTTTTTATGAAAAAATCATTGATATGGATTAGGGTTGACCCTTGGTCCAATCCTTGTTATGAAAAAAATCATTGATATTGCTTCCAAAAGACAAATAATAAAACCCCCGAAGTAATTTAGACTCAACAATATTTTTGCCTCTAAAAAGTTGTCTAAGAAACTTAAGAACTTTTATAAATAAAACTAGACCATCGACCTGTGCTAACGCACAAGTCATATCAAATGTAATATTTGACGGTAATAGTTAACAAAATAGTTTAGATAAATGTCATGATTGTCATATAGTATTTCATAATATTAAGAAGTATAGACGTTGGTACTGTACCATGACATAATATTTTCATGACATCGTCCTTGATACCGTAACGTAACATAATAGGTTAAGTATAGCGAGATGGGTTAACATTTATAAGTAAGAGATATAGCGAGACGGGTTAACGGTTATTCCTTTCCAAAAAAATAGTATCTAATTAGGAACATAATTTTATTTTACTTTAGTTAAACATTAAATGCAAAAGTGTGGAGGGAAAAATTAGGTTAAGTATAGCGAGACGGGTTAACATTTATAAGTAAGAGATATAGTGAGACGGGTTAACAGTTATTCCTTTTCAAAAAATTACATCTAATTAGGAACATAATTTTATTTTATTTTACTTTAGATAAACATTAAATGCAAAAGTGTGGAGGAAAAAATTATGTTAAGTATAGCGAGACGGGTTAACATTTATAAATCACTCATTAACTGGTTATCATAAATCACCCATAATGCCCTTCAAAAAAAAATCACCCCTAATCACTACAAAAAAATTTGTGTTCAAAAGAATTATCTATAAAAGAATTAAATGCACATGTATTAAAGCATATAGAATTGGATCACTCCGGTTAGACGACCAATCTATATTAAAAATGAAAAAAATAATAATGTTTATGACATGAATTTAACGATATAAATTAATGCATTTAAAAGAATTACAGCTTTAATAAGTGAATTTCTCTCGTCAAAATATATGATTCTTCTGTTGTTTGTGTAATTTATCACGGTTTGGGTTTTTTTTCCTGAGATAAACACAGTTTAGGGTTTGCTATATATAGCTGAGCTTTCATGGATATTAGGGTAGTCGAGTTTGCATGAAAATTAGGGTATTATGTTTGTAAACGTATTAAATAAGTGTACAACAACTTGTCAAAAAAAAAATCTACATAAACAATAGATATATACAAACGATGACACAACAGGACAGGAATGAAAAACTTATATTATTAGAAATCACTCCTTAACTCGTTATCATAAATCACCCATAATGCCCTTCAAAAAATAAATCACCCCTAATCATTACAAAAAATATTGTGTTAAAAAGAATTATCTATAAAAAATTAAATGCACATGTATTAAAGCATATAGAATTGGATCACTCCGGTTAGACGACCGATCTATATTAAAAATGATTTTTTTTTAATGTTTATGACATGAATTTAACGATATAAATTAATGCATTTAAAAGAATTACAACTTTAATAAGAGAATTGCTCTCATCAAAACATATGATTCTTCTACTGTCTGTGTAATTTACCACAATTTAGGGTTTTTTTCTGAGAGAAACACGATTTAGGGTTTGCTATATATAGTTGAGTTTGCATGTAAATTAGGGTATTCTGTTTGTAAACGTATTAAATAAGTGTACAACAACTTGTCAAAAAAAAAGTCTACAGAAACAATAGATATATACAAACGACGACACAATAGGAAAGGAATGAAAAACTCATCAGTGAGGAGCAATATAAGGGATTGCTGCATTTTAGAGGGAATTTGTTAGGTTAAATTGCTGCTAACCTAATGCAGCATTTTAGAGGGAAATTATTAAGTTAAGTTGTTGCAAACCTAGTAAAATTAATAAGGGTCTTGTTAACGAGTGTCCCGAGGCACTCTTTAAGAATGCTAAATTAAGTAATTATTCTTTTAAAATCTCAAAGTTTTCAATTTCCAATGCACTGATTACACAAACTTCAATAAAACTTTACCATTTAAAGTACTTAACCAGTGGCCCGGGGGCACTAGTTAACATTTCCCAATTAATAAATAAGGATACGCGATCATTTTCTAAAAAAATAGAGAAACAACAAAAAATTAGGAAGGATTGTGCAACAACTTTTTTAGCTCCAAAAAGTTGCCTAAGATACTTAAGAATTTTTATAAATAAGATAAGATATGCGATCATTTTCTAAAAAAATAGAGAGAAAAAAAAAAAGGAACGAAATGTGCAACAACTTTTTCGGCTCCAAAAAGTTGTTTGAGAAACTTAAGAACTTTTATAAATACGCGATCATTTTTTAAAACAAAAAATTAGGAGGGAAATTTGCAACACCTTTTTTGGCTCCAAAAAATCGTCTAAGATACTTATGAACTTTTTTTTGAAGAAATCATAATGGAATATATATTAACAACGGGGATGGCCAATCCTCAGTACAAGGTGTACTAGAGACGCCAACCCGGCAAGCAAAGAGTCAAAAAATATAAATACAGAAAAGGTCAGTCGATACCCAGACAGTAAAAAGGGTTCGACCACCACGTTTGAGTGTCGTACACAAAAGTGGTATTATTGGCCTTAAGCCATCACAACGAGTGATATTTTGCCTTATCTAATAACTGTTCAATGGATGTTTCGGTGTTTTTGAACAATCTGTTATTTCGTTCATTCCACACCAACCAAACGCACAGAAGCCATAATAATTGAAGGAACGCGCGGTGTGCCGTTGAAGTCCCCGAGTAATGAATAAATTGCAGAAGATGGTCATTGACATTGTCTGAATCAACCCCACTGACGCCTATCCAAGATCGTATATGTTGCCAGATAGCACCAAAAACAGGACAGTGAAATAACAGATGTGTTGCAGACTCCTCTTCCCCACACCCCGACACGCACAAAGTATCTGTCACCTGAGCGACTCCGCGTCGTTGAAGATTGAGTTTGGTTGGTAACCTATCCTTCAGTAACCTCCATGCCACAATGGATACTTTTTGTGGTACCTGCTTATGCCAGACAAGATTCGCCGTCCTATCTAGATTGGAAGCTGCCGTGTGAGTCAGCGCTTGATACACGTCTCGAACCGTGTATCCATCTTTTTTGTCCAACTCCCATTGCCACTTATCAGAAACATTTGTCTGCAATACAATATTAGTCAATAATATCATACACTCCTCTACCAACTCCTCCTCCCACACCCACAAACGTCTCCTCCAACTCCACACCGCACCACCGTCCTCCCCACTACAATCTAGCATGTCCGCCACAGTGCTTAGTTTATTTGTTGTGAGATCAAATAAACGAGCAAACCGCCTACACAAAGGAGCCTCACCTACCCACGTATCCAACCAAAAATAAGTGTTTTTCCCATCTCCTAAAACTTTCGATACCCTCTCTGCAAACCAACCTCCATCATTCTCACCCACCCCGTCCCTAATCTTCGCTATCTCTCTCCACCACGGTGAAACACTCCGGCCCCCAACCTCCAACCTCCCTGCCTCCTCACCATATCTCGCCACCAGAACCCTATACCACAGCCCTCCTCTATCCACCAACATCCTCCAACACCACTTGCCTAACAAAGCAATATTGAATTCTTTCAACTGCCTCACCCCCAGACCGCCTTCCTCCTTCTGTAAACAAATAGTGCTCCAAGCAATCTAGGAAATTTTCCTGTTATCCTCGCTCCCTCCCCAAATTTTTTTATTAAAAATAGATTCAATAGTAGAAATGATACCTGATGGAGCTTTGAAAAAGGAAAGAGCATAGACCGGAAGCGAAGACAGGACAGATTTTAGAAGAATTAGACGGCCCCCATAAGATAAGAATCGACTTTGCCACCCCGCCAATCTAGATTTAATGGTATTTATCACAGGTTCCCAGAAAACTAACCTTCGAGGATCTCCTCCAATCGACAAACCAAGATAAAGGAACGAAATTTTTCCCACTTTACAGTTCAATAATGATGCCGCCTCTACCAACCAGGATTGCCCTATATTGATGCCAACCAATAAACTCTTGTTAAAATTCACTTTAAGGCCAGACATGTCTGCAAACAATGTTAACACTGCCCGTAAAGCTCGCACATTAGCCCAACTTTTTTCGCCTATCAAGAGAGTATCATCCGCAAATTGTAGATGAGACACCACCGCCGAGCCTGTTGAACCAACCCCATATCCTTTATACAAATTATTTTCCACCGCAGAATTCATCAAAACATTCAATCCCTCAGCCGTCAATAGAAATAAGAAAGGAGAGAGAGGATCCCCGTGTCGCAGACCCCTTTGCAAGGGGAACTCATCTATGGGGCTCCCATTCACTAAAATTGAGGCAATGGCTGTACTAACACACTCTTTTATCCATTTTATCCACAATAGAGGAAATGACATTCTATTCATAATCGTATCCAAGTAACTCCAGTCGATCGAATCGTAAGCTTTTTCAAAATCAACCTTAAACAGTATCATCTCCCTGTTTGATTTTTGAGCCTCATCAACCACCTCATTTGCAATCAAAATACCGTCTAAAATTTGTCTCTCTTTCACGAAAGCTATCTGAGTATCTGATACAACCCGACCAATAATCATACGCAATCTATTTGCCAACACCTTGGACAATATTTTATACATGCACCCAACCAATGCTATAGGTCTAAAATCATTCAATTTCTGAGGGCTGTCAACTTTTGGAATAAGAGCTATAAAAGTAGAATTTATACCTCTTGCTAGCTTCCCGTTCCAATGAAATTCGGAGATAAAACGCATGACATCACCTTTGATATCCTCCCAAAAGTCTTTTATAAAACCAAGATTAACACCATCTGGGCCTGGACTTTTGTAACTATCACAGTCCCACACCGCATTCTTTACTTCAAGTTCCGTAAAAGGTAAGATTAAACTCATTCCTTCCGCGACATTCAATTGTTGGAACAATAGATTTTCAGCCCCTGGTCTTGATATGTTTGGAGCCGCAAAATGTTCTTTGAAGTGAGTAAAAACCGCATGTCGAATCGGCTGTACGCCCTCTACTATGTTGTCGTTTACCTTCAATGTTACAATGGAGTTTCGTCGGTGTCGACTAGAAAGCAGCAAATGGAAAAACTTTGAGTCTGCATCCCCATCTTTCAACCAGCGAGAACGAGCTTGTTGCCAATTAATACTAGCACTAATACGTGACAAAGAGTGAATGTCATGCGTCACTTTCCTCATCTCCTCCAACGACAACCCACCATCTTCCACTTGATCATCTAACACAGACAACCTATTTTTTAAGGCTTCAATCTTACCTGGTACATTCTTAGCATGTATTGTGTGCCAATCCTTCAGCGCCGTTTTGATCATTTTTAGTTTTTCCCGGAGTACAAAACCGCCCCACCCTTCAACATCCAGGGTCTGCCATTTCTCTTTTACGAACTGTTTATAACCTGACAACTCTTGCCAACACTTCAACATTCGCACCGGTCTGGGGCCCCAGTTTTCCTCTACCACCGATAACATAAGCGGACAATGATCAGATAGACCCCGCAGAAGGGCTACCTGCCGACAATTAGGCCATGCAAAACACCATTCTTCAGAAAATAAGAACCGGTCTAACTTGCTCGTAGCTGAGCCATCTCCTTTGTACCAAGTGTACCTTCGACCACACAACGGTAAGTCTATCAACCCATTATCATCAATAAAATTGCTGAAGTGATTCCCATCATACGCGACGTTATTTCCCCTTTTGGACCATCTTTCCTCCACATTTCGAACCGCATTGAAATCCCCGCATAAACACACCTTCCCTCCACTTAACAATTGTAATCTAGATGTCAAAGATCCCCATAACGCCTGCTTTGCTCGAGGTTCACATGGGGCATAGATATTGAACAAGTAGAACTCCTCATTTGTGGTTGTAAATCTACCTTGAATGAAAAGAGCATGTTCCTGACTACCGGAAGCCCAAACCTCCACTTCCTTGGTATCCCACACTATTAACAATCCCCCCGAGGCCCCCACCGATGATTGATATGAAAAGGCATGACTTGACATTCCCCACAACGAATTACATAAGATATCATCGCATACTGAGAGTTTAGTCTCTTGTAAACATAGAATGAAAGGACTTTTCTCTTCCACCATCCGCCTGACTTCCCTCCTTTTTTCGATACCTCCCAACCCCCGGACATTCCACGAAACAAGCTTCATGTCAAACCCCTACCACGCACGCACCCACTCCACCTCGATCACATACATACCCTCCACCTCGTCTTCTACCTCATCAGTCGAAGGTGTTAGCACAGGCCCTTGTTCGACATTCTTACTTCGGGATAACACACTAAATTTATTGTGGCATTCTCCGAGAAAAGTAACTCCCAGCGTTTTACCAATACACTGCGCATCCACTGCCTTCGACGCTTCACTACCATTTAAAGCCACCCAATTCGACCAGTCATTATTCGCTGAACCCAATGATGAAGATTCATTTAGAGAATTTACATGTGCCGCCTCTAATGACCTTGTGGCCCTATCCCTCTGAAGACGTCGATTCTGAATTTTTTGTTTCAATACCTTCGTGATTTTCGACTTCCTCAACACCCTCATAACCTCTTCTCTCTCACGGATTGGGAGTCTTGCCACTTTTTTGAAAGTAAATACCGGATGTCTAAGCACTCCACCTGCCTTCTTTTTGCTGTTGTTATTCGATATTCTCCCCCCATTACCGCCATTTGCAATGGCCACTTTTGTCAACCGTTTATTTTTAGAAGAAATCAGCCCTTGGTCTCCGTGTTGGAAATTTTGGAGCCAATCGACACTCCATGGTCCTGAGTTACCCAAAGAATAAGATGTACCAGCTTTCATTATTTTCCGTTTCGGTCTTAAGTCCACCGTTTTTGTTTGGTCAACTGGAGTTGAGGCTGATCCCTCCACACCTGACGTCAAGTCCTCATTAATATTGCTCCCCACAGCCACTTGTATTTCGGTCTCCACAATAGTGCCATCCTTGCAAACAGATGGTTCGGATTGTGAAGGATATGGTGCTGGCTGTTGAACCGCTGGTGTGCTTGCGGTATGGCCAGTCTTACGGTACTCAACGTGCCCCATTATGGGGTCTGTATTCTCTGGCAGTGCTGTTTCCAAGTCATGTAGCTCAGCACCTTCTGTGTCGTTTGCTGCTTGTAAGTCTTGCGCTATTTTCTTGGCTAGTGCATCAACGGTTTCGCCAATTTCAAAATCATCGTGTGTGTCCACCTTTTCTTGAGTTTCAGACACATCTTTATCCTCCTCATCATACAGACATACATCGTCACCTAAATTAAAACCCCATTCTTCTATGATTTTGATCTCTACCATCTCACCGTCAACAAGAATTCGGTCCGAAGTATTTACCATATCCAAAGAATTCGTAGAAATCAACACCCTAGCGTAATCAAACCATTCTCTGTTCAAAGAGCAGTTGTCTGTTCTTAAGAATCTTCCACAATCAAGAACGCATAGTTTGAAAAAACTTTCATTCCAAGCATGTATTGGTACTCCGTATAGTCGAATCTATGCACCCCTTTGAAACGGTAGTACCCCTTCTTTCCAAGGCACCAAATTTGAAAAAATTAAGTCAAAGAATTGTCTTGCTTGAGTCACAATAGCGGTAACATCTGCACCCGAAAGGGAGTGCACAAAAACCTTGTCGGCCCCAATGGGTATAATATCAATGTCGCTGAAGCCCGCGTCGTCCACCCTATTTTGAATAAGCGGAATCGACGCCCCGTCAATAACCGTACCAATGAAACCACGTTTCTCCCAATTCAAATCCTCCACCCGAGTCCGATACCGCCGTATTAACTTGGTACCCGTTGTCTGTTGTGTTGTGCTTGTCTTCCTTACCTTCTTTCCACCATCACCCTCACCTACCTTATTCCCCGCACTTCCCACTGTCACCAACACCGATCCCACCCGCACTCCTCCCTCATCTCTCACCCTTGGTCCCCCCTCCTCCGACAGCGCCTCCTCACACCTACCCGACAACCCCTCCTTTCTTTTTTCTCCCTCTGCATCTCCTTCACTCCACCCTTCTCCCCTCCCTCCTTCGTCCGCCTTACACCCTCAGCCTCCCTCACCACTTTCCTATCAAACCTAGCTAGCACAGCACGAACACGATATTGCCCGAAACAAACACTATTTAGAGCTTTCAGTAACTTGTCTACATCTCGCACCTTCGCATACCGTACAAAACCATAAACTTCACCGTATCTATTTCTAGTGTTTGCAACAAAAACCTCTTCTAGAATACCGCAAACTTCGAAGCCCTTTCGCAAGAAAAAGTTCGAAGCTTGAGGTGGGAAATGAGTAATGTAGAAGGTTACGAACCGTTTGAATGACGTGTCTGACTCCTTCCCTCTTGTGGCTGTTTCAAAGTGACGTTGTTTGTGTTGCAGTACAGACGGTTGGAAACGTTTCTGATGTGCACTTTACTGTTCTGACCTTCCTGTACGTGGCCTATGATCGTGCCTCACAAGCAACCTGTTTCCTTTTTGCTCACGCCTGTCATTGCTGTGCTGCCTATCTGAATGATCTTCAAAGTTGTTCTCTTCATAGTCGCAATCCCCCCCCATTTGTTTGGTCTACTGTCTGTGTAATCCGCATCCGTGTCGAAATCCCTGTAATAGCAATCCTCCCGCGAAGCATACCTAACCCTAGATTGGCGAAGCTTGAGATCGTCCTTAACCCGAAGCCTGTCTTCTTCTTCCTGAAACCTGTCTTGACCCTGTGCAACCTGTCGTAGCGCTTTCCTCTTTCGCGGTCTCACATCGATCCATTGTTCCTCTGACCCACCCCTTTGTGGCACCCTACTTATGAACTTTTATAAATAAGAACAAAAAATTAGTAAGGAAATTTGCAAAAACTTTTTTGGCTCTAAAAAGTTGTCTAAGATACTTAAGAACCTATGTATTTAAGATAAGATAAGAGATCTTTAAAAAAGGCAAAAAATTAGGAAAGAAATTTGCAACAACTTTTTTGGCTCCAAAAAGTTATCTAAGATACTAAAGTTTATAAATAAGATACGCAACCATTTTAAAAATAAAATAAAGAAACAACAAAAAATAAGGAAATAAATTTGCAACAACTTTTTTGACTCCAAAAAGTTGTCTAAGATACTTAAGAACTTTTATAAGTAAGATATACGACTATTTTCTAAAAAAAAACAACAAAATTAGGAAGTTAAATTACAATAACTTTTTTGACTCCAAAAAGTTGTTTAAAAGCCTTAAGAACCCATGTATATAAGATAAGAGATCTTTAAAAAAAGCAAAAAATTAGGTAAGAAATTTGCAACAACTTTTTTGACTACAAAAAGTTGTCTGAAATACTCTTTTTTTTTTTGACAAAAACTAAAATATTTAAGAACTTTCAAAAGTAAGATATGCAATTATTTTCTAACAAAATTAAAGAAAAGTGAGTGTTTTTTTTAAAACGAATGAAACCTCAATAGCAGCTATAAAAAGGTTATAGGTTATTTCAAGTGGAATTCATTCTCAATGGTAAAGATCCTCTCAAACAGACGAATGATGGCTCCTACGTTAACACTTCACTTGCTTTCTTTAGTCCTTTTCTTCTTTACGGTAATTAAATTATAAACTGTCTTACTAAATTCTTTGTAGTATAACATGGTCTTTCAATATTCCCTAAGAAAAAAACATGGCCAACACTTTTTTTTACAAATTAATAAACTTATATTTAAGAACATTGAACAATTTTTTTTATAGAATGTGTGACTTTTTTTTGACAAACTAGTGAGTGGAGTATTTTGCAATGATGCCAAATTCAAGAAAATCTCACCTAAAAAAAATAATTCAAGGAAACATCTATATATCCTTGTACAAATATATTTACTTTTCAACATCAGTTTAAGCATATAATTAAGACTTATATGTGACATTCTTTTACTCATATTTGTTTTTCATTTTTTTCCTACAATTCTTATATTGTAATTTCCATTTATATAATTCCCTTTTCAATATAATAACTACACTAATTTTTCATCGTTAAAAGTCCTTGCAATTGAAACATATAGTATTAATTTGGCTAGTTAATTGGACCCTAATATTCTCACTGATATCATTTGTAGAATGGTCAAGGCATCAGTGCTAGAGACTTGCCATCTCTATTATGGTATGGTGGTCAAGATAAGCAATCCAACGATCTCAATCCATTTCCAGAAGCTAACTCAAAAAATTTAGAAGATCATCCATCTTCAAATCTTGATCACACAGAAGCTTTCAAGTTAGGATTTTTTAGTTTGGATGATCTTCGTGTTGGAAATGTAATGACCCTCCAATTTCCGGTCCAAAAAATTCCTCATTTCCTTTCAAAAAAGGAGGTTGACTCAATGCCTCTCTCACTCTCACAACTCACAACAGTTCTACATCTCTTGTCAATCCCTCAAGATTCTCCACAAGCCAAATCTATGAGAAAAACACTTGAACAGTGTGAAAAAGCCGTCATAGTCAAAGGGGAGACCAGGATGTGTGTCAACTCTTTAGAGTCCATGCTTAAATTTGTTGGCACAATAATTGGTTCAGAAGCCAAATATGATATTCTCACAACAAGCAACCCATTACCCACAGCCACCCCTCTCCAAAAATACATCATTTTGGAAGTATCACCTGACATTAATGCTCCAAAATGGGTTGCTTGCCATCCCATCCCATATCCATATGCCATTTACGGTTGTCATCACATAGCTACAGGGAGTAAAGTGTTCAAGGTATCTTTGGTTGGTTATGAGAATGAAGATATAATGGAAGCTCTTGGAATGTGTCATTTGGATACATCTGGTTGGAATCCAAATCATAAGTTATTCAAGACACTAGGAATCAAGCCTGGGAAGAATTCTTCAGCGTGCCACTTCTTTCCTGTAAACCATCTTTTGTGGATTCCGCGATAGCCTTCAAAATCCACCATGTGAATGAGTTGATCTATCTAGATCTCTATGTAAAATAAATAATAAATAAGTAATGTGTGTTAGTTTGTTAATGTTTGTGTGCATGAGAAAAGGATGTACAACACAATCGAAATACAACCTGGACTTGTTGCAACCTTTAATTACTACTTCATATTAATTTAAACTTCAATGTTTAACTTATTGTGTCAATTTTTTTTTACTGAAACATCTTTTGTTTTCATTATTAAATGATGACTAACGCGTCATTTTGATAACATTGCATTGTTTAGACTAGGTGTGTTCAAAACCGAACTAATCCAATAGAAAAATTGCAAACCAAATCAACACAAACCGAAACCGCAAAAAATCGCATTTTGTTTGGATGTATTCGGATCACTTGTTTGCTCAACCGCATGGTTTGGTTAGGTTTGCGTTTTTTAAATCTATGTCACCTAGACCAATACTCATAGAAACTCAATGGAAACTTTTGTAAAATGACATATTTTTTCTCTTGTTAAGTTTCTTCTTTTCTTTTTATTTCAAAAATGTATTTATGTGCTACTTGAACTTTTAGATAATGATAAAATCTTAATCTTTTAAACTTAAGATATTTAAACTATGTAACTTATATGATATGATCTCCAACTTTCACCTCTAAGTTTTAACTACTTCGTCTTTTGTCGAAATTACATTACATATACAATGTCTTGCTTATATTCAAACGAAAGTCTTACGCTTCCGGGTCTGCAACGTTGACGTCCAAATCATTGATTGAATCTGCGATTGACTGAAACATTTATCAAGATGAACCAAATGAACATCGTAACAATACGCGAAACCAAACAACGCCACACCAGACGAGGAACAACACAACTCCGCACTCAGACGATGAAATCACGAAAAAATACAAAAGAAAACACTTGATATATGTAGAAATCACTTATTTAGATCGAAAGAAAGGGGGAAAAAGATGCAGAAGGGTAATTCTAGATCAAAAAAAGGACCTAAAACCACCCCTCCTTGATGAGTGAAAGAGAAAGAAAACTTAAAGTTTCTCTCACTAAAAAATTAGGATTGACTGACATATTAGCTCCACCACTAACGACCGGCCATGCTTACAACCATAACTTTATCCTTAAAAAAAACCATAACTCTAATAAATTTAATACAACGAGATCATACAATTGTAATTGATAATAGCAAGGTTAAATATGTTTTAAGTCTTTATAAAATTTTACTGTTTGGTTTGTAATCCCTACAAAAATTCTTCACGTTTTAGGTTTTAAATAATCCTGCAAATGGTTTAAGTCTCTGTTGCTAAGTCAACTTAAAATTTTTAATGTTTTTTTAGGTTTGTTTAAAATATTATAAGAAGTTTTGAAAAAAAAATGAGTTCAAAATTAAATTTTTAGGTCCAAATTTTTGTTATATTTTCTGTGGTGAAATTTTTGTTACTTCTATCTTGATTTTATGGTGTTCAAAAAATTCATATTAATTAATCTAATGTTAAAAAAATTAATTTGTGGAAGAATATTTATAATTTTCTAAACATGACCGCAAAACATCATTAAAAAATTCAAAAGGTGAAGAATAATTAAATATATTTTGTTTTAGCATTGGCTAAAACTACTTTCAAAATAACCGTGTATGAACTAAAAGTTGATGAAATTTTTTATTGGACTAAAAATGAAATATTGAAATTTTATAGGTACTAAATATTTTTTAACCCTAATAGCAATAATAAGATATTTCAAAAGTTTGATAAGCATGATATTTTAAAAAATAAAGTTGACAATGCTAGTTCAAATAAAAATCATCCAATTATTTAATTTTATCTCATTTATATAATATTTGAATACAAAAGATGATGCAATCACCATTTCTCATTAACATTATTTTATTTAATTATCCACATCAAAACATTCTCCATTACTCAGTTTGTAACTGAGGGTTTTGGAGCATGAATTTCATTAGTGGAGGTTGGTTGAAGATGTATACAAGTACATACGTTTGCAACACAATCGAGAACCAATGGGGATGGACATGGATAATTTTTATCCCTACAATCTTTTGTTGAACTGCAAACTACAATCTCATCAGTCACACTCCTGGCTTGTGATTCCATACACATATCTACATACACAAATGATACATGAAAATTAGAAAGATGTTGTATAAGAAAAATATATACGAGCATAAGAGTAAATTGGATGAAGTGAAAAATCAAATGATAATACATTAAAAATTTCTCAAATCACAAATTAGTTTTTGACCTGAAGCAATGATTAAAAATGTCACTAGTAGAGAATAATTTCTTGAAGTCTCCATCTTTTTCATAGAATATGTTCTTTGGGAGTGTGCTTATATAGACTTGGTAAGCTCATTTTAAACATAAAATATCTTCTTTTTTTGTACATATTAAATATCATTTTTGACTATACATTTTTCTTTCAAAAAAAAGTATTTGACTACACTTTAAATGTTTTATTTTTTTTAGTGAAAATGTTTTAATTTATATATTTCCTTGTATGTAAATTAGTAGATGCATTTGACCACACTTTAAATATCATAATTTATACTCCATTCGTTTCAAAATGAGTGTCATTTTAGCCAAAATAATTTGTTTCAAAATAAATGTCACTTTCAGTTTCCAATGCAATAATATATATTTTTTCATTTGTACCCTTCAATTAATACTATATAAACTACTTCCAAAGTATTATTTTTTCTTTAATGTAAAACAAACCAATAGTTGATTAGGATAATTTGGTAAAATAACATCTCTATTTGTTTTAATTAATACATTTCTTAATATATATATGTAAAAACCTAAAACGACATTCATTTTGAAACTGAAAGAGTATTAGCAGAAAGATAGACATGTTAGTGTTTATCCATCCGCATTTTCTATTTGAATTATAATCATTTTAATTTAATTTATTAGTTTATAATATACATACATACATTTTTTTTTGAGGGAATACATACATACATACATATATATATATATATATTGTTCGGTTAGAAAAAAAGATTGACCAAAGTTTTTAGTTAGTTTTTTAGATTTGAATTTGAAAAATAATTGAATAATTACGAGTACATATGCTTATTAAAAATAATTTGAAAAATAAATAAATTTAAGAGTAAAAATGTTTGAGAGTAAGTGTATTAATGAAGTGATGGACTAAAATTTAAGTATAACCGTTTGATTGCAGGTCCATAGTATATTATGGTGAACCATCCATATCTGATTTTTTTCCCTTCTCATCTTCTCTTCCCTATTCTTCCTCATCATCTTCAATCTCTTCCTTTCGCAGGGGATTTTTTCGACGATGCGATGTGTTCCCTAAATAATTTAGGATTGTGAACCTTGTTGTGGGTGAACTAAAACGGAACAAAAACATCAGCATCACATGGTGAAATATCTGAAAAATTAGTAATGAAAATGTAAAATTTGTGTGTTAATTTTGTATTTTGATTTTGTTTCGGTGAAAAGAACAAATCCTAGGAAGTATTGGACAATTTTAATTACTTTTTATTAGTTTATTATTTTTTCTTTAATTCCTTTTTACTTTTAAGTAATTCACTTTTCTTTTATTTTTTATTTTTTATTTTGAATTTTCGTTTTTTTATTATTTATAATTATTAATTATATACTTTTTTGTTTTATTCTTTTTAATATTTCTTTTAAGCATTTAAAGTATTTTATTTTTAGTCTTAGTTCTTGTTCTTATCCATTCAGTCCATGTGTCACTATCCTATTGGTCCTTTGTCCAAATTTTCTCCAAGCTTTAGGCGTTGTGCTGTCATTTGCTTTGGATCCCTATGAGGGGTATTTTGGACTTCTTCCTGTATCAGAGAAACCCTAGTTTTGTCACTATTTAAGGCCTGCATTTATTGCAGTCTGCCTTAAGCCCAATCAGTCAGAAAACGCGTCAGAATTTTCACCCAATTACAGCCACAAACACATTTTTCATTTCTGTTTCTACCAATTTCAAATCAAACCCTCAAAAACCACAAAAAATTCATGAACACATGAAGAACCCTATGAACATGATGAACGAAATTTTTCCAGTAAGTTAAATTCAACACAAAACGCTCAAATCCAATCTGAATCCATATTACCACAAATTCAGTTTTGCGTTGTTCTGTTTCGTTCAACAACAATACAAAACCGAAATCAAACGTAAAGAACAACAACATTCACGGTTCAAACCAAGGGAACTGAGTTCAGACACTAACAATCATAAGTACACTAATCTAGAACAGTAGCAACAAATTGTAAATCCTTTTACCAAGAGTGAATCAGAATCGCAGAGAAGAAGAAGTTTGAAGCAAAATAATTCGAAGTTTTCCCTTCTCAAAATTACCTCCGATTTAAGCAGAGGTAAATCGTTGTCCACTTAAAGTACTATGTAGATTTGGTTTTCTTTTGGTTGTTACATAAAGTTTTTTTTATTTCGGAAATAAACCTGTAGATCTAGTCCGATTGGCTCGTTTTCTTTGAAATCTAGACTCGAATATGAACAGAGAAGAAGGAAAGGAACATATTGATGTAAAATTTTAAAAAAAAAGGTGAAGGTGAGACTCCGACGCAGCGGCGCTATGGCCAACCACCGCGCCGAAGTAGTTCCGACCACCGCCACTTCCTTCTTCTCCGATCTGTCTTCAAAGGAAATAGAAGAGAGCTTCTCTCTCTAAGTGTGACTAAGAGAGAGAAGGATTTTGTTTTGTGTTTTTTTTTGTTGAATCTGCTTTATAAAGCCTACTTATTTTATTTTAATTCCATGCGCGACTATCCTTTGTGTTATCGTGTACATTTAAAGCTAGGCCGTTAGATCCTAGATCTGACGGGCGATGATGCATCCTGTATTTAATTAAGTGCATGCTCCCTTGTGTGGACCACGACGTTGCGCTCTGATTGAACCGTTAGATTGTTGATCTGACAGTCACTGTGTTCCTAGTGTTGCTCTTTTGTTTTGTGCTGTATTTTCTTAAAACCTTTTGATTTCAATCAAATGGCTGTGATGATTTTACACCGTGATTGAATCTGGACCTCCTGATTCATCAAATGGTCCAAATTCATCCAGCATGAGCCCATTTTCCTTCATTATTTTTCACTACTGTTTTGCTAAATACACCACTGTTTTCATTTTAATACCCCTTTTCCTTCTAAAATTTCATTTTGTTTTTTTAAGCACTCTATCTTTTAATAATTGTTATTATTTGTGCATTTTTATTACTTTTTATTTATTTCATTTAATTTGTTTGTTTATTATTAATTGTGGTTTATTTTATCTCTAGTTTATTTTTATTTAATTTGTGCTCAAATTTATTGCATGCATATTTATTTCTTGTCATTTATTTTATTGTTATCAATTGCTTAGTGTGTATAATAAGAATTTATGTAATGCATGCATTTTATTTCCGTGTTAGTTGCATTTTATTATGTTACGTCGTTGCGATTAATTTTCTTTTAGTATGCGTATAACTTAGAAAATTTATTTTCCAAGTAATTTGAACACTAAAATATTTTATTAATACTTCCTTTGGACTTTAACCCAAGTGGTCTTTTTTTTTATTTTATTTTTCTTAATCAAATGTTAATGAATCTTAAATTATATTAGACTTGGTTTCTTTTAATTAAAATTAATCAACCTCACTTCATTTTATTCTTCTATACCTTGAGGTCTCTCAACCCCTTCTAAAAATCCATTTTCTAAAACTTTAAAATTAGCCCAACCCACCAAATAATTTTTAAGAGTGAACTACTTGATTTTGATCCCACTTGTTGGTAAGTAGGCAAAGGACCCAATCCTTCCAAATCAATAAAAAAAAAATACCAAAAACATACTTCTTCTCCCCCCATTCCTCACTTAATTTTGTAAGCAATTATTTTCAAAATACGCAATTAAATTAGCACAAAATAAATTAGGCAAGAGGGTCCTACGGAGTACCGTAGTCGTTTAGGGTGCGTAAAACCTTCCCTATTTGAAACCAACCCCCGGACCTTTAATCTCTAAGGGTTTTTACTCACTTTTTCCCTTCCCACGAATAAAAGTAGAGAGTTCAAAGATTGACGATTCAAAACCAATCAATGGTTTGATATCCAAAAATCAAGAGCACAAGGTTAGTACTCATTGATCATATAAAAAGCATTAAGAACAGATTAACCAAATGAAATAACAGTAATCGACTGAATATTTAGAGAATCATTAAAAGTTACATGATCAACTAATTACATGGAAGTTCCTCTGTCATAATCTAACCTAGAGAGGATTAACTACTCACGGCTACCAAATACATATGTTTAAATATGAATAAAAAGCATGAGAAAAGGATCACTAGTTGATGATTACATGGCTTCTAAATGGCTCTGTTCGCCCCAATCTTTCAGAAATCATGTTTCTGCCTTCGTTTGCTTGTCATAAGGTGTTTTTATACCGACTTAGTGGTTCAATACTTATAGTCGTCCGTTTTCCTAATTTTAGGGAAACTGGTTCGCAATACGGGCCTATTTCTCGCAATGTGAGATAGGCAAACAGTGTACCTTTTAACCTTATGGCTCTTTCCCGCGATGTGGGGCTCATAGTTCGCAATACAAGATAAGCAGTAGCTGACTCCTTGGTTTCTTCACTCGTTGCTCCATTTTTTTCTCACCAGAACGTCTGTAACAACTAAAGAAAGATTGTAAAAGAAAAACAGAATAATAATTTTACTAAATTAACTTCACAAAGTGTTAATGTATTCATTGTTACCATATAATTCAGAGAGAAATGTGTTGATTTAAAAGTTTCGTGCATAGTATCAAATAAAGGTTACAAATTGAAAAACAAAAATTAATATTACATTAAATATTGAAAGTTACATTTTTTTTTTCTTTCAAGGCACTCTCCTATGTTTCTCCTCTCACAAAACAAAAAAGTTTCTTAACTCTAGGCTCGATATTTATGAGCTTCTTGAAGAGAAAAAAAACTTTACCTTGGATCATTTTCAAAATAAAACTCTACTAAAAGAAAGAGAAAATAAAACTATTGATATCCCTTTGACTTAACTATAAGACATCGTTTTAAACTCATGTAAGATAACATTAACAACGATAGAAACATAAGAACTAAATTTGTATAGCATTTTAACATGATGAACCATTTCGAAACAAATAAAACATCAAAGCCAAATTAAAACTTAAAATGTATATAAAGTATTGGATCATAATATAATACTCAGTACACCCATAACTTTTATTATTTTATTTTTCATCTTCTTCAAGCAAATCCTTAGGCCATTACATTATCAGCACAATGAAAAGTTGAAAAATATTTACAACTACCATTCAAGAATGAGAGAAAAGTTTTAGTAGCATCTTCATTTCATGCTTCTACACTTCAAGTTTAAAAAGCAATGTAATGAATTCCAATTTAAGGTCTGCCATAAAGTGCTCTCTATACTCATCATTCCCCTCTTTCTTTTCCTCTTCTTAGATTTATTTAGATCTATCTCTCTACTTAGATTTTCATTCCTCGTTTTTTTTAATATATTTTTGGGTGATGATGATGTTATTGATGAAAGAGACTTAAAGATTGAAAAGTAATTTAATAAACATTATTAGACTTGATGAATCTGGATTTTATAGCATTATTAGTTACACGCATAGGCTGGGAATGGGTATCTAATTAACACTTTGCATAAAGGATATGACAAAATGTCGAGAATATAAAGAAATCATCTAAGTTAAACTCCACACATAAACCTCTTTTGTACCAAAAAAAAAACTCCACACACAAAAAATGTGGTTAAAAAAGAATGTCATTAACTATACTCTTTTGTTCAAGCACGAACAAATATATTTTGAAAAATAAAGTTGTCCATGCTAGTTTAAATTAAGATTATCCAATTATTTTATCTAGTTTATATAAGATTTCTTTTTCAAAAAATCGGTATCTGATCCAATGACCGACTTATCAAAGGGGACCAGTCTCACCGACCACTTGTGGGAGCCCTATTTAAAACTAGAGCAAAACTCTGAACTTGTCCATCAAAATTGACATCAAAGGAAATCAAACATAAAACTTTGAGAGGAACACACTCTAAGATCTCAAATCAACCCTAAATAAGTCGTTTACATACAATTTAAATACAAAAGATGATGCAATCAACCTTTCTCATTATCATTTTATGTATTATTGTCATCAAACACAACTATTGTCGCACTAATTTATTACTCAGTTTGTAACCGAGAAATTTGGATTGAGAATTTCTTTAGTGTATACATGTACAATGGTGACTAGCACATATGGCAATAAGTCCAGGTGGACAATGATGATTTTGGTTAGCACAATCCTTAGCTGTGTTGCAACTTGAGTCCAACTCCTCGGTTATTCCTGTGGCTTGTGAAGCTTGTGATTCCAGACACATATCTACGTAAACAAAATATACATGAAAAATAAGAATAATGTTTTATAGAAAATATGAATTGAGTATAAAAGTAAAATGGATGAAGTGAAAAATCAAATGACAATACGTAAAAGTTAAAATTTCTCAAATCACAATTTAGTTTTAGACCTGAAGAAATGATTAAAAATGCCAACACGAATGACACTAGTAGAGAATAATTTCTTAGAGGCTCCATCTTTTTCATTGAATATGTTCCTTAGCAGTGTGTTTATATAGACTTGGTAAACCAAGTTTAAACATAAAATATCTTTTTTTTGTCACATTAAATATCATTTTTATTGATGCATGTAATGTATGAATGATAGTGTCATAATTAATGAATTATATAAATATAGAAAAGTCAATATATTTGACTGCACTTTAAATATTTCACTATATATAAAAAGGAAAAGAGTGAATGTATTTGACTACACTTTAAGTGTTTTTCCAGAAGAAACATAGAAGAGAGAGTGGCAATAAAGAAAGAATCAGCACGCAAGGGCAAGATAGTAGCCATTGAACGGTTCTATTTTTTGACAATTTATAAAGGAAAGGGCATGGAAGGAGAAAAGGGTGAAAGAAAAGGGTGAAAAAAATACTGATGTGGTTAAAAAATCACGGGATAAATAATTTTCATCAATAAATAAAAAAATAAAAGGAGAATGATATATATAACGAAAAGATTATAGCAAAAGCATATCGAATTGTTTTTTACTAATTAATTATCATATGATTTTCGGAAGTGTAATTATAATTAAACGGTGACACATCATTTCGTGATGGATTCGGGAAGAAAAATTTCTTTGAATATAACATTGCTCTAACTATAACTATACTTCCGAAAATCAAGGGAAATCATGGTGAACATGTGATAGTTAATTAGTAAAAAACAATTCGCTATGCTTTTGCTATAATCTCTTCGCTGTATATATCACTCTCCTTAACACTCTCATCACTCAATATATATGTGTGTGGGTGTGTACATGGGCAAATGTATTTGACCACATTTTAAATTAAGATTCAATCTTATTAGTGGTGGAAGGTAAAACACGGCAATTTTACTTTCAACTACCAGATGTGGTGGTTCAATCTCCTTTTACGCTTGAAAGGTGTTTTGTAATATACTAACTATAATTTTTGTACATTTCAATTGTCTCACATTTTTTTTTTACAAAATTGTCTCACATGTTTGTCACGGATAAATATAAAAAGAAAAATATATGACAAATATTTATCACTAATAAATATAAAAAATATACAGGACAAATATTTGTCGGTATTACATAAAAAAATAAAAAACAAATATATAATCCACTAAATAATTTGATTCAAACTTGCAAGAAATAATCCTGACAATTTGGTACACATATTCATTTAGTTCAATAATTCTGAAAGTGACTATTAGTTCCGTAAAAACACGTCTTCTACCACTTGTACAGTTAATTTTGATTATATCAAATCAATATGGGTCATGCTATGTGCCCCAATAACACATATTAAGATTTTCATAAAGAACAACATTAAATTTAATCTTATGAGAGATATATTAACACAACTTCCAATGCATAATTTATTGGAAAATGCTTTTTAAATTGGATATTGTTTCTTCAAAATCGTATTTGCATGTTTTTGAAATAAAAGAGGGTATTGTTGAAAGGTCGTCTCTTATATAAATACACAATTGTCTTTATAATATGATGACGATAGTGTTTTTTTTTATACTTTAAGGATGTATCATTGATCTTTCGATTGTTATGTCGCGCATTTTCCCTTATATTGCAGTTTGAAGAGTTGTTATATTAGTCATGTATTTTTTCTTATCTCATAAGGCTCCACTGAAATTATATCCACCCTCCGTCAATCTCATCACTTTATACTCTGAACAAGGTGAAAAATATTGTTTGTTTGCTTTCTTCTTTTGGTACATGTTGCTTAAATTGGTCTTCTTTATGATCTATCTATATTTTATCTATCTACCTATATGCATGTATTCTAAGGTGCAATTTAATAATATGTCACCTCAGCAAAGCCCCCATTTTGTAACTAATTTCTCATACTTATACCATGTAGCTCTCTTTTGTTCTTGATTTTTACTGGCCATTCCTTACTATCTATATACAAATGATTTGAAAAAAAGGAGGGTTTTGTTGAAACGACACTTCATATATGAAAAAGTGGTTGTATTTTTTTCACTATTATTTTTTATCTAACATTGTTATGAGATCATGAGTTCACTAAACACGTGGAAGGACACATATTAAAAATGCATAAAAAATGAATATTTTTTATTCATTTTCATTCCAAGCCAGCATGTTATGTTTTTAATTGAATAGCTTCATATAAGAGTTATTAACATCAAGACTTGGATAACTAATTGTAGAAGCACACATCTACTCAAAATTCTAAGTCTGTCCGGAAAAAGAAAAAAAAAACTACTCAAAACTCTAATGGAATGTTCTTGATCTTCCAAAGATTGGAGAGACAAAGTCAAGTTTTGATGATTTGAACGCAACAACATGAAAATTTAACCTTTGACCATGTAATTGGCTGACGTTCATACTTTTCATCAATTAAGTTTCCTACAATTAAGAGTAAATTTGAGTGCAACTCATTGAATTGTCTACAGATACTCACATTCCTTTAGGAAAGTTTTATTATCATTTTATCTTAAGGAATAATTAAAAGACTTTTGTCATTTAGTTGTTTTCTTTTAATTAAGGAGTAATAAATTTATTGGGAATATTTTTAGATCTGATTTGATAAAGTTTAGATGGATTTTATATATTTGAAAAGAATGAGGTTAAGGTTGAATGTAGAAGTGTTTCTATCAACATATATTTATCTTCTATATTAGATTGTAAAGTGAGTTTGAGTTACTCTTGATATAGCATTGTGATGGTATGGTACCTCTAAGACCTTCCCATAAACTAAACTTGACTTATTATTCTTAAGCTATGATTGTGCATATGTGTCACCTCTAAAAAAAACATTCTCACATATAGTATAAATTCTTACCCTTTCTTATTCTATCTAATAATCAGAATAATGCAAGTAATTTTTTTTGGTTACATAATGCAAGTAATTTTAAGTTACAAAACTTATCATATTTTCTTAATATATTTGTAGTTATTAAGGAAGTTTTTAAGGAATTTTTTTCTTATAATTTCATTGACGTTGATCTTTCTATCATTGTATCATTTACCATCTCATTTAAAACATATAGCACCGCAAAATTTTTAGTTCAAAAATTTGATGAAGGGACTAAAACTATCAGATTTTAAAATAGAGAAACCAAATCCATAAAATTTTAAAAATAGAGAGACCAAAATTGTAAGTAAGCAAAAATTTTACACATAGCGAATCCGCCATTACCTTTTTTGACAAAATCATTATCTCTTCTTATTCTCACCCTATATATTTCTATTTAACTATAAAATATATAATCGATAAAATATATGTAAATATAATTTCAAATTTTTTAAGTTAAAATTGTTAACTATAATTGAGTATTAATCTTTTTTAAAAAAATCTTATGCAATTTTAATATTTTAGAATTTATGTCATTTTGTCAGTTTTATAATGAAAATTAGACTGTCCTCACCTTATCTTATTCGTTTTTTACAATATCAGGGTTTAATATTTCGCAAATGGGAAAGAGAGAGAAGATGAGGTCTTGAAAGTTCTTTATACCATAAATGATGTTCAACAATATACAAAATAAATTAAACTCATTAATTTCTTAATTTTAGCAAATAATAGACTAAACAACAAATAGAAAATTGATGTGTAGGTTTAGCCATTCTTATACGTATTATGGTCTAAAGGACTACTAAAACTACTATTATAATACAATGAGTTATTATTAAAAGGTTCTAACCAAAAAAATTAAGTAAACCCAAATTAGTCGTTAATATTTTAGGACAATACTCTTAAATAGGTCTTTGCAATTATTAAGAATGTATTTTAATCAAACTCGTGCAACCCATAGGTAATATTGCTGGTCTATAGGAATTCGTTGGTGTGAGAGCACAGGTGTTTCCATAGTATAAACTAAAAGCACTAACTTAGTAAATTTTACACACAATTTTTTTTTTTAAGGTCTACACACAATACTTGGGGCTTTGAAATTATATCTTCACTAGGTGGATCTAGATTTTATAGCATTATACACACATAGGTTGTGAATAAGTAGCTAACACCTTGCGTAAAAGCATATGATAAAATGTCGAGTATATGAAGAAATCTAAGATAAACTCCACACACAAAAAAAGGTGGTTAAAAAAGAAAAAATGTCATGAACTATACTCGTTTGTTCAAGCACGAGGAAATATATTTTGAAAAATAAAGTTGTCAATGTTGGTTCAAATTAAGATGATCCGAATATTTTATCTCATTTAATAAGTTTTCTTTTAGATAGCCGAAATGGTAAAACGAGGTGTCGGGATCGAACTCCGTTTATAGTATCCGACCTAATAATTTCGACATTTTATCGGTTGAACTAAGACTTACGATTTAAATACAAAAGTTGATGTAATCACACTTTCTTTATTAACATTTTATGTATTATTGACATTAAACACACCGATTCTCACACTAATTTATTACCAGTTTGTAACTGAGAGAGTTAGACTAATAATTTTACTAGTGGATACATGAACAATGGTGGACAGCACATATGACAATAAGTCCAGGTGGACAATGATAGTGTTGCCTGACACAATCCTTAACTGAGTTGCAAGTATAGAGCAACTCCTCAGTCACTCTAGCTGCTTGTGATTCCATAGGCATATCTGCATAGACAAATGATACAAAAAAATAAGAACAATGTTGTATATAAAATATGAACTGAGTATAAGGGGAAACAGAAGAAGTGGAGGATCAAATGACAATAGATAAAAAATTCTCAAATCACAAATTAGTTTTTGACCTGATAAAATGATTAAAAATAACAAAAATATCATTTTCACAGAAGAATTTCTTGATGTCTCCGTCTTGTTCATAGAATATTTTTCTTAGAAGCATTTTTATATAGACTTGGTGAGCCTACTTTATGTATATATCATAAATGTATAAGTTAAAAAATATAATATTTAATACTTTAAACTCTATTTTTAGTCAAAAAGAAAAATCTAATATTAATGTTTTTTTTGGATAAATGTAAAGAGAGAGAGACAAGACTCAATCGTTTAGACAAAAAAAAAAAGAAGCTTGTTTGTGGGGTACATTAGATTAAACTTGTTTTGAGTTCTTTTATTGATGTATTTGTTGATATCCTAGCATTTTATGATTTATACGAAAACTCTACACTTTTTATTTGATCTCACATATATTTTTGTATAAACTAATATTTATAATTATTTTTATTTTTTTTGAGAAAATAATTATATGTTAATGAAGAGTAATCAATGCATTAATAGTAATGCTTATAGGTCTCTACCATTTTTATTTGAAGGACAAATTAGTCCTTCATTCGTTATTACATGCAGACTAATTTATGAACAACATAAAAATGTTTGATACTAGTTTGAATATTATATTTTGTCGGGGACTGAATTGGACCGAAATGAAATGTAAAGTGCCAAATTGGATTTTCACTTAAGAAAAAAAAAGACAAAGATAAATCACGATGTTAAACAGAAAGAATTGTCACATTTTTTTTCTTCCTTTCCTCAAGTTATTGAGAAAAAATGGAATAATAAGTTTACTTAATTAACTTTACGAAGTATTACTGTATTCATTGTTACCATAATTGAAAGTAAAAAACGTTGGTTTAAAAGGAGCACATATAGTATTAAATAAGGCGTACAAAGGTATTGTGTGCAACCACAATTTTCTCACTTTAAAGTTGAAGGTGATGCATTGTTGACTGAGTTGCGTGTTATTCATGCGTGTCTTAGATGTTTGTCAGAACAACTTTATTTGTGTGAGTGAAAGAATCTTTACATTAGACCAATTTGGAGAAGAATACTTACAAAAAATAAAACTATTGATACCCCCTTTAACTTAACTAGACATTGTTTTAAAATCATGTGAGATAACATTAACAAAGAACTAAATTTGTATAATATTTTAACGTGATGAACCATTTCGAAACAAATAAAACATCAAAACTAAATTGAAACTTACAATATATAAAAAGTATTGGATCATAGTATTATACATACAATACACCCCTATCTTTCTCCAAGCAAATCATTTGGCCATTACATTACAAGCACAATGAAAAGGTGAGGAATATTTGATTTGCATGACATTATAACTTTGAAAAGGCATGTCACACTACTATATACATGGTTTGGTAACATAGAATATCAAATAAAAAACGTTCAAAGTGGTCTTATTAACGACTCCAACGTGACCAACACAAACAAGTGGTATCATTAAAGTAGATTCGTTGTAGCATAGATTCCATTACGTAAAAGCATTAGCCTAGTAATATTACACAATACTTTTGGCTTCTAAATCTTCATTTAGTGGAAGTGAACGAACTTTATCGCATTATACTTGCACATAGGCTGTGAAATGGGAATACGTGCCTAATATCCTGCATAAAAAAAAGAAGATAAAATGTCAAGAATATGAAGAAATCTATGTTAAACTCCACACAGAAAAGGGGGGTTAAAAAGGAAAGAATGCCGTGAACTTCACAAGTTTGAATATAATATCATGTGTCAAGTCAACTAGCATAGATTCTGGTACACGAAAACAACCTATTTTATGCATAATGCATGCACCTAGAAAAATAATAATGCAGTAAACACATTTTACAATAAGAATGAAAGCTTGACGTCTCAATCTCGAAAGAAATAGGAAAATAAATAAATACACACCAAACCAACGTGCATGCTTTAGCATAAAAGTTGCAGCAATTAAAGCTAATTCAGCTGACTTTTTATAATGTGATGAATGCATGCCAATCAGCCACGGTTAACTTGACATTGAACAAAGATCCCAAAGACACAAAACAAGACGTTGGGAAAATAACTATGGATTTGCGCAATCAAGTGCACATACAGAACGGTTCAGAGCTTGACAAAAAAGGCTTCAAACTTATGAAATGCCAAGTGCAGTCTGCAGTACTAGTGACTAGTATAAGAACCAAAATGAATCCAAGCACCTAATCAAATACACTAGTCTGCGCGTTATAGAAACTTAACTTCTAATTAACAAGTAAATAACAGAACAATGGTAGTAACTACAAAATGGAGTTCACATATTTAGTGTGGCAATAGAAATCTCAGTTAAATCAGGTCAAAATAAGAACTCGGTCATACATTTGATGCAGCTGCAAAGAAACTTCAAAAGAGATACTTAACAAAATTTTGAGGGAAACAATGGTATAATGAGTAATGACAAATTGACAACAGAAGAAAACTAGAATTGTTTAAAAGCCTGATATTAACTAATAAAAAAGAGAAAAGTAAGCAAAATTTAAAACAAAAGAAACTTTATAAGCCTAAACAAAATGTTCTACATGGACTTTCATGTTGAAGAAAAGAGAAAGACATGTCAGCAGTAAACAACCAATGAAAAACATTTGCCAAAAGTTTAAATAAGTAAAATCTTTAATAATGATTGATATTTTTACAATCATATAATATTGAATACAAATCTAATTATGTTGCCCATGTTTTATATAGCTCAATGATGATGTTGATAACACTATGTCCCAAAAAATTAAAACCCAGAAAAGAGACATGTTGGTTTGTAGTTGGAATGAGCCAATATCTACAAGACATAAAGCAGGTAGATATAAAAAACTCTGAAAGTGAAGAACATAAAGGTAGCCAAAAGATTAGATATCTATTATTTTCAGGGGCCCATGTCATTATTTGCCTTTTGCTATGTAACAACTAACAAGACATAGTGGAATAGCTCACGGCATGAAAATGATAGCACTACCAACCATATGAGGTCTGTTTGGATTGACTTATTTGAGTTTATCTACTAGCATAAGTGCTAGTGCGAATTTCTGAGAGAGCTTATGAAAATAGCTTATGACATGTTCGTAAGCTGTTTTTAGCTTATTTTCACAATCTCTCCAAGATAGCTTATAAAAACAGCTTATAGCCTATACTAAAATAATTTAACTTTATTTCATCTTTTGTTATAGGGATAGCTTATATATAAGTGCTTATCATGATAAGGCTTATGCTATTTCCTACAAACTATGTTGTTTATTCAAACAAGGACATGGTTTTGTTCAAGTGATTAATAAACTTCAATTCAGATCGGAAGTATAAGAATACAATCTCTGACCCGAACTATCATTGGTCGTATTTTACTAATCTTTCAGTTGAACTCCAAACTACCACAACTTCTTTCCTTATGAATCGGAGAGTCAATCCAAAAAAAATATTAAAAGTTTAAAGCACAATCTAGTAGCAGATGTCTATTTTGTCAGTCCATCCTTAATTAAAGCCTTATATACTCATTTGCAACACAACCACAGCAATAAAGAAGTTCAACTTTTTCCTTTTCTTTTTCTTTTCTCAATGGTTCTGTCCACTTGAAGTAATCCTAATCGAGATCCTATTAGAGGCTTCTCCCAACCGAAATTTATTCCAACTCAAACCTCAGTTCTCCACGTTGTGGGAACCTAGTCCGTCCCGTTGATACAAACTATTTTTTAAGTTGGTTTTACTTTTAATAAAATACTACCAAGTTGAAAAAAAGGTACAACACCATAAATCAATCACAAACCATTTTGTGTGACTTTTATTAAAATAGTTAGGCCCAAAATCAAATATTTTTAATCATACAATATGAAAGAAAACTTTACACTAAAAGTGGTTATACCACCAATCAAATACATGATTCTAAATCAAAGTGAAGATTCTCAAATAAGAGTATAAGACTATAGCATATGATTCACATCAAAGTGAAGATTCTCAAATAAGAGTATAAGACTATATCATATGATTCGCATCAAACAGATAAGATTCCTATTCAACTAAGTGAATGTTTGGTTCCACTCTTGGGCGAGTCAAAATTGTGGCTTCTAATTCTAGAGTTCGTTCCTCTAAAGTATAATTGATTCTACTTGAAGCCAAAAATTGTAGCTTCTAATTCTAAATTGGTTTTTACACTCAAATTAACAGTTCAATTCACTTTTACACGAAAGTATCCAAACATAAAATCACTTTAACTTCATCTCAATTTTAATCATAATCAATTTCACATAACCAATTCCCTCAAAATCAATTTTTCAACCAACCATACACTAAAAATCAAACCTTTACAACATAACCAATTCATTCAAAATCAACTTTTCAACCAATTCACTCAAAATCAAATTTTCAACCAAACATAAACTAAAAATCAAACCTTTACAACATAAAAAGATTCAACTCAACTACATAAACTTTCATCACAAAAACCAAACAAAAAACCCTAACCTTTACAACATAAAAAGATTCAACTCAACTACATAAACTTTCATCACAAAAACCAAACAAAAAACCCTAACCTTTTCATCAAAAAGCAGAATGCTTTCCTTCACAAGCAGGACTATCGACAAAATTCTTCACCGGATACTTCGCCGTAACAACACCAACTTCAAACACAACATCATCTCCAGAAGACCTAATCCCAGTAATACCCCACCACTTAAAAAACGCACGAACCCTAATTCCATCAAGCTCCGCAATTTTCCCTTTCACAATCTTCCCTGTAATTGTATCCGAATACGTAGCAACGTAATTATCCGGTGGGAGCGTGATTTTGCACGCGCCGGCAAGTTTGACGGAGAATTCGCCGGAGGTTTTGTTGATGAAATGGTTTAAGACGGTTGTTGCGGGGAGAAGACCGATTGGGAAACCGTAGGTTGTGAGTTCTATGTGTGCTGGTGATGGGATTGATTTGGGGATTTTAGGGTTAGGGTTAGGGTTTTGAATTGATTTTGATGTTAGATGAAGAAGAAGAATGAACACGATGAGAATTTTTGGATTCATGGTGTTTCTAATTTCGTTTTGATTTCATTCAACTTTTTTTCCTGTATTATATATGTGTCAATTTTTTACATGTGTCAAAATGAAATTGATAATATAGTAAAGTCTAAGGTTCGGTGAGCTTAATTCATCTAGTACATATAGAGAATGTATAATATACGTAAAGTTTAAGGTTCAAGTCTCAGCCACTATAAAAAAAGGTTATAGATACGAATCGAGCTTTAAAACTCTTCACGCTCGTTTAGGGTTCAAAAAGCTTGAGAGATTAATTTTTGTAATTGCATGTACGGTTAGTCTTAGATACTCAATCTACACACAAAAATTAATATATAATCTCCCGATCATATTTATAAACAAATTTTAGTTTTCTAGAGTTATTGAACATCCGAACTATCTTATAGTCTAATATATATGTTGTACAATAAATTTGATAAAGTAAAAAAAAATTATAAATTTGATCAGAGAGAATATTTAGTTAGTGTATAATTGTTTTACACAGACATCAAACGACACATCAGTAAATGATTATCATACTTTCATATATGTTTTCTAAAACTAAACATTAAGTCAAATAATTAAGTTCAATTCTTAATCAAACTTTTATTATCTTTCGATAAAACTTCAACTTCAGATCATTACACATCGGATGCGTATATAAAATAATTATACATCTAAAGAGTATAGTAATAAAATCTTTTTTGTTTTTGGTCAAAGATTAAATTCTTATTTTATTGTTTTTGAAGGATATTTTTCCATCTTGTTGATTTTTGAGCATATCTGTGATGAAGGTGACAGGATGAGAATGACGGGAGTGGATGAGGATATTCCACGGGTACATAACAGAAAAAACGACTTTCTTGTTTGACTTTTCTTATTGAACATAGTAATGGGCTTGGGCTTTGGGTAGAACAATTTTGGATTGTCATTTTCTTATTGAGAATTTCTTTTTCAACCCTCCATCATTCTTACATGTCTTCTGATTTCTCATTTTGTCTTGTTCAAATTATATAATCCGAACAATTTTTAGCTATTTTGAATTATATAGTTGAAAAGGCTCCCATAACATAATAGTATGCAAATTCAATTTATAGAGATGACAAAATTTAAATGTGACAACATCTCTCTGTTTTTTGAAAAAGCCAAATCGACAACAAAATTTAAAAGGAAATAATCTAAAATTTAGAACACAAAACAACTTTATTACTTCATTTGATCTCATAATTCACTCACATTTGTATTATCATCAAATAATTTTGGCTTGTTCAATAAAAATCATCATAAGATAAAATTCAGACATATATTGAGTAATCCTATAATCTCAATTGTAAAAATAAAATAAAATAATAAAGCTGAATATGTGGTACAATAATATGGGAACACGAGATGATGAAGCAATATAAAGTGAAAATTAATATGAACAATCTCATATTCAAACTGGTCTAAAATATAAGATGGAGTGGTACAACTACCTTTAGACAATCATATTAGCCCCACAAGATGACATGAAGGTCTCTGTTGACCATCATATTGTCTACTCAAATATCGCAAATCAATTTTAGGGATAATATGAGTGACCACTGACCAACAATAAAATCATAGCATCATAACAGCCCCTAAAAGGAAAGTATGAAACAAAAGGGAAGAAGGAAAGAAGTTGACTTTTAAAATGAAAAAGTTGGAAGAAAGAAAAATTATTTTAAATTGGATGTGATGGTAAGGAATCTTTTCCAGTTTAATTAGAGATCATTGATTATTGTGTTATATTTCAACCCTAAGAATACAATAGTGTTAGATCCATTGAGGAGAGTTTTGTCAACCATTGTTGTCCTATCCAGTTTGAAAAAATAATCTCTTAAGTTGCATGCAAAGGACGTATGATTCACACAAATAATAAGACCTTTAAAAAAAGTAAAAGTAATATATCGAGTTGGTTAGAATCACAAAGGGTGGAAAATCTCTCAAAGTACATATCATTTAATTTATAATTTGTTTATTATGGATATGTACTATACTAACACATTCTCTTCAACAACAAAAAACTATACTAATCCATTAACAATTTTTTAACTAAAAAACTGATGTTTTATATAGTATGAATATCTCTACATAAATTGCACGTCTTAATTATCATCATAAATTGTCTAGAGATACCATTACTTCTACAAATATATCTATTAATTTAAAGTATTCAAAATATCAATTTATTTTATCTTTGTGCACCTGTTAAACTATTCACTTCGTGTCAATGGTCGATTTTATCCATAGATATCATGCATATACTTTTTTTGGCATCCCTACTTAGTGCTAATATTACTATTATTTTTTTCCTTCATAAGTATATTATTAATATTATATTCATTTGATCTTTTTATTGATTTATATACTTTATTTTAAGGATGAAACTTTGGTGCATTTTCCTTACGTGCTTTTCGTATGGTTCTTCACATAATTATAATTCATTTTTTGTGGATTTGAGAAATTGTCGATTTGAGAAATCATAGGTACTTGTGAGTATTTTATGTGAAGTACCACACAAAATGCATTTAAGAAAATGCACCTAGGTTTTATCCTTATTTTGATTCTAGCAAGAAAATTAGGTGTATTTATTTAGATGCTTTTCACATGGTTTCCAATTAAACTACTCATGAAAAGTTTATTTTTAGTTAAGAATCATATGAAAAACACAAAATAAAATTCACATGAGTTTTTGTCCTTATTTCAAACTATTTATTCATTTCTCAACTTTCTGTTTCATTAAATTTCATTTTAAATTATATTTTATTTAACATAGATTTTGTCAAATTTAATTGATAATTCATTCATTTTTTTAATATTAAATTGATAGAGAAAATTCTAGATGATTATTTGATTGAATTATTAATTTTCATCAATTTCATATATTTATAAGGAAACAATTTTGTTTGCCTACATGTGCTCGTTATTTTTATTTTAAACTTGCACTCTTATAATTTTTCAACTCAGATAACTAGGATTTGTTCATTTTATGTTCTAAGTAATTTTTATTTAAACTCAATATTTGGTCTAATGATCAACTAATATGAGGGGTTCAATCACGTTGTCCATTTGCGAGACCCGTTTGAATCTATATTAGGTAGATATTAATAGTCTATCAAACAAGTTATGGGTTATGAGCAATCTTTTTTCTTTTATTACTTTTAAATTATATGTATTTGCAATAAATATTGTACATATAATACTAACACTAATTTTTTTGATAATTTTTTTCAATTTAGATAACTATGATTTATTTATTTTTTGTCAAAAAACTACAATTTATTTATTTTATACTTTCAACATATATTAATAGCTTATTAATGAAATACATGTCATAAGTAATTTCTTTTCTTTTATAACTCTTTGAGTTATATTAACTTTTAATTGATATTATACATAAAACACAAACATTAATATTATGTATATAACCCAGGTAACTCCGGGAAAATACACTAGTTTTAGTTGAGATTAAATAACTATATTTATTGAAAAAATATTTTAAAATAAAATTAGAACATTTTAAAATATCATGAGAAGTTTGTAGAAATATTTATACTATATAAAAAAATAGAAATTATTTAATGGATAAGATCACAGTAATGCATGCATCTTGTTTAGATCTTCATGCCAAATAAAATACAAATATAATAAATATTGAGAATAAACATGGAAGTGACATGTGATATAAAAAACCTTGCTTTTTTTTATTTTATCTATACCAATATATAAAGGAAAAACACTCCATTTTTTTGCCGGACTTTTATTAGTCATTTTTTTCTTCCACTTATTAAAATAACATGTTCATTTAACAAAAAATGTAATTCTCTTAGAAAAAAGGTAAAAACAAAAACAAAAAGATAATATATACCAATATATATAACAATAGGAACAATCATTTTAATTTTTTATTTATTTCAAATTTTCCCTTGATTTAAATTATTCTATTTAGTGTCTTTTCATTTTCATAATATTATTTAAACCATTAATTAAGAAAATTAAGTCTAATTATAAAAGGAACTAATCAATTATAATAGGGACAATTTGAAACTATAAAAGAAAATTTACTTTATGTCATGTATGATTAACTCAAGCAAACACGCTTTCAAATCATTTTGTTAATGACTCGATCCTAAAGTTTACGACTTCTCCTTAGTTTTTTTTAATATTTCATTTAATTATTATAAAGAACAAACGGAGCCATCTTTTATTTTCGAGGGCTGATTCATTATGAAGTAACCAAGCAAGGTTGGCTATCTCAATTTCTTCACCATATATAAAAGCATATGGTTTCAACATAATCAATTTTCATGTGCTGTTTCATTTCCAATGACTTTTAACAAGTGTTAAGGTCAATCACTAAAACATGTCTGAGATAAATCTGCTACCGTCAGTGTTCTCACATCGCCAGTTATACGTTGCAATATCACGAGTACTTTAAGGAAAGAATTGAAAATATTAACAACCAATTAATACTGTAAATATACTAATACAACGTCAAACAAGTATTTCGTAATTTGCTTGTATGTGCAACCAATTAATATTGTAAAGATACTAATATAACGTCAAATAAGTATTTCGTAATCTGTTTGTATGTACAATTTTTAAAAATATGACTAATATCTTGATATGATAAATTTGAGTCTATTTTTATAATATGCATTAACTCTTTTGTCTGGATGAATGACATTCCATCTCAAGATAGAGCTGACTTCTTTAGAAATAGGCTTGGCTTACCTAGTTTTAGATTTGTTAATTTTTGAAAGGTATTGGCCTTAGTCCCCCTTTCTTTTGTTTTTCTTTTTGGTGGAATATATAGGTGATGATTTCTGCATCATCATTTATTAAAAAAAGAACACTCGTTTATTATGGTACAAACTATTGGTGGTTATTACGGTCAGTATGACCCGTGTATCTTCCTTAAAAAAAATGACCCGTGTATCTCACGAGTCAATGATCTATTTGTTTTAAAAAATGAGCGAAGATTCAAACTTTATCAAATCAAATTATGAATTATTTACAAGAGGGATACAAGTTTATTTATTAGCACTAGTTGCATTCTGCAGAGAACCTATATTCCACACATTAGTGAAAAAAAATTAGCATTTCAAACATGAATACAAATAATGGTGAGCAGCTGAAAGCTGCAACTAAATAAGGTGATGTAGATCTTCTCTACACAGTAATTCTAAATGATCCATTTAATCTTCCTCAAAGGAAAAATGTGAAACAAAATGAAAGAAGAAACTGCTATTTATAGTCAAAGGACCACCTAGATTGTAACTATAGTTAATATGAACGTATAAAACGTCCCAAATTGACCCAAAATCACCTGACCGGTCAAACTCATTTGCAACGATGTCATAAAAGTTTTGAGTTTGTTTTGGATAATATAATCTAAAACAACATTTGAATGGTTCAAATTATATAATCGGAAATATGTAAAAACTTGTGCATTGGAGAGGGTGTCACAATTCAGATTATATAATCTAAACCAAACAAATATAGGAATTTAGGTGGTCCACAACACAGCTAAGATACATTAATAATTTTTTTATAATAAAATTTACATGCATATAAAATATTTGAAAAAATATGCATTGATTATTCTTCATTGATATATAACTATAAAAATCACAATTTATAAAATATAATACATGTGATTAAAATAGAAAATGTATAATTTTTTATAAATCATATTTTGTTTTCATTACTATGTTATCAGATCAACAAAATCATCATTAAAATAATTTAAAACAAAATTTATTTAATGTTTACTGATTAAGTATCCTCTCTCTCATTACCTCATCCACAAAAAACATAAATGTTAAATTTAGTTAATCAAGAGACACTTCTACGAATCAAATATTAAATCGAATCATATACATTTACGATGAATTCCCACAATATTGTCTCACTATTTTTACCCTTTATCTTTTCTAAGGTACGTATTTGTGAAGTATTTTCTAAGTAATATTTTATATCAGTGAAGTATCATTTAAGTATATGATATATTCTTTTTAAAATCTTATAATTAAATTTTGATATTTCATGGATATGTATCCAAAATATTAGAGGAGTGTTGGTATGATACTCCACCTCCAAAAAGGCGAAGTGTTGCCCTACTAACTCAACGGTTCACCGATCCTTCTCGGTCCACTCTGAATCAATTTTGACCCCTCCTCTATAGCTGCATTAGTATAACTCTTCCACTAAATTGTTTATGAAAGTATGCTGATGATAAACTAAACATATGTTGAAATTTATATTCTAAGCTAATTTTTGTCATGTGACTACTAAACGGTGTAAATATGAATAACATGATCTAATGAAAGTGACATATTCTAAGAAATAATCAGAATCTATATATCTCAATTCATTTTTACAGACATATTTTATAAAAATATAATAAAAATACTTGCAAGATAGATACATTAAAAGACAATTAACAATTGAGAGGGATTTTTTTTCTTTTTTCTTTTATGATTTAGTTTTATTTTTCAAATAGAAGAAGGTGGAAAGGGAGGATTATCGATTTAAAATCCAGAAGGATACAAGCAATGAATTCTACATTTTGATAAATGGGCCACATGAGATCAATTAATTTCTGAACCTCCATAACACACATGACAAGTGTTATCCATGTGACATGTTATTGCGTTCAAGCAACTAATTGATTTGAATGATAGCAACATTTTTTTAATTTTGTACTATTATAGGATGATTGAAAATGAAAGTTCTGTTCTAAGCTAATTGCTTTCATGTGGCTAAAAAGCAAAACGACCAAAAATGCTGGATCCCTCGAGTTAGTATTATACATGTCCCTTGTCCTTTTATGTGTTGCACATGTCCTACAACATTGCTAGAATTGGCAAGACTAGAAAGAAAGAAAGAAAAAGGTAAAAGATAGTTCCTTCTCTTTTCCTCCACCCATGTGTTTTTTCCCCTCATATCTTATGGCTGAGAGAATTGTGTGTTTATCTCTAATATTTGTACCATGGGAGCATATTATGAGATTAGTTTAATGGTCGCATGTAGGCAATGGGATTTGAATTCCATGTAGTCGAAGAAAACTCACATTCATGCCTTTAGGATAAAGATAACTCATCTCATAAGATGTAAAAGATAAACACGAAATATAAATTTTTCGATTTTTATGCGACGATTTCAACTTATTAAATATGTGAATGCGTGATTTTCGTGATGTATTTGTATATATCAACTTTTCTTATGATTCAATTCTATTCAATTTATTTTAGTCAAGGTAAATTAGCAAGAAATAAAATAAGAGACATTGGTTATGGTATAACACATTTTGTTTATTATCTATCAATTCAAAAACAAGCTAAGTAGCCTCATATAATGCACTCCATTTGTTTTAATCTTTATTGTTTCCACATGATTTGCTGTAAGCAATGACCTTAGATCTTATCTTGACATTAATAATATGAAGATCACTAGCCGGTGGCCATATGAAGAATTTGAAGTCAAACTTAGATCACTACTTGAAAACTTAGATCTTATTTATCATCATATATCTATTATTATTTGCCTCAAACCTTGGTCACTTCCATAGTGCTAGTGTTTTCCAGATTCCACATACAAATTGTAATTTGGAGATAAAATTTGTGATTAAGGCTCCCAAATGCAAAGAAGGTTCAATATTGAAAATATATTGCTAAAGTGCAAAGGGAAGAGTAATAATATATTTTTAGTCTTAACTTCAGTTTTAGTCTTTATATTTTCACTCGCTCACATAATTGGTTCTTCGTTTCTAAAATTCAAGTTTTTGGTCCCTTGACTAGGTTTTTGAACTTAAAGTATGTGAGAAGTTTTTAATTAATTTAAACGTGATTTAAAATTTAGTGAGGTGAAATCATCTAGATGAACTTATAATTTATAGGTTTTATGCCACGTCAATAAAAATTGACACATCAGCACTTTTGGATCCAAAAATATGAGCGAGGGACCAAAAAATTGAATTTTAAAAAAAGAAGACCAATACCATGAACTAATGAAAATAGAGAGATGAAAGTGCAATTAATCCTAATTGTTTTTAGATGCAACATGATCAAACATAAACAAGAGACATTAGTAATTCCTGATTATACATTGTGTTACTCAAAACATCTAAGGTCTCAAAACAAGAGACATTAGTACACCTCTGATTATTATTTTACTTACTTGCATGACAATTGTTGAAGCATGACATAGGTATTGATGATACTATACATTGTTTATAACAATAACAACATAATGACAGAACAGAAAATAATAGTTCCTTCATTCTACTTCAACTTTTGTGTACAAAACTACTCCTCATTGGCATGAGAATTCCAAATCTCTGCATTTTTCACCTTAGATACACTTTCCAACACTTCAAAGGGAAGAATGTCACCCATAACAACTACCATTTTGGTATCTAGATCCACCTTGTATGAGCTTACTCCTATAAACAAATACAAAAAATAAATAAATAAATAAAATGAATCATACCACATGCTAAGAATTTAAATACACTAATAATATTGACTTTTTTCATAATTTAGAAGGACAAAAAAGAAAAAAATTAAAGTAATTTTATATCATATAGTTAAATTAAAATTGTGTAGTAATTTTAATTTGTTAGAATTGAATTATGCTAGAGAGTTGTTTCATGATATGAAGAAAAAGGCTATGATTATGAAGTTACCTACTAATTTTGAGATATGTTTCTCAACTTTTCTTGCACATCCATGACAATGCATTGACACCCTCAATATAACTATCTGCATATTTTGATGATATAATTCATATTATTAGCTCATAAAAAACTATATAACATAATAATTATTATTCTAAACATTTATGTTATGTTTTGAAACATCAATTAAAGAATTAGGACTCACCTGTGGTTTCAATTGAAAAGCCAATGTTTGTTTTCCAGCTACAACATCTTTCAATCTTAGTTTATGATCACTTTCACTACTAATCAAAGACTTTCTCTCAAATTCATCTTCAAATTCAGTTGTGTTCATGCAAAAACATGTTTTTGAACAAGAAGAAAGACAAAAAGTTTCCAACATTCTACCTAGTTTCCCCATTCCAATGCTGTGAAAATTTGAGCTGAAGTAGAGAAGGTTTTTGGAAGAACCAATTATGTTACCTTCCACACAAGTCTCAACAAAAGAAGGGTGTGTGTGTGTGGTAATATCTTATAAGAAGGAGGAGAGAGACGTGAAGGGAGTGTGGAAACAAAGAAGCTTAAGGTCAAGTTTTATTGGGGAAGCAAAAATATGCACAAAGCTCAATGAAGTTTAGAAAGAATATTAACAATAGAATACTTGGCTAAGAGTTTGTCATGTGATATACCACCAAACACAAGACAAAACTTAATTAATCAATTTGAATGAAGGAGTTGGATCCTCTACAAATGCAAACACTTAGATTTAAAAAGAAAACATTTCTCTCTAAATTCAACGATTTCTACAGCTGGAACAGCGTAGTCCAACCGTAGAGGATCCAATGTTTAGGATGAATGACATAAATTGTCATAATAATTTACCTATCGCATTTTGATTATAATGAATATGATTTTGCTTTGAATTGATTTGGAAAAATGTAATTTTGCGACTAAAAAATATACCATGATAAAAAAATATTCATGATTATTTAGAGAGAGATGTTGGTCCCTTAAATGTTAGTACCTCGAAAGATTAGTTTTTGACTCACATTTGAGATACCGTGAGTTCAAAATAAAAATTTAGCCTAGAAAAAAAAGTGTGATAAAAGAGGAGAAATTTGACTCATGATCATTTAAGTAAAGAAATATACAGGGATTACAGTACTGGATGGAATATAAATCTACATTATCCACATTAATGAATGTAATAGAAAATTAATGTACAACATATTATTGGAAGTTCACTGACTAGTTCAGACTATTATATTGGTTTCATGAAAAGTGAACATTATTGATACACATTTTCATATAACACTAGTGCGTAGTGCTTAGTGGACAACATAGATTACTTGAAATTATTTACAAAAACATTTGAAGCAACATGTGACAAATTATGTCTATACTTGAAACCTAGATCATGAAAATAAATATACTTGATTATAGGTTTTGCATGCTTAACATTTTAAATTATGTTGTCATTAAAGAATTTCAAAAAGCTTGTTTTTGAGTTTTGATGCTTTATAGTTTATTTTTTGATGCATTGATGCTTTAATTTATAGTTATAACTTCTTTTTTTACAAAATAAATACTATTCTTTGCTCAAAAAAAATAAATACTATTCTTAAATTATTAAAAATACTATTGTTAGATTATTATTTTAAAATAAATACTTTAATATATAGTATGCCAAACCATTTATATTCCAACACAAGTAATTTGTACGTATAATTAACCAAGTAATTGAACTCAGATGATTAATGAGCTCCACCAAAAGACAAATAATTCGAGAGTGTCCGGACAATTCTTTATCGGACTTTACTTATCCCACAACCAAACTCTAGATTATTAGGATCATATTTCTCTAAGAAGTGGAAGGTTAACAAAAAAAAAAAAACCATTATATTCCAACGCAAGTAGTTTGTACACATAGTTAATTCTTAACTAAATTATCCATGATTTCTTAAATCCATAATTTTCTCTAAATTTATTGTAAAAAAAGGGATATATTTTTAATTATGAACCAAACAAAAAAACACATAAAAAATGCACCTAGATTTTAAAAAGGCTAAAGGCAAAGGGACAAATTGGCAAGAATAAGTAATTTAGCAAAGTCATTAATTAATACCTGAATGGAACTGTGGATATATTGTCTTCACCTTATGATATATGATAATGCAAAATGGGACAGATGGTTATGCATTATTGGATGCAATGAGATAACAATAGGTTTCCAAATTATTGAATCATTGAATAATTGTGTTAAATGAAGGCTCTTTTTTTATCTACAGGTTGGTCCATGTGAGTTGTGACAACCTTTCAATGGTAGTAGAATAAGAATTTTGAAAAACAAATGCTAAGGGCTAAGTCATGTCAGGTTGCATGTCAGTCACTTACTCACATGAGCTTTGCTTCTAATTTGATAGATAAATTAAAGTATAGGAAAAGAGTTCCTCATTGTGCTTAATTATAGCATGAACTTCAAATCACACACTAAACAATAAGAATAGTATGCAGAGCAGCACTTCTAGATAGATGTTTTAATGGACCAATTATTTGGGTTGTGTCTCATTTGGTCTATGATGGATTAATAATAGAAAATCATCTAAAATTTTGAGAAAATTGTTTAGTAGAGATCTCAATTTCGCTTTCAATCGAGTTGTAAGTCCTGATCGATTTTTTTTTCAATCAAGTCGGTGATTTTGAGGTCTATATTGAGCAACCATCATACTTTAATGTTAATTGAATCAAAATCTTTTTAACAAAAGTTCACTGTCCTCCATATTCTTGTAATTGACATAGTGATCACATGATTGATGTCGATTCGATAAAAAAACACTAACATAAATTAGGTTTTGATGTGATAAAATTTGGTATTGATTTGGTCACCATCTTAGTTGTAAGGATTGAGAAAAACTGATATGATAAATTCCTACCTAATTGTTTCATATAACCTATAAGTTTTTTTTTTTCTTCCATAAACTCTTCCAAACAAACTGTTGGAACAATAGTTGACAATTAGTTAAAATTATTTTTCTGTCATCGAAGAGATTACTAGGCTGAGTCGCAGATTAGGTCGTTCTCTTTAAGACGTTTTGTGGCACTGTCCAAAATTGTGCAAGCAGACTATCAACCACGACGCCCCCAGGATAAAACAGCCCAACTACAACTGTATCAGAGTCCTATTGCACTATAAGATCTGTTCTAGAAATACACCTTCAAATATGGTGCTAAGACCACTCTAATATTGTATTGATACCACTCTATTATGGTACTAAGATCATTCTTATATGGTACTAAGACCATTCTTAAATGGTATTAAGACCACTCTAATATGGTGTTTCCACCACTCTAACCTCTAACTTCTCCAAGTGCATAAAACATAAAAAAGGATTATATTCTTAAGATCATTCTTATTTTTCGAAGGGACACTTTATCTCGAAAGGGACTTTGATCTTAGGAATACTCTTATTTCTGAAGGGACAAAATTTACCGAAGGGACTATGTTCTTAAGACCATTCTTAATTCTGAAGGGACATTATAAACTGAATGGACTATGACCTTAAGAACACTCTTTAAATCCAAATGGACAGAAAAGGAAGGAGAAGAAAAGAATAGCTCGTCAACACAAGTTACAGGAGGGAGAAGAGAGAAATGTTCTTTGACAACTCAAGAGAACTTTTGGTGTGAGAAGAAGTGAAGGAGAGGAGCTCAATTTATAGGTGAATAGCCAAAGATAAGTTACAAATCCAATGGCTATAATTAGTTGACCGTTAGAAAATCAATGACTTGATCTTGCCTCATAAATGAGCACTAATTGAGAAAATTGACATGAGAATTTATTTTAATTCACACCATAACACTTAAATGTGTTCCAACACAAACTGTCTTACATAGCTTAACTCAAATAAGCCAATCTAAATAGACCGTAAAGCATGCATGATATTTTCTCACCGGCTCTTAAAGATAAGAACATGTTATTAGCTTTTTTTTCATTTTTTAAAGAAGAACATGTTATCGGTTAGTTGCTTCTTCTATTGGAGTTGGTACATCTAGTTGCTGTATGTAAGCAATAATTCTTACCAAAAAAAAGTAGTATGAATTATCTTTATGTTTTTTTATTTAATTTTAAAAAAAAACTTTATTATTCTTTTATCATAGAAATTCCGTCTTTATTGTGGTCTGTCTCTAATCGCTTAAATTGAGGCCTTTGGTTTGCCTTCATTGCAGCCTCCAACACCTTCATTATGTTGGCTTTGAGAGGGTGATTTTAGTCCCACGTCGGATAGACATGACTCTTGAAAGAGTTTGTAAAGAGGAGGCATTCCCCACCTTACAAGTCGATTTTGTAAGGATGAGTTAGATCTAAATTTCAACATGGTATCAGAGCCTATCCTAGATATATCGTTGGGCTTCCCGCATCATCCACACTTCAGTCTTATTGGGTCAGGCTTAAGCATGAGGGGGTGTGTTGGAAGCTCCGTCTTTATTGCGGTTCGTCCCTAGTCACCTAAATTGCAGCCTTTGGTTTGCCAACCTCCAACACTTTCATTGTGTTTGCTTTGAGGGGGTGGATTTAGTCTAACATCATATAGGTATAACTCTTGAGAATAGTTTATAAAGAAGATGCATTCTTCACCTTACAAGTCGGTTTTATAAGAATGAATTAAACCTCAAATTTCAACATTTTATTTTAGAAAGAGTAATGTAATATAATAGAAAAAGATAGATTGAGAGAAAATATGTTGAATGAGTGTATAAAATTTAAGAACGTTTAAATGTAAAATTGTTTATATAGGATCACTCTAACTAATGTTTCTCAAGCATTTATAATTTATGGAGTAAAAATTAATAATGACAATTTTATGCTAAAAAACATTTTTTGTTATTTTAAAAGATTGACTAAACAAATTTTAAAATAATTGATTGTTTAAAACTTGTCTCAGTAACATTTGTTTGCATTTTCCCTTACTTCATAAGACCAAACATATCGTAGTGACAGCTCAATGACTTAAACTGCAGTAACAATTTCGTGTATGTTTAATTTTTAACTTGAGCAGAGTGATGGTGTGCCTGATGGGACAGTCGGTAATTGGTTGGCTCACAAAGGCATCCACCCACTAGAGAGTTTCCATCCCCACAGAGTCACTTCATTGCTGCAACCCTGCAGATAGTACTCACGAATTGCTTTGAATTTGGTGATAGTAATTTAAATAGATTTTCTTGTCATATAAAATAATGATTAAAAATTTATCTTTTAAAGTAAATAACATAATAAATGTCATATTTATAATTCGAATGTAGATTTATATATATATAT
>Ga0228711_1000623_pt1 | contig 45550 bp, 15 predicted proteins | sample MedpolnodulmetaG_2_FD_177996 | JGI IMG/M metagenome (GOLD analysis project Ga0228711, IMG submission 177996) | Root nodule microbial communities from Medicago polymorpha collected in Santa Monica, California, United States - brown nodules | ecosystem: Host-associated > Plants > Roots > Nodule...
GTATAATTGCTTGTGTTCTTTCTTTCTCTGTTCTCTTACATTTATCCGCTGCACTAAGACTCTGAACTCAAGTCAGACTCTGAACTATTTCAGACTCTGAATCTGGGAACAGTTTTTCAGAACGTAAAGAAAGAAGTTTTTGAAAACACAATTCAACCCCCCCTTCTTGTGGTTTTTCTCACCTTCAGTTAGGGTTGTGAGAGAAAGTTTGAAGTTGTGAAATAATTTGTTAGGTAATTAGTTAGTGAATTAATCATACGAGGAGTTGTTGTAATTAGGTGGATTGTGTGAAAGTTGGTGTTTAAATGATATGGTAATCATAGAGTGATGTTTAGGGGCGATTTGAGTGTGTTTGTGATAAAAAAAAAATAAGAGCTTGGGGGAGCTCCCATGGTGGAAATCATAGAAAAATCTACATAATATGCAGAAAACGCACGGTTGTGCTTAAAAACGCACAAGTCGTGCTCTTTTCTCTGCACTTTTTCTGAACAAAACACATGGTCATGCATGTTAAAACGCACGGTCGTGCTCTTTTGACGACATTTAAAAATTACCCTTTTCTTCATGAATGAGTCCCGAAAATGAAAACTAAGGTTCCATAATAAAATATATAGGCAAGGAGAAGGCTATTATAGTATAATAATAATAATGAGTAGTGGTTGGTGTCGTGTAGGGTTGTATAAGGTTTGAAGTTATTGATTAAACCTTAAGTTGTAATGAAGTTATTGTTATGAAAATTAATGATGGCATAAGTGATGATAATGGTGAGACAAAACCTTAAATTATAAAACAAAGTTGTTTGGCCTCCAGTGGCAAGGAGCTCCTTCCAAGGACGTACCTGGGGAATACCGGGTTCGATTCGCAAGGGGAACAACGCTTGGCCAGTGTGCATGCCTCTACGCACGAGCCCAATTAGTCGTTCATCATTGGTGGGTCGGAAACCGGTGTGAAAGCAAAAATAACCTTAAATTATAATGAAGTTATTATTGTGATAATTGATGATGTAAATGGTGTCGTTATTTGGTGAAATATTGCTTGTGGAGTTGATATTGGTGAGACAAATATTTGTTTATGGCGTTGATTATTGGTGATGATTTTATTGTATATTTTGTATTGGTGAGTTTTTCCTCATATTGAGAAATCATGTTGAATATCGGTGAGACAATCTTATTTATGGTGTTGATTTCTGGTGATGAATTATTGTGTATTATGTATCGGTGAGTGTCCTCATGCACCATATCATTATTAGGACTTTTGGTGAGATTGGTGAGTGTATGTTCAATAACACAACTTTGACATACAAAAATTGATGAGTAGAATCGGTACCACATGCATACAAGTGATAGGAATGAAATGCATTTTGCAAATAAAATATTGATGTTTGAAAATGGTGTGTGTTATGATTGAAGTATAAATGTTGATGTCTATGTATTGGTGAGTAGTATGAATGTTGATGTCTAAATTGGTGAGTATTATGAATGGTGTACATGAGTGTTGATGACTGAAATATTACCATTATTTGATTGTTATTTATGTGCACTAAATATGTGGTATGAATCATGTTCTCACCCCTTTTGTTGTTGTGTCTCTACTCGTGGGAGTATAGGTACTCAGGTCGAGGAGTTTTAGCTGCGAGGTATTGGGAAGGTGGCGCTGTAATTTTATTTCCATCTTTAATTTATTCTTGAATGAAAAATAAATAATGTAGACGAACTACATTGTTTTGATTCTATAACACTAGGGTTGGGGTATTTTGTTGTGTGTTATATTTTCTTGGAGTTGATTTTGAAACTATCTTTGATTGGCATTGAATCTTTTTTTTTTGTTGAAGAAATCAAAATAGAATATATTAATACCAATGTGTTATCCCTCCAACACAAGGTGTGCCAGAGAGGATAGACAATAATTACAACAATGTTTCAACTGAAAAAAATACAAAATAGTGATTAACCATTACGCAAGCATAAGAATAAGTTCTAGCACCAATCATGAAATTTAAAATAAAAAGCAATAGAATGAGCTTTAAACCACGTAAAGGAAAGAAGCTTGATATTTTCCAAAAACTTATAAGGAGTGCTTTCTTTTGCACGGAAAATTCTAGTATTTTTTTCCTTCCAAATTACCCATGAGCTTGCAAACCAGATTAAATGCATAAAAGAACACCGAGGTTTAGCAAGACCTGATGAAGAACCAAACTGAAGATAATGATCCAAAATGGTTGAGGGATTTGTTGAATGAACAGCCAACCAATTTCGCACAAGTTGCCAAACCTGACCAAAAATGCCGCAATGTAAGAAAAGATGTGAAGTCGATTCAATTAACCCACAACCAGTTACACAAAGTTGAGCATCATCCGGAATAATCCTCCTTCAAAATAAATTATCCTTTGTAGGCAATCTATCTCGAAAAAGCCGCCAAGAAAAAACCGAGACCTTAAGAGGAATATCTTTCCTCCAAAGCAGGGACGCAGAAACCGCATGAACAATAGAAGAATTCGCCGTCCCACCAATAAGTGAGTGGTATGCCGATCTAACTGTTTATCCTGCTACTGAATTAGGTGTCCCAGACTAGACATCATTAATATTAACCTGCAACACAACAAACAATAATAACATCCTACACTCCACTAACTGCTCTTCCTCCCACCCCAGGTGAAATATTTGTCCCACTGTTAATGATTTTTTTTCTTCTGAAAAATCAAACAGCCGACAAAGCAAACCTGAAGTGGAACCTCACCTACCCACCAATCAACCCAAAATAATGTACCTAGTTCGTTTCCGACTTTTAAACTATTGTTGTCAGGAAACCAAGTATCCACCGCCGAACCAACACCGTCCCGAATACTAACAATCTCCTTCAACCACGCCGACCCTTCCCTACCACCAGGCTACACCCGCCCCCTACTAGGCCATATCTGGAGGCCAGAACACTATACCATAACCCATGTCTCTTTGTCACCAATCTCCAGCACCACTTCCCCAACAACGCCAAATTAAACTCTCTAATTCTCCTTACCCCTAAACCACCAACCTCCTTCTCCAAACAGATGGAGTCCCAATCAATCCAAGAAATTTTCCTATTATCGTCACTTCCCAAAAAAAAAAAGAATAAAAATAGATTCAATAAAAGAGATGATACCCGAGGGAGCTTTGAAGAAGGAAAGAGCGTAGACAAGGAGCGAGGTCAGGATAGACTTAAGAAGAACGAGACGACCACCAAATGATAAATATTTACTTTTCCAATTGGACAGACGGGATTTAATATGTGAAATAACAGGCTTCTAAATATTAAACTGGCGAAAATTCCCCCTATAGAATGGGCAAGGAAGACACTTTGCACTTCTTAATTAGGTTTCTTTTTCTAGTTTTTGACCATCATGCATGACTAGGTCCAACCTTAAAGTTTTGCATTCTTTGGTGCCTGAGATACAAAGAAACCTTGCATTCACTTAGTAAACTTAGCAAGGCGAGCAACAATACTCTCTTCGATTTTAAATGCAAGCAACTTTTCATTTTTTAGATTCATTCAATAAATAATGTATGCGGTCTTTATTAAAATAATATTTATGGATAATATTTAATGATTTTATTCCCACCTTCATGAGAACTTTATTGCTCTCAATTTCCCTAAGAACAAAACAACAACAAATAAAATTTTAAAAATGTGAAACAAACATAGGAATATATATGTCTTGCTATCGTATTATCAGGAATTACCAAATATGACTCGAAACAAACGTTCATTAAAGTACTTTGTCGTTTTATACTATTAACATGCAACTTTTTTATTTGTATTTGATGTACTCTATCAATTTGAATGAATGAGTATCATTTATTTCTAGTAAATAAAAGTTTGTACATTGTTTATCCTTTTCTTCTCTTTTTCTCACCGTAGCAATGAATAAAAAATACAACCTTCTCTTTTTAAAAGACATATTGCTTGTGATATTTTGGGAAACCAAATCTCAGAAATAAGAATAACATCTGAATTCTTGCATGACAATTATTTTTCGGAGACAAAAACATGAAAAATAACAACAAGAGATAAGAACCCTTATGCGATTAATCCCCACTCCAATTGCTATTAGTTGGCATAAAGTTGTGAATGATCGGATGACAGATAAATCATTCAATGAATTCGTAACCATATTGTTTAATCCTATCCAAAAACATTATGTTTTCTAAATTGAGAAATTTAAGAATAGAAAAGTTGCAAATTGATCAAGAAATCCGCAACAGATTTATTTTTTTATTATGAAAAATAATCCAAATGGATATGCCAAAGATGTTTGACCGTGCTTAAAAAGAAAAATTAAATTAAAAAAATGATAGAAAGGTATATTTATTTATTTTTACGAAAAATGCTACCTCGCCTAATAGGCAATAGTATAAGTTAAAAAAAAAATCAATGTATGATTTAAAAAATTGTAATTCTCAATAATAAGTTTTTTGCCCTCTCAAAAAAACAAAAAGTATTTTTATACAAGCGAATACCTATAAATTTTTCCTTAAAAAAAACCTATAAATTTTGTTGGAGGTTTCTATAATAAGACAAATAGATTATTTAGTATTAGTAATTATTTTTCTTTTTTATAATCTTTAAAAAAAACTTTTTTACAAGTCAAGTTTATTGTATAAAGGTCTAAGTTTACTCATGATATTATTTTTATTAAATTATTTATATTTTTGTGTAAAATTTAATTAGTTGTATATTATAATCAACTTCTTTTTATTTAATAAATAATTAGAGGTTTATTCACAAAGCATAGTTAATTTTTTTTTGGCATGATGAAAAAATATCGTCTTGCTTTAAAATGTCTCAAATAATAAAGTTTGATTTGAAAGCATTAATACTTTCTTAGTCCCAAATTATAAGTGGTTAGATTAAGAAATGTAAATATTTTTATTTTTGTTTTGAGAAAGAGAAATTATATTATTTTTTATTGATGTTATTGAAAAAATAAATTGAAGAGAGATTAATAAATAGTTAAGAGTGAGCAATATATTGCTCACTCTATTCCTTGATTTTTTTTTCTTAAAATAAAAATAAGGAATTGAATGAGCAATATAATTGTCAAGGACCCTTTTAAAAAAAATTAAACTAAAATGACTATGATCGTTTTTTAGTGCAAAATCTTATGATCAAAAGATAAAATTACACGCACTTTAATTTGATTTAAAATAATTAATTGGATCGATCGAATTTACTCATCATTAATTTCTTTTCTTTTTTAAAATATCATCATTAATTTCTTTTTTCCTAAATTCCATCATAAAAATAAAAATCCATTATTATTAAAGAGAATAGCAATAATTTAAAATGTGATAAAAATCTATAAAAAGAAATGTACATCCAAAAAAAGTAAATAAAAAAAATGAGAAAGTGAATGAATGAATGCAAAAAAATCTAAAGAAGAGAATCCCCAGCAGAGAGACAGGTAAGCAAAAGTGCAGGTTGGCAAATGGAGAAGATTTTAGAGAGAGAAAGTAACAAAAACAAATTTAGAGAGAGAAAGAGACGGACAGACTGGCAATTATAGGAAACCAAACGAAGGTTAAGCAACCTCTATCCTTTGTTTTTGTTTTCTATATATATAAAACCTTAAATTAAATTCAGACATTCTTTGATTTTTTATTCTTATTATCATTTTTTTGGTTTTTGTTTTTTTGCGAAATTTCATACGAGGTGCCTCTGGAACTTGGATCCATCTTCAAGAATCAGAGTTACCTTTGATATTTCGCCACCATGAGTCTCTTCGGTCTTGGTAGCAGGTTCTTTTTTTCTTCTTAATTTTACGTGTTTTAAGATTGTTTTCTTAATCTCTTTCAACCTAATCATCGTTTTTTCTTATGTCATATGAGATGGATGATCATATCATTATTAGATTTTTTGTTTGTGGCATAGCAATTTTAATTTGTCTAATGAAGATGTTATTTGGAATTAATCACGAGATTCAGGAATTGAAATTAGATTGAAATCTAAATAGTTATATGCTTTTTTATAAGTTTTGGATGTTGTATATTTATGTTGAGTGATAAATACTCCATCCATTGCGTTGCGGATACAAATATTCAATGAACCTAACAAGTGGTTTTTTTACCGGTGGTAATATTATGTTGTCAAGTTTTCCTGTTCTATTGTCCTTTTCAGATGGGTTTATATTTACTTACCTTGGAATGGGTTTATTTGATGTGCACCAATATTTTTTACACGGTCAATCAACCACAATTCGGATCACTTATCATATTTGATTTTAATCATATTTACTTTAAAACTCATACGAAAGGTGCTTTGTGATTGATTGGTTGATAGAACTGTATATCAAAATTAAACTTTTTCAATATTTATATTTAGGTTTTGTAAATGTGGACATAGGAAGTGATAGGAACCTCAAGGATCCTACCAATGAACTAACAGTAAGGCAAAAGAAGAAACAAATAGGGTGGTTTATTGATACGAACGAAAATAGTAAAATAGTAGAAGAGAGATTCTCTAACTACTCCCAGAGCAAAGCTCCGACACAACTCAGAGAGGAATCCTACTCTGGCCCTGAACAAAAAACTCAATCTGTCATGCTCTAAAACTCCTAAGAATTCCCCTTTATGTACAAATAAAGAGAACATTCTAGTATTTAACCCTAATGGGCCTCTTATTATTTAATCCTAATCCTAATAGGCCACTTACTAATAATCTACTTAAACCTAACTAACTACTTACTAATTACTTAAAACACCCTCTCATACTAGGTCCTAACAGGAAGTATCTATGAAGCAAGGACACGGCTTAGATTAGGTGTGCCCTGGTGTCCGACACATATGGTTACACTAGATTATGTCATTTTCTTGAATTATTATCGGTGTTTGTGTCGTGTCCGGTGTTCGTGCTTCATAGATAGGAACTACTTTGCTTTTGAAAATGTGTAAAACTCCGTTCAACATTAACCACTTCACAGCTATGGTTGACTGAAATTTGAAGCTCTATAGATATCACTTATTATCTGCCAAATTGATTTTATCCACAACTTTTTTGTTATGGAAATTGCTTGTTTTATTGAATTATTCGCAATTTCTTATGGCATTTAGTATGTCATACTTTCGGTTTTATTTCTATTGATGGTGGTCACCCGAGCGTAATTTGATATTTGATTCATGCAGAAACCAGAAAACATTTCGTCCAAAAAAGAGTGCTCCAACTGGAAGTAAGGTTGGTAATTTTGCTAGTTGTGCATCGGTTACAAGATCCCGTCTACTTTATGTCTTTTGTGGTTCATATGTGATCATATGAGTAATGAATGTTCTATTCGTTTTGTTTGTGAAATGTAGGGTGCTCAACTTCAAAAACACATCGATGCTACATTGGGTAGTGGGAACTTGAGGGAAGCTGTGAAGCTGCCTCCTGGTGAAGATATCAATGAGTGGCTTGCTGTAAACAGTAAGAATCTTTAATCAATTCAGTTCTGGCAATTAGTGTCGAAGTTTCCAACTTTTCCTATTGCCCTGTGTTCGATTCTAAGTCACTTATAATCTGTGCTGTTAAATAGCGGTGCTAATCGCTCTATCGTAGCGGAATTTGAACAAATCACCATTGTTGCACAATACATTATTTAGTACAAAATATTGTTACATAGTGGCCATATCACTGTTGTGCAGTGCAATTTGAACAAACTCTGTTCCACGATCTGCAATCCGTGATTGATCACACCAATTATAACATGTATGTTATTGTTTAATTGTTAACAATTTTTTTCTCATAGTGATTTATGTTTTTTTTTATGTGCAGCTGTGGACTTCTTTAATCAAGTGAATATCATGTTTGGTACGTTGACCGAATTCTGCACGCCGAGTAACTGTCCTACGATGACTGCAGGACCCAAGTATGGTTTGATCCTTCAAAAAACTCTTCGTATCTTAGTTTCACAGCGTTTTTGCATCTATATTATTAATATCATATCAGCTATTTCGTGTTTCTCTTTTTGGCTTGTCTGCAATTTATGTACTTCAATTGGTGTTAGGAACTTGTGAACTCTTATTATAGGAAATATCGATGCTGATTTTAGTGAATATGACATACCGATATGATAAGTAAACCCTGCCTGCTAAAAGTTATTGCATAGTTTAGTTTCGGTTAATATTTTCAACCTTTTTGACAAGGGTTGAGATTAAACTGATTTCACATTTTCCATGTCAATCTTCCTTTGATTTTTAGTGTCTACTTGATCTACCTTAAGCAGAGCAGTTAAATCGTCATAAAAAACATTAAACATGCATTTGCGACAAGTATTTAATGTAAAATCGTCAACAAAAAAAGAAGTTATTTAATGTAAAATAATGTACAGGTATGAGTATCGATGGGCTGATGGCGTTACTATCAAGAAACCAATAGAGGTATCTGCTCCAAAGTATGTCGAGTATTTGATGGATTGGATTGAATCTCAGCTAGATGATGAAACAATTTTCCCTCAAAGATTAGGTATGATGGACGTTTCAACAATGCTGGTGGCATAATATTCTCGACTAATTATTTTCTAATTATATGTGTCGTGTCATTGCTTTAATCAATTTTGCTTTTTTGTAGGGGCTCCTTTTCCACCCAATTTCAGAGATGTCGTCAAGACAATATTTAAGCGATTATTCCGTGTATATGCTCACATTTATCACTCACATTTCCAGAAGATTGTGAGTTTGAAGGAAGAAGCTCACTTGAATACTTGCTTCAAGCATTTTGTTTTATTTACTTGGGTAAGATGTTACAAAGATAATTTTTTTATTGTTGTCTTTGTATTCAATTGTAATCATTGAAAGCATGCTTTCGGATTCAACTTGAATTTATTAGCTGAGATACATACTTTCTTGTGTTGTAGGAATTCCGGTTGATCGAAAAAGCGGAGCTAGCACCTCTTGAGGACCTTGTTGATTCAATTATACAATTATAGTGCTGTTTATTTTCCTTCTCTTTCATTCATTTTGGAAAGGTTAGACATTGGATGGTTGGGTATACATTTTTGTGGGCTTATTATCATGCCCTTGTGATATACTTTGCTAAATGGAAAACCTTTAGCCATTTTTTTCGATTTGTGCCTGCATTGTTGGTATGGTTTGCTGAAAAATCTTTGTGAATCAAGCTAAACAGCGAGCCAATTATCGATGCATTGACGCTTTGTTTTTCCTAGATGGTGTTTCTACATTTTGAAGTACTTTTTGCTTGTTTTTCCTATCAATAGTTTTAAGGCGACGTTATAAATTATGATTTCATGTGATTAACAAGCAAGCAACTGGAGCTTTTATTCAAATTCTGTAACTTTTCAGATAAATATTCAATTTCTTTGGAAATGAAGCTGCTAAGGCTTTTGATGGAATACAAACACGAATGCAGGTGTCAAGTTCTGTATATTGTATTTCCCTAAAAAAAAAAAATTGTATACTATTCGTTTTGTGAAGAAATTCTTTATATCAGGAGTTCCTAGAATTTGTTAAAGAGGCTCAAATTTTTAATAACTCAGTCATAAACAAGTTCATCATTGAAAACGATTTTTTAAGAAATGCAATCATCGAATCTAAAAGAAAATCAGTCAAAACAAGAGAGATTGAATCTAGATGAGATAAGTGTGTTTGGTTGAATGATGTTCAACCACGACCGTGAGTTTAGAGTTCTATCCATTGTGAGTTTTAAAAGCTCTAATGTGCATTTTCTACTCCACCGTAAATTTTCACCACAATTCAGTTGCTTTCCTAACACTCACTAAAAACACATGAAAAAGTGATTGAAAGTATGATGCAATCAAAATAACTAGTACATGGAACATAGAAACAATGGTCGATATTTCAAATTCCTTCTAATACTACGATGTATATTATATTTAGTCAGATTTTGAGTTCTAAAAGTTGCAACTAAGAAGTCAAATTTTGGTCAAATTACACATAAGAACTAATATAAAATTGTGAGAGATTAATTTGGATGAAAATATTAAATCAAATTGGTCCACTTTAAAATTGTAAGAAATAAATTGGTTCTTTTGTAGATAGTGGATATCCAACCATTAGATAGAAGAAATGGAAGAAACGAAGATGGTCTTCTTTAATGGAGAAGTTTCTAAGTACTTTTTGTTTGTAGATGGAGTAATAAACTCCAACTAAAACTCACACACAGTTTGCAAAATTAAAATTAAAATTTAGATAAAAATATTTAATCTAACAATATGAACATTGTGAGCTACGATGTGAATTAAAATAAATTACAATAGGTGAAAATTACTACATTTGAATTGGATGCAATTGACTGATTCACTTCTAAAATGTCTAATCAAGACCGGACATTCCAAATTTTAAATTATAATTTTAACTATCTTTAAATCTAAAATTAAAGTTTAAAATTCGAACCATATGACCATAATAAGACGGTCTAGATGTGACAGACTACGGTGCAACCACAACATCACTACTACACACAAACCAAGTGTGCGGAGGAAGATTCTCATACGTCGTCGTTTATTGTACACATTAATCTGCCGTTACTTCGAAGCGGTGCAAACCACAATAAATACCCACTCACTCTCCTTTTCCCTCCAAATCCTTTCATTTCCCTTTTCATTTCCAAACCCTACTCTTCTCCTTATTCATAGCCGAAAATGTCTCCGTCAACTAAATCCACACCCCCCTCTAAACCCATACACCCCCTCACTCCAACTCAAACCACCGAATCTCCTTCCCTTTCTTCCTCCTCCGCTCCTCCTCGCCGTCGCAGCCTCCGTCTCGCTAACTCCGAACCAACCCTAACTACCCCCGAACCAACCACCGCTAGGGTTTCCGAACCGAAGAAACAGAAAATGGATAAATCAAACCTAACCGCTTCGGATTCCGAACCTAATCCTGTGCCGAACGGTTTTGTGAACTTGCGATCGGGGAAGAAAATTCTCAAACGTGAAATCGTTATCGGTGATGATGATTCTCAGAACAACACTACTAAAAGGAACAAAATCGATGAAGGAGAATCTAGTGGAAGAAGAAAACTAACTAGAGAAGAGAAAGGGAAGGGACCTGTTGTTGTTGTTGATGATGAAAAGGAAAATGAAAATAACGAATTCGGTGCGGAATCTGAAGGCGTAATTGAGAACATTGTGGAAGAGAGAAATGAAGTACCGAATGTTGTAGAACAAGGTGGAAATGCTAATAATAATGTGAGAGAGGAATGCGGTGTGAGAAGGAATATGGAACGATTTCGCGATATAGCGAGAGTGAATGCTTCACGTTTCGCGCATTTTGTGAATGATGAAAGCGAGGATGAGGATTTGGTGCAGGAAAATGGAGGAGAAGAGAGGAATGAAGTTGAAGATTGGCCTGGTCCATTTTCAACTGCGATGAAAATCATTAGGGATCGAGAGAAGAAATTCATTCCATTTGGTTCTGATACTGTGCAGGAGAATTTGGTTGATAAGATAAAGTGGAAACCGAAAACGGAATCGGAGAAATTAGGTGGAAAGTTAACTGTTCCTTCGTTGCAAGAGCTTTGTATTCGGATACTTGCTAAGAATGTTGATGCGATTGTTTCGCTTGAGGGTGTGCCGGATGGTTTGAGGCATAGGCTTAGTCAGTTGCTGTGTGATTCGAGAAGAATGAATGATCATTTCTTTGAACTTCTTGTTGGTGGAAGTCCAACGGAGATTCGTGTTAGAGATTGCTCATGGTTGTCTGAGGAACATTTTACGAAGTGCTTTAAAGAAAGTGATACTTATAATTTGGTGGTACGTGGTTTTAACTTGTTTGATGTCATTTAGTGTTTCGTGTGATTTTGTTAGATTTTCGTGATTAGGGTTTTAAATTGCGGTTGCTGTCAAATATAGATGATACTGATTCAAATGCTGATGTAGCGGCGGAATTGTAGTTGCAGAGACTCTAAAACCTTGATAGTGATTTTAGTAGATTGAGTTTAGATTAACTTTGGTGTGTGGGCAAATATTTGTTGGATAACTGAATAAGCTATTTTCAGTTTACAAATGTTGTTTAGGCGGTTTTTTTAACTTGTTTAACAGCTTTTAGTGTTTCATGTAATTTGGTTGAATTATTGCAAATTGCAATCAGGGTTTGAAATTGCGGTAATAGTTAGATACTGCAAATGCTTCCTCAATTGTAGTTGTAGTGATATTAAACACTTTGCTGTAACGGTCAAATTTCATTTGAGGACTTTTTAAAACCCTAATGGTGAAATTAATGAATTGAGTTTAGATTAACTTTGGTCAGTAGGTGATTCTCGCTTTTAGATGAATATTTGATAACTGACTAAGCTATTGTAAAGTACAAACGTGTGTAGGCGGTTTTAACTTGTTTGATAGCTTTTAGTGTTTCATGTAATTTTGTTGAAATGTTGCGTGATACTAAACACCTTGCTACAACCGACAAAATGTAGTTGTGAACCTCTTTAGTACCCCTAGTAGTGATACTGATATACTTTTGTTGTAGGGAGTGGCAGCGCTTAAATGATATTTTGAGGGTCTATAATGATTATAACAAATATATCACTAACACTTCAGCGCGGTTTTGTTGGCGTAGTGGTTTGTCCATGTATGTTTTTTAATATCACGCACTGGGTTCGAATCTTGACATTAGTTTTTTTTTTGCACAATAAATTTGTTAAAAAGGCAATAGAAGGACTTAATCCCAGGACCACTTGGCTGTGATATATCGTTTTGCCGCTGGACCACCACTGCTAGTTTGATTGCCTGAGGATATTATAGTAAAAATAATTTTTTTTATTGCAATTATAGTAAAAATATTTAGTTCAATGTATAATATGTATATATATATCAAGAAGAAGAAACTTTTGGAGGGGCACATTCTATGTCCTAACTAAGATCCGCCCTGGTTTTAGGCGATTATCATTTTTATATAAATATTTAATACCTGTACAAGCTCTTATAAGTTTACCGCCGTGTTGAAGTTTGGCAAGCGATATTTTCAAAATTTCGAGATCGAGAGACAATTGATTATAAAAGATTCTGAATCAATTTGGATGAACTTCTCAATAAAAGATTTGTGGAAAAATATACTATTAAAAGAAAATATGCAATAACTACTGGTTTCTACATTCATTAGTAATGCTAGCTTCCTTACCTTGGCAGTGGAGCTAAAAGAGTGTGCGATTGGGTCGTGCAAGCACACACATATGACTCTATAAGACATCAGTACAATATGAATATGGGGATATGAATTTTTTTGAAAGTTATAGGACATTACATGGCTTAGAATTGGTTTAAAATTAATATGAAGCGTAGCATTATAAATCACAAGAGTAACACTTCAAAAGTTAGCATGTGTCCGTGTAAAATCATAAAATGTTATCATTTATTTATCTAAATTTTGTGGTACTTTGTTTAGTATTTGACAAGATTATATGTATGATACAAAGTAAAACTCAACATGACTGTTATTTAGAAGTGTCTTCGGTTCCTTGATATAGATTTTTTTTGTTTTTTTTGCTTTAAATGTTTTTCCTGCTTTGCTCACTTTGTAGCTTTCCTATTTATATTTATCTAGCTTTTGTTTTCATATTTCTATTTGCTTTCTGAAGACTTAATTTGCTTCTGCCGGCTTCTTGTTTTGAAAGATTTGATAATCTGGGTTTTACTTATTTATTCAATTTTGAATTTGAAATAGGTACTGCAACTTGACCAGTGTGGGCGCTGTTTGCCGGATTACGTGGTAGTTGATACTTTAGCAAGGTCACCAAAGCAGTTACCTAATTTAACAAGTTTATCCCTCGGTGGTGCATGCCGGCTCTCAGATGGGGGGTTGCGAGCACTTGTTTCTTCTACTCCAACACTTAGATCAATAAACCTTAGCCAGTGCTCCCTTCTCACATCTGTCAGTCTTCATATCTTGGCTGAATCATTGAAATCTCTTCTGAAAGAGTTGTACCTTGATCACTGCCTTGGCATTGATGCTGCACTAATTGTGCCAGCACTGATGGAGCTTGAAAATTTAGAAGTGTTGTCAGTGGCTGGCATTCCAACTGTTTGTGATACCTTTGTCAAGGATTACATTGTTGCACGTGGTCACAACATGAAAGAGCTTATTCTGAAGGACTGCATGTAAGTATCATTATAGCAGTCTGTTTCATGTCTCAAATCTCCTAAAGATATTCGTATAAGTAATTTCATGGCAATTTCATTTTAGATAGTTGGAGAATAAATTACCAATCAGAGAAAAATTTAACCTAATTTGGTATATATGTTAAAACCAATATTGTTCTTTTTAAATTGTTTGTTGATCATTCTTTGAACGTGGATTAATGATTATTTGTGAATTTATTAGTTCATTCGAAATTAATAATTTACTTAAATTGTAGGTTCCTTATTTCTTTCTAATTTAAACTTGTTGATTATATTTCTCGATATGCAGAAACTTGACTGATGCATCAATCAAAGTTGTTGCTGAACATTGTCCTGGAATATGTCGGCTTGATCTGATGAACGTGTGCAAATTAACAGATTTGTCCATGGGATATCTTACAAACGGTTGTCGTGCACTTAATACACTGAAGCTTTGCCGTAACACATTCAGGTGTCTGTTTTCCCTGTTTCCTATATTTGTCTTTGTGTTTAATTATGGCTTTATATTTTGCTTATGCTAGCACTCGTATTTTTGGTGCCTTATCGTTACCCTCACTTTTGATTATGAATTTTCCTGTTCTTGTTTGTAGTAAGATTTTTAAAGGATGGTCATCTTTGTTACCATGCTGTTCTCGTGTGCTGTTTGACTGTCTTATTTTCCAGCAGTCAAATGTTGATAGTTTTTCTAGTTTAATGGGCATATACTGTCAATGTATTTAATTGGTGTATATTAACAGTGCATATTGTTAATCCTTTTCCATATGCATTCAAGTGATAAGAAAGGACTCTCTTATGTTGGTTTTTCACTTGTTTGAGATAGAGGCGAAGACCCTAAACAGGTTCTGACCTATTTTGCTGATAGACCAGGGGTCTTTGTCTATCTCTGTACACTATCCTGTTTTGCAAAAAATTCTTGAGAGGAATATTCATTCCCTCCTATTGATTGATTCCCCACGTCAAGTCTTACTTTTGGCTTAATCAAATCATGGAGTCTCCCAATTAATGTATAAACTAATATAACTTTTTCAACATTGCAGTGATGAAGCAATTGCTGCATTTGTGGAGACTAATGGAGAGTCCTTGATAGAGTTATCGCTTAATAACGTCAAAAAGGTATCTTGCTTATTTGCCTCATGTGATTGTCTCTCCATTGTCTTGTGAAAAGGGTATGATTATTATTGCATATGCTACATAAATGCACATTTAAAAACAAACAGGTACTTGAACATTCTGATATGCTGGAAGAGCCGCTTTGTGTTTGTAAAAAGATTTAATACTCTATTTGTCCGGTTTTTTGTGAAATTATATTGCTCAAGGCCCCGCCCACCTGATGGAGGAAGCTTTATTATAATTTTAGCTAGCTGAGGCTGTTAAATATTTCTGCCTATTTGCATTGGATTATCAGTTTAGTTGAAGCCTGCTAATTCTTAGTTATGTTGTTTCGCTTTCTGAGTGCCTCATTTGATTTAATCCAGGTTGGTTATCACACAACCTTATCACTTGCAAGCCATGCAAAAAAGTTGCACAGTCTAGATGTATCTTGGTGCCGAACTTTGACCGACAATGCATTGGGTTTGATAGTGGATAGTTGCTTGTCACTGAGATTGCTTAAACTCTTCGGATGCACTCAGGTATCGTATCATTGAACCTCGCCTCAAAAACGTTTTCTTATTAAGTCGCTGATGCCACTGATATCATAGTTCCCTCTTATGTTTGTGATTATATATTGTATAAAATGTAGTTTAATTATATGATTCACAAAGCCTTCATGAAGAATAAAAGAAATATTTCATATTGTTGCAGTTAACAGATGTTTTTCTGAAGGGCCACTCAAACTCGCAGATCCAGTTAATTGGTATAAAAATGACTTCTGTTTTGCAACATGTCAAAGTGCCAGATCCTCATCAAAGCGCTTTGAATTATTCATCAGTCTCTGTAGATTTAGCTCCGTAGCTTTGACATAATCTGAATCAGGGAAATTTATACAGTAGTAACAGTGGCATTACAATGTATAAGATATTTCTTGGCCAGTGGAACTTTTTTTTTGCTACCATGCCTCGACATGGAAGAGAATCTTATTTTTGCTTTTGACATATGATAGTGAAGTTTCCTTTTGTTTTTTGCAACCATTTATCAAGGTCATCAAACCAAACAACCAACCTGAAGTTTTATGTGTTCAAATATTATTACTTGGTGGTGAGTTTTCATTTTGCTGGCTCGAGTTCTGATTAACCTTTGTAGCAATTAATTACATTTGTATTAGCCGATTTTGATCCATAGAATCAGGAATAGAAATGATTATGACTCTTGCATCGTTTTCCTGAACTAATCTTTTCTTTTTCTTTCAAAATGAAGCATATTCAATAGTTAGCCGTGAAACCGTATAAATAGTGTGTTTGGGTTTTTATATCTTACTTCAAATGATCATTTATTTCTTTTGAGAAATGTAGTCCTAACTCTACTAGACATATTCTAACATTCTTTCAACATAAGATAAGATTGCTCTTAAGTGAACAATTAATTAATCTTAGAGAACAAAATGAGTAGTATTAACCGATGAGAACAAATCGTACACATGCAAAAAAATTATAAGTGATTAAAACACCAACCATTGTTTTTCTAAATTTAATAACTACTCAATTTCGTCAAAAGACAAACAAAAAAACTACTAAATTTAGAGGGAGTTAAATCCCTCCGCCTGCATTACCTAGACTCTAGTGAGTCATTCAATTAGCTATGTCGCAAGTTTAAGAAGAAAAAAACATATTTTACCTTGTTTAATGGCATAAAAATAAAGCGTTTGCAATTAATTCACAAAATAGCTACATAGTTAATTTCAATACGCTCAAATAGGTTATAGATTCGGTTTATAGAAAAAAACATTTTTTTAACAAAATTTGTGATGAAAACTTGTGACTTTATACATAAACTTAATTGATAAGTATTTACCGAGGAAACGATTAACCAAATTAGATGTTTAAACATTTTAGTATTAATTTTATTGCAAAAGATAAGATCTGAACATCTTAGTACAATATTACAAACAGTAGTGATGTATCTGCTTTGAACCCCTTTAAGTAAAACAGAAAGTAAACTAAATTTTTTATTGTTTAATGTTTTGATTTTGTATTGAAAAGCTAGATGTCAGTGAAACTAGAAATTTGAGATGTTGTACCGCTAATAAATTGATTTGTAGTATAAAGAAAGCAATGCTATGTAAGGGATATGATCATTTATCCGCAAGTAACCAAATAGTTGGCTCAAATGATTAATGAACTTTTAATGTCGAATCAATCAAGCCAGTTCAATCCCTGACTGGAATGGGGCAAGAAAATCATCTAACTGCACAAACACAGCAATAGAAAACAGTACACGTCCTTGTTCTTGTTTCATTAATCTTTTTACAATCCAAATGTATTTGAGTATGCATAGTCAAATTCAATAAAAGGAGGAATACAAGAAACCACAAAAATTACAAAATGGAAGACGTCCATACATAAAAAGATGGACACCTACACGCATATACATTGACTAAAGGGTATACCTCAAATGATTTACAGGAACTGAAGCAGTTGGCTTTGAAATTTGCAACTGTTCCAGATTGGATCATAATTAACTATGTTTTGTATTTTTACGTCTGTAAGCGTAGCAAGTATGTTTCCTCTGGTAACAACCGAGAGTTTGCAGTTTCAACCATCTGAAATTGACGACGAAGTTGCCATAGTTATTGATTTCACATATAGCAACAATCTATAACAAAAACTGGAAATACAGATGAACCAACAATTACATTACCTCAAAGCCCATCTTTTGGTACAATAACTGTCCAGGCTTATTATTTCTATCAACATGCACATATACCTGACTCACACCTGCTAAATGAATCCACAGACAAATCAGGCGTAAACCATAAAGTTACTTCAACTTAACGTTAATATTACCAATAGATTTTGCATTTTCAACAGCAAAAGACATCATGTTGCTTGCAATCCCTTGTCGACGAGCCAATTTGGCAACACATAAATTTGCAATGTAACCATATCTACTTGGTGGTGTCCTGTTTATGCTGCAACAAAAAGGAGTTTTGGCTCGTTCCTGCAGAAATGATATGATGACTAAGTCGTGAAAAACATCAAGAACATCAGTCTAGACAGAACAACAGACGAGAAAGAATGAGTAGTACCCCAGGAAAAGTCTCTCCTTGCAGCAAATATCGGATGTTCAAATCAAGTGTTCCTACAACACTTTTTATTATCGAGCGCTTTACGTTCTTCTGCTCCTTTCTCACCTGATAAACATGAATCCAAACACTATAAGTCGAATCATAGTCAAGGAAAATCAACTTTCAAACAGTAAATAACTCAACAAAGTTAGAGCATTAAAGTATTTTTTTTTTTTCAACCTGAATTTTTTTAACTAGATCAGAATCTCAGATGAGATTGATTTACCGCGATAATGCATGCGCAGCTGTCCCCATTTTGCACCTTGCACCGCTTTTTTACCGCATTAAATTCCTAAACAATAGGGATTCTTGTTAAAATTTTCATGAAAGGCATTCCAGTGTATACGTAAGGAAATTAAGCACCGCCAACTCCTACCTGGTCCGCAAATTTCCTTTTGTAGATATCAATATATCTAAAAAAAAACATAATCGCAGTTAGCACTACCCAAATTCTTACCTATTGTTAATCAAGTCAAATGATTTACACCCACAGCCGGTAGGATCATTCAGATTACTTCCTATACTCTACTATTTAGAAAACTGATTATTGACATTATTCATCTTAATCTGGTTTATAGTCTGTTCTCAATTCAAGTGCCACAATATGATCAACACAAGTTTTACATAATTCAATTCAAGTTTTACACAATATGTTCTCAATTCAAGTTTTTCAATTCACTCTATAGAATCCTTATGTATGAAAAAACATTGGAGATTTGTGATGTATTTTGTATCATACCTTTCATATGTTCGATTCTCCCAATGGCTTTCTGCCCTTAGCCAGGCTGCTGTCTACCAAAGAATTCAAAAAAATACAATAAATAAAAGAAAATGCTATTTTTTGTATAATATATTTTTCTTCCACAAAAGTACAAATTAATTATGTTAAGCTTTTTTTCTTTTTCATCTTCAACTAAAAAACAGCTTTACTTATCAATCTACCACTAAAAGACACACGAAGTGAATCACCATTTCAGTTCATGAAATTGTAGAAATTTGGCAATAAACAATTACATTAGTCATTTTAGATCGGTTTATTTAATATCCAATATTGTCCCAAAAGGACTAATATGATCAAAGATTTACAATTTCAAACATCATTATTACAAAATGTTGATGATTTCAAAACCAATTAAGCTAATCCTACAATTCAAGACAACAAATTGAATACTCACTACAAAACACACCTTGAGAATTTTCAATTTCAAACATCATTTTAGTAAAATTTCATTAATTTCAAGAATAAAACGACTAACTCTACAATTTCATACAGTAAGGGCCCATTTGGATTGATTTATTTTTGAGCGTGTGCAAATAAATAAGCTTTTATGTATTATTCATAAGCTTGTCAAGGTAGTTTACAAAAAAACAGCTTATGAGGACACAATTTTCATTAGTGAGAACTCATGAATTAACATAAAAGCATACACTATTCCAAATGGGCTTCTTTCTATAGAACAGTTTAAGACATACCCAAAACTCTTCATCAAGCACAGCTTCCCTAGCAACAAATTGCCCAAACTCAAATCTATTTTCTCTAATCAACTCTTGTTCTGATGGCTGCAACCGATTAAATCGAAGACCATTCGAGCTCAAACCTTCTTCCACCACTTTAGGAACAATTGGGCTTGAATGCTTCACAGATAGTTCCTCCTTCATTTTCTTATTCTTCATATCACTATTACTATTCATTGTTGAAGAAAATTTAGAATCCATAGACCTATTCATATTAAAAAGTAATTAATAACCATAGAACAGAAAAAACTAAGAAATTAATAAGAATCATAATAATTAAACTAATAATAAATGATTGTAAAAAGAAATTAAATAGAAGAAACTTACATGGTCCATGAGGATGTAATTTTAGTGCATTTGTAATTAGGGGAATTGAAAAGTAAGATATGAAATCCAGGTTTTTGAATTGGAATAGTTGACATGATTTTGATCTAAGATTAAAAAGAATAGGTTATTATTGGAATAAATATATAAACCTCTTTTTGTAGTTAAAGTAATTAAATTAGGCGCTAATTGATTTGAGAAGCATAAAGTTTTGGGAAGAACATGGTTTTGATTTTGATTTTGATTTCTACTTTTCCGGCGTGGTGGATTTGATGACATCACCAGTCAGCCACCACAATGGAATGGATAATATGTTTATCCATCTTTTTTCATTCATCTATTTTGTACTTCATGTATATCTAGACACGTACTCTTTCTACTTTGCACCATACCATTTCTTACTTTTTTTTTGGACATATATGCTATTGCTCGTACAAAATAGTGGATGGTTTATAAAGAATACTGGATAAGATAATTCATAAATGGATAGGGTAATGGATTAAATTTGAGGTGTTTGATTTTAAGGATGAGTAATGATATATGCACAACTATTTGTGACAATTTTTATTTTCTCTCTTTTCATTGGTCGAAAATAATAGAGAGAGAAAAATGAAGAGAGGGAATAAAAATATAATGTGAGTATGAGAAATAAAGTTGTAATAAAGTGGTTGTACAAATATCATTTCTTTTTAAGGATATTGTTTATGAAATCTATGATAAAAAGTTGTCTTGTAAATACAAATCAAATCAAATAAAGATAAAGTCATTATAGACAATTTTTAATATAAAAGTTCAATGACACAAATCTATCGGGAGATAGTTTTGATATACTATTCTTCCATCAAAAGTCATCTTTTAATCGAATTTTTTGAAGAGTTGAGCATTCCAAAGGATCTATATGTCTAATTCAATTTTAACAACATTAAAAAAATGATCTTCTCACTTATGAAATTGCTCATTCCTTTAACTCAGCAAGAGTTAGCTCATGCTCAATATTTTTCAACGGGAGTTAACTCTCGCTGACATTTTTAAGATCAGTTGAATTGACATAAAAAGTGATTGAAACGATCTTAAAATAATGAACAATTTCATTAGTAATTTACTAACAACATTGGTTAGCAAGCCACTGATAAGCCGGGCCTGCATACATGGGCCAAACATTCGAACAGAGAAGCCCAATCCAAAAAAGCCCAGCCCAATTACTTTACACCGCTCCACCGAGCTTCTTACACTTCACTTCACACTTCAAAACCAGCACAGCGTAACAGCGCAAAGCAGAGCAAAGCAAAACAGTTACAGAAGAAGAAATGGTAGCAATGGCATCAACGACAAAGAGAATCGAAACCTACGAAGACTTCGCCAAAGTTCACGGAATTCTACTCGCCGCTTCAGGGTTACCGGAATCCCTCCACCGCCGTCTCTTCCACAAACTCTCCACCGAAACCTTCGACGGCGGCGAGCATTTCCAGATCGAACCTTGCGAAGAGAATCGCATGAGACGCCTCGTTTTGACTTCGGATTCTATGGCTAAAAACTCCAATGTCTTTCTCATTGATCATGCTTGGACTTTCAGACTCTCCGACGCTTACAAACAGGTCCCAACCTTCTTCACATTCTTCATGCAACACTAGTTTTACGCACTTGTGAGACTTTTTTTTTGGAATATTTAGGAAAATAGCTTATGACATGTTTATAAGTCATTATTAGCTTATTTTCAATATAGCTTATGAAAACTATTTATAGTTTACGCGAAAACAATTTTATTTTATTTTATTTTATCTTTTGTTATAGAAATAGGTTATACATAAGCAATTATTGTGATAAGCGCTTATGTTAATAGCTACAGATTAACTTGTTTATCCAAATAGAGTCTAAATTGATAGTAAGTGGTTAAGTATAAGGACCAACTTGAGAGAACCCTACAATGTTAGTGACTACTTTGGTGGTTTACTCACTAATTTTCTATAACTAGGATTTCAATTTTACGTTAACTTTGTCATTTTTGTTTTGTTTTTTTTGCTTTTGTGGTGATTTTAGCTGCGTGAAGTTCCGGGATTAGCAGAGAGGATGGGTTCTTTGATGTGTGTGGATATTGATTTGGATGGTGAAACTGAGGTGAATGTTGTTGATGATGAAGCTTCGAGAGAGAAGGTTAGTGTTGTAGAAATGTTGGAGAGTGAGGTTAGAGAGGTGAAAGAGAAAGGTGATGGTACATTGAGGTGGTTGGAGCTTGACGGTCTTGATATTGATGATGATACGTTTCTTTCGTTGGACTTGCCTGCAAGATTCCCGGTCCGTCTTTACCTTGTTTTTTTATTTTGTTCATATTTTATTTTATAGTAATAATTTCTATAGGTTCTATTATTTTGAAAGTGTGACTTTGTTCATTCAGCAAATAGAAATCATGCTCATCAAACTTAGGAAAGTTATACTATGAATTGAATTTGAGTGGCAAGATGGCAGACATTATTACTCCCTTCGTCCGTTATTATAAGACTCACTTTTGACTTTTGTTAAGAAAAATAAGACTTTTGATATTTCCTTGTCCCTTAATATAGGACTCTTTTCAAAATTTTACATGCACTAATAATTACTTTACAAAAATTTCCTTATTTAATTTACAATTGTGTAACGTAAATTTGTTTTTTCACTCTTACGATATCAATAATTGTGAGAATATTTATAGGAAGTAACACAAATTTGACAAATTTATTGTTACAGCTAATTTTCTTAATACTTAGTAAATTTTGTAAGCGAGTCTCATAATAAGAGACGTTGGTAGTATTATTTAATTGTCGTCTGCGTATTCAGTTTTCCTGTCATCTCAGCTTCTGTTATTCTAGATGTTGCAAGCCAGTTTTAATTTCATGTTTCTTGTTATAATAATTTAATTTGAATTCTGATGAACTATCCTCCCCTTTCCCTTTCAGAATTTAGTGGCACTTAGCCTATATGGAAACAAGCTTACAAGACCTGAATTGATTATTCAAGAAGTTATCAAATTTAAACATCTCAAAGGACTCTGGCTGAACAATAATCCCGTTCTTCAGAATTGGTAAGTTTTCTCATATTTTAAAAATTTCTTCAACAACATATTCCTTTTTGGTAAGTCGTTGCTGTTAAGGAGAACTAAATTACTTTACTTCTAGTGATGGTGATCTTGCAGGTCTTATTCTTAAGGAGTTACCAGAACTGGAGATTTATAATTCAACTTTCACAAGCAATTTTGGGGAGTGGGCTTTGGGCTTTTGCGCAGAGATATATGGAAAGGATAACCCATCTAATGCTGATCAAGCTGGCAGTCCTCTGCTGAGTGTATCTAATCTTGATCTTTCAAATAGAAACATTCACAATCTGATCAACAAGGTTGAACCTTTTGTTATGCTTATTTTCTATCTTCTTAGCTTATGTTTTAAAAGTATAGATAGGTAGGCTTAAGCATATTATTGTACTGAGTTGAAAAACCTGATAATTATGAATCTCTCATTGAGTCTATGGTCAAGAGATACAAAATGGTAAACAAAGCATAATCAATAAAAGATTTTAAACATATGGCATTGCCGATTCATTTTTTCCAATCCCCATATCTGTATGTTTTGATCTAATTATTTTGTCGATCCCCTCATTTTGTTAGGACTTTTCACCCATTTGTTTGTCATCCCTTTCATACTTGAACATTCGTGGAAATCCATTGGAGCAAAGCTCAGTTACCGACTTGTTAGATCTGCTAAGGAGATTCTCTTGCTTACGTTCGTTGGAGGTACTTAGATTTATATTATGACATTTTTTCAAGCCCCAAATTGCCTTTGTTATTTATTTAATTTTGTATGTATATTTTATGATAACCAGTGTTTTGGCCTTTGGGAATTTGAGCAAATTTTTAGGTCGACATTCCTGGTCCTCTTGGAGGAAGTGCCATTGAAATTCTGGAATCTCTTCCAAACATTTCTGAACTAAATGGTATTTCTGCATCCAAAATATTGGAAACTGGAAAGCATGTTATTGATTCAGTGCTTCTTCCCCGTCTTCCTGAATGGACTCCTGATGAGCCTATCCATGACCGCATTATAAGTGCAATGTGGCAATATCTAATGACATATAGACTTGCTGATGAAGAAAAGTTGGACGAAACCTCTGTTTGGTATGACATACATTTTACTTGTTTTACTTTCTTGGTTTTAATGTGGCACTAGGTTTCTTTTGATCAGTATATATGCTTTTAAGTTAATAGTTTTTGCACGTCCTGTTGAAATACACAAAATTTCATCAAGGTTGTTTGATTTGTAATTTATTGTTGCAATACTACATGAGTCAATGGGTCAGTTTTTGCCCGTTCAAATTGTTGGGTCAGTACGTTGTATGAAACATATGATCAACTTGGACTTTCCCAACAATAAACAAAACTAACATTCTATTGTTTTGGATATTTTTAGGTATGTGATGGATGAATTCGGTTCTGCTTTGCGGCACAGTGATGAGCCAAACTTTAGAGTGGCACCTTTTCTTTTCATGCCGGAGGGTAATCTGGCATCTGCTGTGAGGTTTCCTCTATACTTTGCTTTTCAGCTTTGTGCTATGATGTTAAAGTTACATTTTCATGATCTGGTTCTAAGATACCTGCTACTTTACTATATGATTGAGCTTGCGTAATTTGCAAGATTAGAATCGATTATGGGTTTTTCCCAATAATAACTTAATTACATGAGTAGCTCATGTTAGTGACTTCTAACTGAAACTTCTCCCTCCCTTTTTATGAATCACACTAGCATCAAGATGATGAACACTAACATGTCTGTCTTTCCACTTTTATTGATAAATTAGAAAATTTTATCTGGTTATTTGATTGGTAAAGAGTGCTAAAATGGTAAAAAAAAAAATTAAAATGAAGGGGTAAAAAATGGGAGAAATAATGCTACACCAAAATTTAGCATCTTTTTATGTAAAAGTATAGATATTTGAAAAAACAATTTACTAACTAAAGAATGATTAAATTGTAAAAAGTTAATTTATATAAAGGGTAAAATTGGAAAGGAAAAAACCACCCCAAAAATTTGTATCCCTTTTATATATAGCAAAATGTATTTCATGGCATGCCATCTGGATTTGAGATAATTCAAAATTAGTCACTGAACAAACAATAACTTTCACTTTTCCCAGCTTTTCCGTTCTATGGCCAACGCGGGATGTTTGGAAAGGTGATGAATGCACTCGTGACTTTCTTCTTGGTATTGGAGAAGATAAACAGCGTTCTGCCAGACTTACTGCCTGGTTCAATACCCCAGAGAACTATTTTATACATGTATTTCTTCTATTACCAAGGCTGATTATGATTCATACCTGTGGTCAAAATATACCACACGAAAGTATTAGGGAAGTTTGAAGCTAATTAATTTATTACTTTCAGGAGTATGAGAAGTACAATCAGAGATTGCAATCCACAAGTTTAATACCACCCACTGTGCAGTCTTCCGAGAGCAGAAGTATTCGCCCACATGACGGGCGTCCTTTACGGGTATATACAGATATACCTCACGTGGAGGAGTACTTGACACATCCCGAGTTTGCAATCAGTAAGTGGACTGCATGCATCTAATAGATACTGGATTAAATTATAGAGATTAACAGAATGAAAATAATGAAATTTTATTACATATATCCTCCTCCGACTTTTGTTAGGTTGCTTTGAAAAAGGCACAGGCAGGGAATTATTTGTCTTAGTTTATTGATAACAGAAAGAAAAGGGTTACACAAGGAAGCAAACCTTTCCTTACCGGAATAAGCCAGTCAATTTCTTAATAAAGTTCAGAATGCCTAATCTAGGGGCTAGGGAAGCTATTTATAGATTATAGATTGCCCATAACAGAAACTAACTGGCCCCTAAGTACTGCCTCTCTAACAAATAGAGGCTGATTTATTATTCCTGAACTTTCTTTTATGATAGCCCCCTTAAGATCTTCTTAGTAGCCGGTAGGTGCAGTAGTATCTTGTCTCAATAGAGTCTGTAGTTTGAGAGATTTTGCTATTCTATTGTAACTGAATTCTCAACTGAATTGTTAATCAATTTCATAATGAGATTACAAGAGGTGATCGAGACTTTATGCCGACTCCTCCTAACTCCATCTAGTTAACTGACACATGTCAGTTAACATTCCTTACCGGGTGGTGGTGGTGGTGGGTGTGTGTGTGTGTGTTTGTTTGTGGTGGATTCGAACCCAGACGAAGGAGAAAAACTATTCTAACAACTAATTACTAACATTTGCCGTTAAAAAAACATTCCTTATGTGACTGACAGTTGCCAGTTAAGACAGTTACATAAGGCTGATACCATAATAGAGTTTGTAGTTTGAGAGATTTTGCTATTATATTGTAACTGAATTCTCAACTGAAATGTTAATTTATTTCATAATGAGATTACAAGAGGTGATGAGTCTTTATATAGAATCCTCCTGGCTACCTCTAGTTAACTGACACATGTCAGTTAACATTCCCTATCTGACTGGCAGTTGCTAGTTAAGTCAGTCACAGCTTGTCAAGGCAGTTACAAGAGAAATGCTCTAGTGAGACACAGCTTATGGTGATGAGGTGATCATTCTGAATTCTGATCACCTACTAGTACTACCTATATATGGAGTCAATCCTTTGATATGTCTAACACTTTTCTTGATCTTAAAATCTGTTTCCTTGAGCATCACCTCTCTCAGAAGCTTTCCCAGGTTTCCTTAGGATTGTTAACCTCCCACTACTTGTACCAATGTCAGAATTTTCACCCAGTGCTTCCACGCCCATCATTTTCTGTGTCGAAGTGCTCCTCAAAATGGATTATCCACCAATACTTCTTTAAAATCTACAATCCTGATATGTTCCCCGTTGAATGCTTTCCTTAAGCTTGCAAATGTCCTCTGCAAATATTCTTGAATTTACTTCTTGATCAGTCTACACAAAGTTCCCCATTTCTTGGGAGCTTCAGTACTAGTTGATAGGTACTGGCTCAATATATGGAGGCAAACAAAAGGAAAATGAGGAAGTTATATAATAAATCCTCCTAACTCAACTCTGGATGAATGGTTATCCAGGTCAAGATGAGCAGGATGACATATAATGATGTCTTCCCCAGGTATTTGAGCTGGTCTCTCCTAAGTCCCACTCAAAACTAATTAACTTCCTCTAGCTTCTTTGCCTCTATTAAACAGCCTATTTAATTAACTACTCTAACAACTTTCCAAACAGAGACTGTGCCTGCAGGGTTCCTTCACCTAACTGATGTAAGCTTTCCTAATTGGGTCTGCTCCTAACAGCATGCCTGAACTCTTTCATCAACTCATAATATACAGTTAAACAATCATGTAACTTGGAAAGTGAAGGGCCTAAATTGAATTTTCCTTGTTTCATTTGAACCTTTTCTCATTCTGAGCAGCATTGACATCTTATGTTTTTCATAAAATTCCCTTGGATATTTGATTTATTGATTGCCTCCACGTTTTTAAAGTTTGCTGGATTCTGACCTTCTCCCTCTCTTTTGAATGTGTTTGGCTACAGTAAAGGACCCAAAAGATGCAGATATAATATGGACCTGCGTGCAGGTAGATGAGGAGTTGAAGAAGGCCACGGGAATAACAGATCAGCAATACATTAATCAATTTCCATTTGAGGCCTGTCTTGTCATGAAGCATCATTTAGCAGAAACAATTCAAAAGGTGATATTATAGTTAATCAACATTGTATGTTGATGTTGATGAGATTATCCTAAATGTCTGACCTGTTTTCATTATGCATTTCTAGTGAAATTCCATCATACATTCAGAGAAATATGTATTATATTATATATTCATCAGAGCATGCTACATTTAATTTTATTTTCAAGTCACTTACAAATGAATTGAAGTGTTGGTTTCTCCTTTGAGGCTTTTTAAATAACGAATCATTTTGGGGTTGGTGTTTTATCTTGCTTCAGGCACATGGATCTCCTCAATGGTTGCAGCCTACTTATAATCTTGAAACTCATCTGTCTCAACTTATTGGTGACTATTATGTACGCAAAAGAGATGGACTAGACAACCTTTGGATCTTAAAACCCTGGAACATGGCCCGCACTATTGATACTACTGTAACTGATAACTTACCAGCCATAATCCGACTCATGGAAACTGGTCCAAAAATATGCCAGAAGTATATTGAACAACCTGCTTTATTCCAGGGGAAAAAGTTTGATCTCCGTTACGTAGTACTGGTTCGGAGCATGCACCCTTTGGAGATATTCCTGTCAGATTGTTTCTGGGTATACTGATTCTTCTTTATTTTATTCTTATGCTCTTAAACGGTTAAACTCTAATGGCAATGAGTTTTATGTTTTATTTCAGGTTAGGATAGCCAACAACCAATATTCTTTGGCCAAAAGTAGTCTTTTTGAGTATGAAACTCATTTCACTGTTATGGTATGTCTTGAATACCATATTGTTTAGCAACAAGATGTTTGGTTGTGCTTCCCTTTTTCTTATCAAGTTTTAACATATTCAATCAATGCATGTTCTCAGAATTATCGTGGAAGAATAAATCACAAGAATATTAAGGATTTTGTGAGGGAATTTGAGGAAGAACATCAAGGTAAATGAGGGCGGCCACATTCTATAGATGAATTTTTAGAGGCTTCCAGAGCATATTATATATTTTGAATGATTTTTTTTTATACAAATTCATGTCCCTGTATCTCTTGCAGTTAAATGGTTGGATATACATGCAAGAGTAAGGACTATGATTCGATCAGTGTTTGAGGCAGCTGCGGTTGCACATCCTGAGATGCATAGTCCAACATCAAGGGCAATTTACGGTGTAGATGTCATGTTAGACAGCTCTTTCCAACCTAAGTTACTAGAGGTTGGTAACCGAAACAGTGGTCCTCATTTGATGCTCCTTTCAATACCAAAAAAATTTATATTGACCTGAACATCTTGATTCAAGGATACAAATTTGTAATGTACTATTTGTTTAATGCTGAATTATCTGATTAGGATGCATTTCACCATACGAATTATCGCATTACATGTATGACTTGTATTTTATATTGCAGGTGACTTACTGCCCTGATTGTACGCGAGCTTGCAAATATGATATGGATATCGTTGTTGGAGAAGGAGGTATTGCCAAAGGTTGTGATTTCTTCAACAATGTTTTCAAGTGTCTCTTTTTGAATGAAATTTCTCAGGTTAGTCAATTGTAATCTAGTCATCATAGAGATTTGACATCCTTAATTAAAGCCTTCTTCGTCAACGGACTACAGGTTCTTTTAGCAAGGCCTGGAAATTAGATGTATAACTTGTGATTTCTTTGTAATCTAGTTATCCTGCGTGCTGTAATTTTCTTTCGGTGCTGGTGAGTGACTGACAATAAATATTTTTTAGCAATTTTGGTTATTTGGCTGGATAACAAACCGCAGTAATGATGGCAGTTAATTGTGTGAGTGATTGGTAGTATTATAATAGTTTTTATACGGTTCCTGTTCACATTCAAAGTTAATCATTTTTAAAGATGAACTTTTTGAGAAAAAACAAATTCTAAAGAGTGCAGCGTTTTTTGTGTTTTTGTTGTGCTGTTTCTTTGTTTCTTTTTTCCTGGAATAATTTAGGGTCTCTTTGGTTCGCGAATTAGGAGGGGAGGGAAGGGATTTTAACGGAGAGAGGAGATATTTTAATTAAAAATGTGTTTGGTTTGCAAGGGAAGGGGGAGGGATTTTAAAATTATTTTACTGTTTTACCTTTGAACTTAATTAAATAAGGATAATAAATTAGCGAAACAATAACGATGTAATCAATAATAACATGATGTAGAGTGTAGACGATAAAATCATGGATTAATAATAGGGTTGTTACGAGTAGTAATAAAAGTTGTTACAAGGAAAAGTTGTTAATAACATGGAATAAAAGTTGTTACAAGGATAATATAACCTAATAATAATAAAAGTTGTTATAAGATAATACAACCTGTAGCTTAATAATAACAAATGTTGTTATAAGGATAATATTGAGATTTTAAATTAATCTAAGGATTATTTTGGCAGTGCTCCCCTCCTCTCCCCTTCTTAAAAATTGAACCAAACACTTCAAATTAAAAATCTCCCCTCCCCTCCCCTTCAAAACACTCGAACCAAACGGACCCTTAAAAGAGAACGAGGATAGAAATGTAATATAATTTATATGAATAAATATATTGAACAAGATAATCTTAAAAGATGACCGTAGATAATTAAGCTATATAAATCTTTAAATGCAGTTAAGTAGATAATTAAGCTATATAAATCTTTAAATGCAGTTAAGTAGTCATATGAATGTTTGTGTAATAATCTTTTTCTGCACTTTCATTATATTGTCGGGTGAATGATTGTTGCAGTTAATTCAACTAATAACTTTCTTTCCAAATTCTATTATTTTTCTCAAATTCTATTATTTTTCTATGTTAAGTTCCTGCCAACTTTCCTCCTGAAATTCCTCACAAAAGCACCCCAAATAAAATATAGGGTTAAATATGTTTTTGGTCCCTATAAATATGTCAATTTTTTGTTTTAGCCCCTCTAAAAAATTTCTTCAACTTTTAGTCCTTAAATTTTTTTTCATCTTCACTTTTGATCCCTACTCTAAAGTAAACTCATGTAAAATTCATATTTTTGAATAAAATTTTCCAGAAAAAATCATATATTATCAGAATCTCAAAAAAAAAAAAATAGAATTTTTTAACGAAACATGAATTTAATATGAATTTATATATTTTTTACGATATTTAATTTGTGTTTTGTTAAATTTTTTTTGATTTGTTTACACATTTCTACACAATTTGATTAAAAAATAAAAAAAATTAAATTAAAAATAGGGACCAAAAGTAGTGATTGAAAATTTTATAGGGATTAAAAGTTGAAGGAAAATTTTAGAGGGACTAAAACAAATAGTTGGTATATTTATAGGGATCAAAAACATATTTAACCCTAAAATATAACATTAAAGTGTACCGTTCCTATCATCAATCAGAACGATGCATTTGGTTGGGAGATTGTTGAGGTAATTGAAGTAAGATCAGTACAAAATGATGATTAAATAAACACACGGGCTGATAAATTGGTTGAGCATACGGTACCCCAATTCAAGGAAGTTCTACTGCATGGTTGTTGAAGTTTCTGAGATGTGTTTGTTTTGCAAGTGAAGTCATCTCTTTTTTTACTTCATTTGTTGAGTTTGGTGGAAGAAAGTGGATGGTTAGATTAACAAGAAATCAACAAATATTGAACCAGCCATCATATTGAAATCTAATCATTTCTCAATACAATTTCGAAAGCCAAACTAGTAATCATTTCCAAAACCATACATTAAATTTTCCAATCTTTAACATGGAAAACAAAGACAACATTGAAGCCACCATAAAGTTCTTGACTTGTAGCTTAAAAACATCAATAGCTATTTCTTCTGCATTAGATGAGTCTAGTTCAAGATTAGAGCTTCTTAACCAACGATGTTTATCCATGCAAGCTTCACTTAAACCCATCTCAAAACAAAATCTTCTATTTTCTAATGTTGAACACGGTATAGACAGTGTTCTATGTTCTGTTTCAGCAATCCTCAAGGTTTTTCAATGTGTTGGTCACTTGGAGCATTCTCTTTCGATCGACGCTAGTTCTGATCTATTCACATATGTCTCAAACACAAAGAAGCTAGAAGAAGCATTGACGTTTCTCACTAATAATTGCAAGTTAGCAGTTAGTTGGTTGAAGAGTGTTTTTAAGTTCTTACAAAGCAAAACAACAATTGGTCCCAATGAGTTTTACCTATTGAATGTAAACAAATCCTTGGGAATATTGCAAGAATTGCAGGCCATAGAGGACGGTGCTCGCCTCGACAAAGGAATTCTTAGTATTGCCCTTGACAAACTAGAGATCGCTTTTCACAAACTTCTAATGGAAAATTCTATGCCTCTTCCATTGGTTTCATTGTACCTACACAATGATCAACAAAACGACGTCGCAAAACAAGGTTTGAACTTTCCAAGCTCTTTAACAAGAATGTTACAAGTCATCGCCGAGAGATTAAATGCTAATAACAGGCTAGACAAGTGTCAAACTATGCTTGTTGAAGTTCGAGGTACGAATGCTCGCCGAAGTTTGAAGACTTTGGATTTGAGCTACCTTGAAATTTCAACAAGCGAGTTTGAGGATGCACAAACAATGGAAAGTTGCATGGACAAATGGGGAAATCATTTGGAGTTGGTTGTTGTGAAACTTCTTGAGGTTGAATACGAGCTATGTACTATTGTATTTAAGAATCTTGATTCAAAAGCATGGATGAGTTGTTTTGCAAAGATGGCTATTGAATTAGGAATCTTTTCATTTATCAAATTTGGAAATGTTGTTACTGAGAGGAAAAATGATCCTTTCAAGTTGTTGAATTTGTTATCAATGTTTAAAGTATTGAATGGTCTCAGACTAAAATTTAATCAACTTTTTAGAGGGGAAGCTTGTGAAGAAATTAGAATTGTTACAAAGGATCTTATCACAAGAGTTGTTAATGGTGTAAGTGAGATATTCTTGCAACTTTCAGAACAAGTGAAGTTGCAAAGACCAACTTGTCCTCCCTCAGATGGAAGTGTTCCTAAGCTGGTAAGCTTTGTTACTGATTATTGTAATAAGCTTCTTAGTGATGAGTATAAGCCACATTTGAATAAGGTTTTGGAAATACATCTTAGTTGGAGAAATGAAGTATATGAAGAGGTTATTTTTTTTACTCAAATATATAGCATGATTAAAGAGGTTGCAGTAAACTTGGATAATTGGTCAAAAGCCTATGAAGATATCAATTTGTCCTATTTTTTTATGATGAATAATCATTGTCATTTTTATAATTTAAAGGGTACTTTAGTTGGGAATATGATGGGAGATTCTTGGTTAAGAGCACATGAACAATATAAAGAATATTATGCAGCACTTTATCTGAGGAATAGTTGGGGAAATCTTCAAACTATTCTTGAAATTTCATCCTCTATGACTATGACTTGTCAAGATTTAGCTAAGAGAATAAATACTTTTACTCTAGCTTTTGATGAAAGGTTCAAGAAGCAATGTAACTTGATAATCTCTGATGAGATATTGAGGAAATCTGTATGCAAACATTTGGTGGAAGGTATTATACCAATCTATAAGGTATATTTGAAGAATTACATTTTGTCACTTGAAAATGATGATGAGGCTATGGCTGATAACAAGAATATTAAATATACAGCAAAGAGCTTGGAGAATAGGATTTGGTCATTGTTTCAACCAAAGTTGAGGAAGCATGCTGGTAGCATTAAACACATAGATTTGATTAGTAAAATAAAAAAGTTAGCCATCAGTTTCGTTTGACTTTTGCTGCTTTATAGTTGTGTAATATGGAATGTAAATGTTGATGTAATCTATGATGATAAACTCATGTTAATGTACTCTAACTACTCCCTCGGTGATGATAATGTACTATAAGTTATTACTCCCTCCGATGCTATAGGATTTTTCAACTTAGAGGTTACTCACCACCCAATCATCTGATGATTTGTATCAACCATGTGATGAAGTGCCACTTTGTACATATAACTATGAACTTATATGTTCAAAATTAACTTCTATGTTTTGTTTTTAAAAAAAAAAAAACTATTTTCATATGATCTGGCTGATTAATCATTTCATTGTGTCTTTACTTATTACATGTGTGTTTTGACAGATAATTGTCGATCATATAAACCTTGTGTTTAATACATGTGTTTTCTCGAAGTACAAATATTTATAGACCTAGGTGATGACTAATTATAATTGTTTTCCTAAAGATTGCACTAGTATGCTAGTCAGACACGGAGCTAGAAGAGGGACTAGTAGATGCCACAATTTAGTATGCTATTTTTTGTGTATTTTTAACTTTATAAGTTACTGTATGTTCGGCCTTTTTTACTTAATATATTGAATCTTAAACACTTAATTTTCAATAACTTTTTATGAACAAAAGAGCCAAATATTCAAAGCAAATTAGAAATCTTTAGAAAAAGAAATACAAGCTTAATCCCCCAAAATGAGCAAAGACGGGAAATCTAGAACTAAATTAAACATCATTTGGTTCAATTTTTTATGGCTTTCTAAGATCTCTTTCAAGGGTTTCAAAGGATAATTTTACACGACACTCTCTTCTAATGGTTAACGAATTGTTGCCCAAAGAAATTTGATCAAGCTTCGCTTCTTAACTAAGCAATGAAGTGTTGAGGAAGGAATTTTCCCAACTCTTGAATCCATAGATGAATATAGTTTGTATCATAGAAAGATGGGTAATGATGAATATAGTTTTTTTGGTTCTAAACCATTTGTACTTTTCTATATCTCTAGATACAAGGCATAAGATAACCATATAAGGTATTATTATCATGACAAGTACTACATTACAAAAAGAAGATTATGAAGTCACCTTAGTGTATGCAACATTCACTTTTTCCTCATAAAGTTTTAATATACAATGTTGCATACACTAAGCTTGCATTCCTTTTCCTCAAATCTTTCATCAAAAGATATTGCAAAACCAATGCCCTTGGAATGATCCTTTTCTGCAAACTTAAACCAAAAATTTATGGTTTCTTAGCAAGTGCCAAGGAACTCCAACCCAATTGATTGACGCAAAAACTCATCACCAAATTAATCTTATCAATTGAAGTCAACATAAAACTAGGCTGCAACCTAAATGCTTGAAAAACAGCTTCATTAGACCAATCCCATTTCTTAAAGACATAAACTTTCTAATCCCAAAGTTTTTTACTCATACATTTCTTGGCTATCAAAGCAATCCCAAAAGTAGTCGTTGAGGGATCAAACCCTAAGTTTAGAGGAGTATATCTTATAACTTGTTTTTTTTATAAGTTGGAAATACATCTTATTATGCAGCACTATATCTTATAAATTTATTTTTTCTATACTAAATTACACTTTTAAGTTGCTCCCCTCTAAACTTAAATTTTGGCTCCGTCCCTGATGCTAACAAACAAGTGTTATGGCACATGTTAAGAAACTATATATAATAATTACGTTTTAATAGTCGTGTATTTAAATTCTTAAAAAACAAAAATTATATTGTTCTTTTCAATGTATAATTTTTACTTTTGAGTTCTTTAACATGTGCTCTTAGGACACATGTTAGGAAGAACTTTTTAATAATTCTCAAAATTGTCTTTAAATTTGTTTATTTTTTAATACTATTAACATTCAAACAATTTACTTCCCGTTGAAATTTCAATCCAAACATCGTTTTTACATACTTTACTTTTACTTGCAATTTTACTTTCCAGTTATTTCATTATCACTTTTCTTCGACTCTTAAACTTTTAAGTCATTTTACTTTCAAATCTTTTTCAATTCAATTGTCTTTTACATTTAAGTCATTCAATTTTAAAACAATTAACCATTAAACCTCTTTAACCATTTTCACCCTTAAAATCCAAGTCAAATTCAAAGACCGTCGAAAATGAGAAATTTGAGAAGTGAAAAGAGCAATTTTCAATACTCATTGGCATTATTGTATCTTTTTTCTTTCATGAAAAACACTCTTGAACTTGAATTGACTATGTTGAGATAGAGCATAGTTTTGATCAGTGATCTTATAGAGAGTAGATTATTGTTTCTTTTTTGTCTAATTGATTTTGTTGTTTATATGGTGTTGGGGTTTATGCGTACATCTACTGATTTTGAATTAATTGGGTTGATACATTGTGCTAATACTACATACCTTAGTAGAGACATGCTTTTTAATTGTCAATTTTTTTGCAATGCCTTCATAATGATGTACAACCTCATCTTTGGCAATTCGAAAGCTTAATTAGCAATACATTTTGGTTCAATGCATTTTTTGCGAAAGATTATGAATTTAATTTAGGTCATTATTGTTGTTGACTATGTTTCCCCGACTATTTTACTGTGATTACTACTGAGCTAATCAATCTTTGACGTTGTAATCAAAAGGCTTGTGGAAATAAAGTACTGCAGATGATGATTTGAACAAACAACTTTTATGCATACGTTGTAGTTCAAAATGTTGGTGTTAGGGCTTCAATTACCTTTGATTCCATTCGTTGAAGTTTAAGTATACAAATTACAACTAATGTTGTTTATTCAACTTCATATTCCTCTTAGGTGAATATGAGTTTCTTTGCCGTTGTGTTTAATCCACATTTTTTAGTATTGGCAGAGTGGTCCTCAGATTTTTGATGTCATATAGGCCAACTAAATTAATGGTATCCTTCTTAATCATACAATTTTTCGTCTATGCACAATGACAGAGCTTGAATAAAAATATTAGAGTGAAAAAGTGAAGATAAAAAATTTAAGTTGCAAATTTACAACAAAAACAAAATTCAAGAAATAAATAAAAAAGGTAAATTCATTAATTTATAATATCATTAGTAGAGCTACTTGTAAAATAAAGAAAGAACAAATAAATCTAAGAAATGTCAGAACAAATAACACAAGATAACACAAATTATATATTTCTTAAAATTTTAAAAGTTTTAGTTCCAATAAAATTTAATTTATTTTTTCTGATATAAAATGATCTAAAAAATAAACAAATTAAATCTTGCTAAGAAATTAGTCATTACAAAATTTAAAGTTGTTCTGAATTGATCCACAACTTGATTGGATCAATCGACAAAAAGAAGTATTTTAGAAAACTATCGAACCATGATAAGTGTGTGGTTTATTAATTATAGAAAAGATAAAAAAAATGCAATTAATATATCATTAAATTTAAATTAAAAATTATTTTTGAATGTTAGGTAAATCATACGTAATTCACATGGCCGTGTCAAGTAGACGATTTTTTCTATGTGGGAGTGCCACGTGTTAAAAAATTTAGGGGAATTTTTACCTTTTCTCAAATTTGAGGGGATTATTTTCAAGATTTTACAATCTCGGGGGATTTTTGGCTATTTTCTCAATGATTTTCTAGTATTCTTATGAACTAAACATGATTGTTGGAATCATGCATTTCAATCACAAAGAACACTACCAATTACATGCACAAACGACCAATATTCTTGGCAAATAATACATATATATTTCATTCTTCATGTATTGAATATGACGATTGGAGTCATGCATTTCAAATTCAATCATAAAACCACCACAAACTACATGCACAAACCACTAATATATCTTACAAAGAAGAAGACATATTTTACTCATTCTTCGTGTATTAAATATGAGTCTTTCAATCATGCATGTCACACGAAAATAAATATTATATATGGAAGAAATACAAAGTGGTTGTAAATTTTAACTCTTATTACATTTATGTATTATGTATCTATCATCTATCAAATAAATAATTTATTATTATTATTATTATTATTATTATTATTATTATTATTATTATTATTATTATTATTATTATAAATAATCTCATAGAATTTTGTAATGTTCTATTATTTTACGGGTAAATTATAAATTACATCATTCACCACTTTGAATTTTTATTTTAAGAAGGCAAACTAGCCTATTAAAATTGACACCAAGGAAAATCAAACCTAAGACCTTGAGAGGAGCCTACTCCAAAGTCCCAAGTCAATGCTACTAGGCCAATCCAAGTCGATTAAGTGAGGAACATCAACAATTTCAGTTATTTAGTCTCATTTGTTTATATTTTCTTCTTTACAAAAATGCATGAAATAAAATACACTTTTGTGAACGCACAAGTATAAAAAAGGCTAAACTGCACTTTTCACCCCGTAAGTTTTAAAATATTGCGATTTTGGCCCCCTATTAAAAAAATTGCAAAAGTGACCCCCAATGTTTAGGGAATTATGCTCTTTTGACCCCTTAACAAAAGGGAAATATGATCCTTTGACCCCTTATCTTCTCAAAAAGTTGCAATTATGACCTCTATTTGGGGACACGTGGCGACTTCTCAGCAATTTTGGGACGAAAGTGGCCAAAATTGCTATTTTTTTAATAGGGGACCAATATCGCAACATTTTGAAACTTAGGAGGTAAAAAGTGAAGTTTAGTCTATAAAAAAAAAGTATTCATATGATTATTAATATATACCATTATAATTTTTTTAGTGTTTATACATACTATATCTATACAATATTATAAAAAAAATCAGAGCCCCATATGTACGGTGTCATGGGCGGTCATCCACTATTGATGTGATATCTCAAAAAAAATAAAATTAAATAAACCATAACTTTTGATTTGTTTGTAAATATTTTTAATTATTGGCCAGATTTAAGTGCAGAGTGAAAATAAATAATAAAAGCTCTTACGAAGTTAACAACTTGATTATAGTTTACTTGTTCAAAAAAACTTCACTCGAATCTATAGCTGAGATTTTCATTAGAGTTCACTTGTTCAAAAAAAACTTCACTTGAATCTAAAGCCGAGAGTGCTAGGGACGCTAGTTTGGTTTTGAATGATCTTACGGTTAATCAAATCATTCTTTTTATGAGGTAACAATAGACTTGGAAGGCAAACTAACTTATAAAATATGAATACACATTAATGGTTTTTCTCTGCATGACAACTTTATTTGCAGTTCATCTTTTGTCGATTCTTCAACTGCATTTGAAACCTTGGCGAAAAGCATATATGAAGAATTTGTGAAAATCATTATTTACTTGCAGTATGAGTATCAACCAAGTGTTGAATGAAAGATTGAACAGTCACTTACAAGCATGTGGACTAAGCATACTAAGCATGTGGAGTAGAGTATGAAGACATTACCATAGCACAGTTAAAAGTTATTTAGTACATGTAACCAACGCATTGAAATGAAACCGGTACATATATACTATTTCTAGTGCCTCTCCAAAGCCTCCCTAGCAGCATTAGCATAAGCAATCTTAGCTGCTTTCATCTCAACCTCCACAACATTCCTAGCAGCTTTCATCTCAACTTCCACAACATCCCTAGCAGCATGAGCATAAGGATCTTAGCTGCTTTCAACTCAGCCTCCACAACATCCACCTCTTCTGCTTTCACTATTTATATATAAAATATGATAACTGCCGAAATTATTTAAGTGCCCCTAACTCTTAAAATATTTGTTCTTTATTTTTATACTATTGAAGGGTATTATTGGTACTTCATGTGTCTATAGTGCCTTAGAATTGCTCCATTTTTTCAAACACTTTTTTTCCACCAATACCCTTCTCCTAATAACTAATATCATTTGTCAATACAAAGGCAATTTTGGATATGCAATATTTTACATCAACTTTTCAGACACGAACAATGTCATTACATCCTGTTAACCTTAGACTCTAGTGTCATACAACCTTTTACCCAATATGTAGAAACCATTTTACTTATCTTTATCCATTTTTCATATCATTTCAAATTTCAAAAGATCATATTCTCACTTTTCTTCATTTTAATATAACAAACTTTTTTTTCTCTCAATCTCACTCTCCCTCCCTCATCTTTTTCTTACCATCTTTCTTCATTTTCATTTTCTCTCATCATTTTCAACTTCATTTACTCTACTTATTTTCAAACACGATTTTACTAACAAGTGTGATTTTCTTCAAATCTTTCTTGAGGCACCAAAACTACATAGAACAATTACAATAAAAAAATTAACAACACAGGAAGGATTACAAACATGATGACTTTCTTTCTTCAAATAATGGTAGTATTGATATCTCTCTTTCTTCATTTTCTTTTTCTTTAGTAAACTCTTTTTTTTGGTGTAGATTTAACAAGTTACACAAGAAATACAAACCCGATGACTTTTTTCTTCAAATAGTAGAGTGTTGCTAACTTTCTTTCTTTCTTGAAAAATGAACTAATTTTCATATTTTGATTATCCTTGATAGGAATAAACAGGTAAGCTTATGAAGGATCAAGCGTGATTCTCTAACAAAGATCATTCACAAATTATACATCAAAGTAGCACTTACAACTTTTATTTTGCTTTCAACTTAATCAATTTTGTTTTAATTTTTGAAATACAAAATAAATCATAAAAAATAAATGTATATGCTTTCTACTTTTCTTACTTAACTTTCCACATTTTTTAACCCTCTTTCTTTCTAAATTCAATTCGGTTCAAACAAAGAAATAATTTTTTATCTTTATTCAAAGTCATCCCAGTTACCTCACAATTTATGGTCGAAATACATAGCATAACAAACCATTGCTTATGGAACACAGCATAATTTCATTTTTGTTAAATGACTAAAAATAAATCTTTTTTCATTGATCAACCAAAACATCTTATTCTAAACTTTTGCTTTACCAATTTTCCACATAGCATAATTATTGTTTTACCAATTTTTAAGAACAAAACAAGAAAAAATTACAGATTCTAAACAACATAGATAATTATAAGATGAAGAGTTTTCAAAAACAAACAGAAAAAAATAACACATGGAAGAGTCTATCTAATCTCCATACAAATATCTTTCATTTGAAAATTTAAAATTAAATACAAACAAATCTGCACTAAAAAAATACATGTAGTAAAACTATAAGACAAAGGTAGAGACTAGAGATCCGAAATCTAAAGTCAAGTTTGTTGTTATTGCACGAAGGTAGGAGAGAAGGGAGATAAAATTTGTGTATGCCCAGATTGAGTAACAAACAGATTTAAATGAAAGGTTACAAAATCAATGTTACAAATTGGGTACTAAACTTCATCGATGTTAAAGCTAGATGACTAGAATGTCATCAGTAATGTCATCAGCAATAGAAATCGATTCAACATTATTAGTTATCTCTGCAATACTTTATAATTTTAACTATGCATCAAACCTTTTGTTTGAAGTAACCGGTAGTCGGTTACTTTAATATAAAGAATATTATGCAACACTTTATCTGAGGAATAGTTGAGGAAATCTTCAAACTATTATTGAAATTTCATGCTCTAAAATTAAAATAACAATGTACATTTATCATCTGTACCAGCCAATCCAATCATCTGATGCTATAAGATTAAAATGATTTTTTAACTTAAAGGGTCTACTATATAGAACTAACAACTTTGGGATTCCCATCATGCAAGCATGAGTGTTACTAAACTGGAAAATTCATTAATAATAAACATGCAAACAAATAAGTTGCAAACTAACATAACCAAAGAAAAAGTTACTTAAAAGAAAATAGAATCGTAACTCATAGGTTGCCTCCCATGCGACACTTCTTTAACGTCACTAGCTTCACATTTGATGCTATAATCAATTGTTGGTGGGACTTCATCCTCCTTGGGATTTCCCTCTTCATAGTCATCGTATTCTATGTGTTGAAGTTTTGACCATTTCACCTTCACAACACAAAGTGCATTATCCTATATTTCGATGTAATTTCCCTTGCAGAGTATGTGGACCTTAAAAGGTTCATATCATCTTTACCAAGTAGCAATGAGTTTTTCCATGATCGTCCCTTTCATGTTTAGAGATACTAAAATTCACTTGTTTAATATTTAATCCGATGACAACCTCTCCGAACTCTACATCTATTGTAGCTTTTGTTGTAGCTAGGAATGATCGACCCAAAATACGAACGCATTCATGATTCTCCTCCACATACGGCATAACGAAGTCCACTCGAAATAACAAATTATCAACATGGACCAACAAATTCTCATCTTTCCTATAAGTGTACTTGAACGAACGATCTACAAATACGAGAGCTGATTTTGAAGGATTCGCCTATATTTCTTCTTACTTAGTCACCATAGACAAGGGCATCAAGATGATGCTAGATCCTAAATCACATAAAGCTTTATTGCTGTGAATTCCATGAAAAATCACACCAATAACAAACTTGATGTGTGGAGCAAGTGATAATCAAGTAACCAAAACAAAGTGTATGGAACAATTATAAACACAAGTCAAAAGTAGAAAGCAGCGAGAGAAAGAAAGAGAGAACACAAAAAGATTTGTTTACCCAGTTCGGTCCAAATTGACCTAGTATGGGGGATAGAGCAGCCCTCCGTTTCACTGTAATGATGAGTAACTTTACAAAAGAGATATCAATGAGTTACAAGAATAAGTCTCCCACCTAATTCTACCCAAAGTCCCAATCTCTTCCCGTGACCAAGAGACTCAATCCTAATAGTGTTTTCCAAGGTGAATCAACCCTCAAACCCTAGTGGTTGTTGCCAAGAGACAAACTCTATACAAACCCTAGTTTTGTTGTAGCCTTTCTAAACCCTTGTTTCAGCCCCCTCTATCTCAAGGTTTACTCTGATAAAAAAGCTATATTTATAGTAAAAGTAACCCCCATAAAATTGGAACAAATTTGGCCACAAAAATACGTTTATGTTATATTTTCTGCTGGCAAATTCGGGCCCCGAATTCCTCCATTCGGGCCCCGATTTTGACAGATTCAACAAACTTCAATTTCTCCAATTTTGAGTCACTTTCACAACAATTTCCACCTTGACTCTAAATTAGTGATGATACCAAACCATCAACCACCTTGCTGCTCTTTCCCTTGCTTCCCACTACACCATGTAGCTCCAAGGGTTTATAACTTACGTCTTCAACCATTGGAATGCCTTCTGCCTTTTTGAAGATCCTTGTGTCCAAACCACTCAAGGAATTTTAGGTAGTTCCACAAGTGCACACCTTAACCCCTTCAGCCATCAGAATGTCTTCCACCTTCTCGAAGGTCCTTGCAGTCCAACTACACTAGGAATTTTAGGTAGTCCCACAAGTATCCACCTTAACCTCTTCCGCCATCGGAACGTCTTCCGTCTTCTCGAAGAGTCCTTGCAGTCCAACTACACTAGGAGTTTTAGGTAGTTTCACAAGCATTCACCATAACATCTTCAACACAGGACATCTCCCGCTCCCTTGAAGGTCTCCTTGCATCCAATCACCCTTGACCTTTTTTTAGGGTAATCCCGTAAGCCGTACTATACGTTCTTCAACCTCCGGAATGTCTTCCGTCTTCATGAAAAAATATGTTGGCTCTTTGTATTGGCTGCATTATTGCTAAAACAAATATCCTTGTTGTGTAAGTTGGAATCAATGTTCCAACATGTGGTTAGACATCCCTGTAAGATGTTGGATACATTGTTCCAACATCCAGACACGGTTCAGTGTGCCTGGTTTCATACCTGTTTTGTACGCTCGCCCTTTATTGTTTAAGGAAAAAATATTTCCTTATATTATTGACCAAACAACGCGCATATCTTTACAGAATCAACTGTGGAATATTTCTAAAGTAGTATTTATATTTTAGGAAATATTTGTTATTGGTTGGAACGATCCTAAATATGTTCCGACATTTTAGGACTTTCCATATTTGTTTCTGATTTCCGTTTTGCAGATTAGCTGAACTGATCTGCTTTGTTCTGAAGCCCAACTAAGTACTTGGCCCAAGCTGCTTCAGTATATAAACAAGACTTCAAGAACTAATTGATCAATTCAAGCCGTCATACTAAAAAGTTTAGATTTTTAGGGTTTTGAGTCTACATGTGCTCTACTCTTGTATCATGTTGATGCAAGTTTAGAACCTTTATTGTGAGCCTTTCTTGTATCGTTTGTGATACATGTTTAGGACTGTGTATTGAGTTTGATACTCGTGTGTACTACACAAAATCTTGTAAGCAAGGTGTTAGTTGTTTTGTTTGAAGGTAACTTCATCTTTAAGTTTGTGTTTAGGTCTGATAGGTCACAGGGGCTGTGACTGACCAAAGGATAGTGAGATGGGATCTCAGATCTAGGAGTTCCTAGGTTGAAATCAATACGGGTAGGTCATAGGTCTTTAGTGTAAACGAGGAGTTTGCTGAGAATTATAGAATAAGGACTACACTAGTGGATTTCCTTCCTGGCTTGGTAGCCCCCAGAGTAGGTGTGTTTGCCACCGAACTGGGTCAACAAACTCACTGTGTTCTTTAGTTTTTTTTATTTTTTTTTATTTCGGTTTATTACGTGATGTTGGAACATTGAATGGAACATTATAAACGTTGAAAGATCGTACATAACATATTAAAACAAGTGCTCTAGAATTTCAAAATCCCTTGCTCACCACTGGAGCATAACACCCAAGGTCCTCCATAGTCGTACCATTACCGGTGTGTTCAAATAGTATTTTGTATCCCTCTTTATTCTTTACATTTTGCCTTAATTTGTTTTAGTCAAAAATTTGCCAAAGGGGGAGATTGTTGGGTATTTGTATTGGCCTGATTATTGCTAAAACAAATATCTTTGTTGTGTAAGTTGGAACCAATGTTCCAACATGTGGTTAGGCATCTCTGTAAGATGTTGGATACATTGTTCCAACATCCTGGCACGGTTCAGTGTGCCTGGGTTCATGCCTGTTTTGTACGTGCGCCCTTTATTGTTTAAGGAAACAATATCTTATTGACCAAGCAACGCGCATATCTTTACAGAATCAGTTGTGGAATATTTCTAAAGTAGTATTTATATTTTATGAAATATTTGTTATTGGTTGGGACGATCCTAAATATGTTCCAATATTTTAGGACTTTCCATATTTGTTTCTGATTTCTGTTTTGCAGATTAGCTGAACCAATCTGCTTTGTTCTGAAGCCCAACTAAGTATTTGGCCCAAGCTGCTTCAATATATAAACAAGACATCAAGACCTAATTGATCAATTCAAGCCGTCATACTAAATTTTTTAGATTTTTAGGGTTTTGAGTCTACATGTGCTCTACTCTTGTATCATGTTGATGCAAGTTTAGAACCTTTATTGTGAGCCTTTCTTGTATCATTTGTGATACATGTTTAGGACTGTGTGTTGAGTTTGATACTCGTGTGTACTACACCAAAGCTTGTAAGCAAGGTGTTAGTTGTTTTGTTTGAAGGTAACTTCCTCTTTGAGTTTGTGTTTAGGTCTGATAGGTCACAGGTGTTGTGACTGACCAAAGGATAGTGAGATGGGATCTCAGATCTAGGAGTTCCTAGGTTGAAATCAATACGGGTAGGTCCTAGGTCTTTAGTGTAAACGAGGAGTTTGCTGAGAACTATAGAATAAGGACTACACTAGTGGATTTCCTTCCTGGCTTGGTAGCCCCCAGAGTAGATGTGTTTGTCACCGAACTGGGTCAACAAACTCACTGTGTTCTTTAGTTTCTTGTCATTTATTTTCTTGTTTTTTTTTATTTCTGTTTATTACGTGATGTTAGAACATTGAAAGGAACATTATAAACGTTGAAACATCGTACATAACATATTAAAACAAGTGTGCTAGAATTTCAAAATCCCTTGCTCACCACTAAAGCATAACACCCAAGGTCCTCCATAGTCGTACCATTACTGTAACACCCCGATATTTTTATATACATTATTTTTAATATTTTATTTATTTATTCACCAACTTATTTCATGTATAAAGTATTTAAGAAAATTATAACACCCTTCTTTTCATTAAAACATTTTAATC
>Ga0228711_1000624_pt1 | contig 45516 bp, 31 predicted proteins | sample MedpolnodulmetaG_2_FD_177996 | JGI IMG/M metagenome (GOLD analysis project Ga0228711, IMG submission 177996) | Root nodule microbial communities from Medicago polymorpha collected in Santa Monica, California, United States - brown nodules | ecosystem: Host-associated > Plants > Roots > Nodule...
AGCTACAAATAATTTTTTTTTTTTTTATCTAAACTTTCATAGGGTGTTTTGTCATTTTTTTTTCCATAGGGTTTTAAACTACATACATTTTTTTGCAAATTAATAAGCATCTAATTATGGAGGTTGTAGGACAAATTGGAGGACAATTTCCACTTGTGCGCCTCTACTTATGGGTGGACAAATGGGTTACACCCGCCCGAACCCGACTGACCCCTGAGAAAAAAGGAGAAGTGGACGGGTCAAAATGGGTTGAGCAGTTTCGCGGGCTGAAGAAGCAGTTTAGGATGGGTTTGGGCGATCGGTTCCGGGTTTGGAAATTACCACCGTTGAAAACCGCAACCGACCCATATGTTAGGAATTAAGATAACACGTGTCTTGTAAATGTATGGGCCAACATAGTTAGGCCCAAATGATTTCAGCATTTATCAACCCAACACAAGCAACCTTTAGGATAAATATTAAAATTACCAACTCCCAAACCTAGTTTCATTCATCAAGCTGCAGCTGTTTCTCCCTCCTCTTCAGTTCACTGCTTATTCATGGTTGTTTTGTGTGGAGATTCCCTTCTAGTCACTTTTATTTGTTTAACAATACACTAAAAGGCCAACCCAGCATAAAAGATTCTCCCTTTCCCATTGTAATTTCTGGAACATGATGAAATATTTGTATCTATACCAGATCTATCTTCATGCACATAAACTTGAATTTCTTCTATATAGATATACACTTTATTGTAACTCGATATTTTTTCCTGTTTGATTTGAGATTTTCTAGATCTTGGTTTTAACCAAAATGAAACCACCCGTCTGACCCGTAACTTGACGGAAGCACCACCTGCAAAAACCAAAGCTGGAAATGGACGACAACGAAGTTGTGTTTGCAGCCCGTCGGTTTGGTCTGTTCCTTGATTTGTGCCTGAATCCTGTTCGGAACCGTCTGCTGTCCAAGCTTACCTCTACTACAAAATTTCAACACAAAGTCAATATGGCTAAGTTTCCTCTTTTTTCTTCTTCTTTATTTTTCTTTATATTTTTTTGGTGGTGATTTTAACTTCCTTATATGATTCAATAGTTGTAGTTGTTATATGATTCAATATATATATTTTTTTTTGTTGTTGTTAGATTAAATAGTTGATGATGTGTGTGATTGGATTCTATGGTTTTATTTGTAATACTCTGGAGTGTGAATAAATTCTGATGTGTATTATACTGCTTCGAGTGAAATTTTGTTTTGCAAATATTTTCTTTTTAGAAAACTCTATTTGGGATGTCACCATTTGTGAGGCGAAGGATTAGTCTTAGTCTCAATTTAAGTGGGTGTATTCTCTTGGTTTAAATAGATTGCATCATTGAGTGTAAGGTTAGTCTTGAGATTCAACTGTAGTCTGAATCTAACATATGTTCAAAGTATTAACGAGCTATTAGCCGGGGCTGATCTTGGTGTAGGATCAAACGATGTACATATTTGGAATAGGAAATTCTTTTGTGGTTGAATTGTTGTATGATTGTTATTTTATTATTGCTCTTTGTGATTATGGTGTAATTTAGATTGATTGTTTTGATTGCAGTTATATTGAAATTGTGTTGGGATGAAATGTACAAGCATGTTAAAAATATAGTTCCAAAAACAAAAGAAGATCTAAACGTAAATATCTAGGGAAAAATGCGTAAAACCAAAATTAAAAAAGGTAGTGATGTGATGAGTACAAAAAGAATAATTTAGTTGGCGACATTATGATTTCTGAACCAAGGCAAAGTAAAATAGAGGGTATGAAGAATGTTTCAAATAATAATGATGATAGGGAGTCTAACATTAATTCTTGATAGAGGAAAAGAGAAGAAGATACAAACCAATGACGGGTTAGACTCATTATACTCTTGAAAAGACGAGGAGCTAGAATTTGCATTACAAAATTCCCAACTCGTTCACTATCCACTACAATTTGGGGAAGACAGCTCAAAACTTTTTCAGAGGAACTAATTCAAGGCCCCAACTGAATATTGAGGAAGACATTGAAGAAAATTCATTGGAAGATTTTAACATCCCTCCAAATAATATTCAAGTAAATACTTATAACTTATAGTACTCACTTTTTAAAATTATTTTTCTTAGTGCATTTTTGGTTTGGTGCAAGAATTGTCAAAATTACATTGATTTTTCCAAAATAACTCCTTATATATTTGGATGTACACTTAATGAAAATAAAAATATAATCTGATTATGGAGTTAATTTGGTAAAATCACCGTGAATTTGATAATTCTAGCACCAAACCGCACTAATAAAATAATTTTAGAAAGTGAGTACTTTACGAGTATTTACTTGGATATTCTTTGGTGGGATGTTAAAACCTTCCAATGAATTTTCTTCAAATACTTCCTCAATATTGAGTTGGGGCCTTGAATTAGTTCCCTCTTGAAAAAGTTTTGAGGCGCCTTTCCTGAATTGTAGTGGATATTGAAAGAGTTGGGAATTTTGTAATTCAAATACTAGCTCCTCATCTTCTCAAGAGGATAAAGAACCTAACTCCTCATTAGTTTGAATCCTTTTCTCTTTTCCTTTATCAAGAATATTAGACTCGCCATCACTATTTTACGTTGCCTTGGTTCAGAGATCATAATGCCGCCAACTAAATTAGTCTTTTTGTACTCATTGCATCACTACCTTTTCTAATTTGGGTTTTACACATTTTTCTGTTGACATTTGCTTTTGGATCTTTTGTTTTTGGAACTATAATTTCAACATGTTTGCACATTTCATCCAACACTTTTTCAATATAACTACAGTCAAATTGAAATTACACCGTAATCACAAAGAAAATGAATAAAATAACAACCATACAACCATTCAATGAGGCACCAAAGAATTTCCTATTCCAAATATGAACATTGTTTGATCCTATACCAATATCATCCATCCCCACCTAATATCTCATCAATACTTTGAATCTATGTCATATTCCTACAAGACGTTGAATCTCAAGACTAATCTTACACTTAGTGATGCATTCCATTTATCAATCCTACGCCGAAATTGAAATCAACAGAAAACACCCACTTAAATTGACACCCAAGACTAATCCTTCACCTCATAAATGGTGACATCCCAAAGAGTTTTACAAAAAGCAAATATTTCCAAAACAAAATGCACGGAAAAGTATATCACATCAAAATTTATATTCTAACCAATGTTTTACACACAAAAACTCTAGAGTCCAATCACATGCATCAACAACTATTTAATCTAATGATACACGACAACAACAATAGTTCGTTCACATCTCATGATGCACTTTTCTATCATCTATTAAATCTTTGTAGAAGAGATGATATTTTAGTTATGATGTTGTTGTGAAAATCTATAACTTGAGATCGATATATAAATTACAATCTAGTGGCTAATTTATTACAATACTTTTTAAGATTTGCTTTAGATTTAGAATAACTTTTCTGAATATATTTTTCAAAAATATTTCTTTTGCATATTGAAATAGTAACTTCATTTTTTATGAGAAGGCAATCGTTACTTATTTTAATTTCTTTTTTGTTGTAAAAATACAAGATTTTTTCACAAAACATGAATGAAATTTGTATATGTTCTGTAGTTGCCCAATGAGGTTATTATAACCTAGCAGAAGAATGTATGAAGTATATTTTCTCTAGTGATGAGACCCTATGACATTTGCATGATAAAGAGTCACATGGTATATTTTTAGTCCTTCTGTCATGCAAATAATTAGAAATTTAGTTCAAGAGGATCTATTGCAAGAACAAGAAGAAATCTACATTTTCTCAACCGAGCAATCAAAACTCAACACTCTAACTCACCCTTGATGATTTCCAATGCACTAGTGATAAGAGCATTAGTAGTGATTTCCAAACACACTCATAGTTTGCAACACTACTAAAGTTCTTATCACTAGTGCATTGGAAATCATCAAGGGTGAGTGAGAGTGTTGAGTTTTGATTGTTCGGTTGAGAAAATGTAGATTCTTCTTGTTTTTGCAATAGATCCTCTTGATCTAATTCTTTGTAGAAAGAGACGACGATAAATTTTAGGTTTCTAGCTCATTGTTGTGATATTTCAGTAGTGATGTCTAGTGGATGTGAAACTTATAACTTGAGATATAATTTTTACTTCAATTTTTTCTTACAATATACTTCTACAAAAAATATTTCTTGATTATATTCCTTATATATTACTTTTATTTTTATTTTTATATATTTTAGTTTTAGAATAACTTAACTGAATTTATTTTTCAGAATGTTCAAGAATTTCATAAATAGGAGTTTTAGAATAACTTAACTGAATTTATTTTTCAGAATGTTCAAGAATTTCATAAATAGGCTATTGACTTAGCATAAGAGTGTATTAAGTGTATTTGCTCTAGTAATGTGACCCTATGTTCCTCATGCAACTCTATCGACATTTGCATGACGAAGTGTTTTGAATCGGCAAATATTATCAAACGCCATCCCCACAAGATGTAAGGTATGGACGAAACAAGATACAAATGGTGCCGCATATAGACGGTACACCATAACCACCTAAAAACATCCCTGAAGATAAACCCACCAAAACACATCATCACCTAAAACAAACTCCAAAAAAACCAAACACTGTAAACACGGTATCCAACATAAAACTCCTAGACCCCGACACCCAAGCTGAGCCACCTTTCGAAGAGCACCTGACCGAAGGATCATGCAGCTTCTACAACCTCGCGACCTCCGATCCACCAAAAGAGAACAAAACAAAAGCCCAAAAACCAACTTGAGTTAAAGAACTGACTCCCGATCTCGAATCAAAAGTGATCTGCCCACCAGACTTTAGTACCAAATTAGCAGGGCACCCCTTGCCCCCCGGTACACCAGAGAAAAACCAAATCAAGTCAAACAAAGATTGCAGCTAGACCTCGACTCCCGATCTCGAAGCCAAAGTAACCGGCCCATCGAAAATCAGCACGCAATATGTACGATGAAAGACATGGCATGCGAAGTTTAAACAACAAACAAATCAAAAGGAAAAGGCTCAACACAACGAGACACACACCCTCCAAACTCCGTAAAACACCTAAACCACCCGAAAGGCACAAACAAGAGCTAGTGACGATGAACAAGGACCCGTGTAATTACAGAGGTTGCTTCCAAAGGAAATCACCCCTAACAAGCACCCGTCTCCTCACTTAAAATATTAACCACCACCACACATCATCACCCCCACCACACTTCACCACCACCACGCATCACCACCCCGACCACAATTGAATAACCTCCACCACCAATGCCTCACCACCGCGCATCACCACCATCATCACTACATCACTACGCTGCCAAACATCCTCACCAAGAAACAAGCAACAACACAAACATAAATCTAAAGGGAGACAAAATCCAACATAAAAAGGCAGCCACCTGTGACAAGGAGAATGCGTTCGTCGCCGTAGTAAAAGAGAACCAATGGTGGAGCAAAAACGGCGGATCTGAACATCACTTCCCGGATCCTGAAACCCGTGACCTCCCCACACGTCACCACCACCACGCAACCTAAACTGCCACCCCCAAGCTCATCACACACCACCTAGAACCGAAACCTCCTCACATCACCGCATCACCTCTAACAACAATCACCATCACTGCCTCACATCACCTCCTCCTCACACCACCTAACACCACCAAAAAACGTGACCTAACAAGAAGATAGGTCTTACCATAACCTTCCGCTAGACACAACACAACTGACTAGGAAACAAAACAACACACACTAACAAGCACAAACAAACACATGCATTAAACACAAAAAGGACAAAACAAACAACACCAAAATAACAACAATCTGGACGACGAAATCCAGATCTAACACCACCACGAAACTGCCGGAAAACTCCTCCGGGAGAGCCAGATCTAGCAGAATCGGGCCCTGAAAATGGAGGCCGAATAAAAACCGACCCTTCCGGGTTCCAAAGCAAACGAAACCACTGGAAAAAAGGCTACCGCGAGAGACCACCAGAGGTCAGGAGATGTGGTGGTGCGGAGGGATGTGCCTCGTCGCACCACTACGATTAAGATCTACATCTTAGAAGATGAAGGTTGGATTTGAGGGATGAAGGGAGGCGGACGCTTTTAGTGTAGAGAGAGGTCAGAGGATATTGGTTTTTAGAGAGAGAAAAAAATGCATACCTTATCTATTGGTTAATTAGATTACTGCGTCCACTTTCATGGATCAAGAGAAGAAATCAGCTGGAGAATCTTCTTCTGCTGCTGCTCAAGATGGTAATTCAGATTCCGAAAAGGCCATCGAGGAATTATAATCTTTGCCAACAACTTCGCTGACTCAGATGGAAACATAAATTATGCAATTCAGTTGTCAGTAGATATATACATCTTTTTCTATTATATCTCTTACTATTTGTTAAATTATTTTATTTTCAATTTATTATTTTATACAAAGTGACAATCACTATTCAAACTCACACACTATTGCAAGGTCCAGGTGTTTGAAAAGGTGCCCAAACTATCATAACTGTCAAAACATTTAGTTGGTTACTAAGCTAGTGAATTACTTGTGCTACAAGTAATTGTCTAACATGTTAGCTTCAAAGCCTACTTTATAATCATAATAAGGCTTCATTTGTAGTTCTAGTTGAGTGACAACATTTTTGGAATCTTGGTAATGGTTTGAAGATTCACCATAGTGTGATATCTTTCTTCAAAATGCTTTCGAGTAAATAGAAGGTCAAGTTCATAAGTCACTTGTCCTATGATGTTACCAGCAAGTCACATTTCCCGTTCATTTTAATTAAAGAATACCTAAACTTTTAAACCCAACTTTAAAAACTTATCTTTAAATTCTCAATCTAATATAACTATAACAAGTAATGCGGTAAATATGGGATAATTAACAGAAATAAGATAATAGTTCTGTAATAAGATAATTGCTTACGTTTTAATTTATCAATTTTTTTTACTTCAAAGAAAAACAAACTGCAAACTCCTCAAAATAAGAGGAAAAAAAAAAACTGTTCGTCAATTTCTTCGGCAACAATTTAGCTTATTTGAATGATTTTTAGGATTTACTTTTTGAATAAAAGATTGTAATTTAGGACCGGTAAACAATTTAGTAAAAAAAGTAATGATAATGATTCTGATTAGTAAAATAAAATAAAATAATGATTCTGCTACGCTTCTATGTTAATTACTCACCTTTTAATTTATTTTATTTTTTTGAAGGAAATTTTTTTTTGATTTGAATGATATTTACTCACCTAAGATATATAATATCAAAATCTAAACTAATTATTCTAACAAAATAATGGTAACAAATTGTTTTCTTGTCCATAAAGCTAGCAATCCCGAAAATAAATAGGGTTGCATCCATAAGAAAAAAGTGCACAGAAGAAACTAAGGAGATAGGAGTAAAAAAGTTAAGCTTTCGAAATAAAAGAAATAACCATGGCTTCTTCAATCTCTACACAGTTAGGTATGTTTTTGAGAATTAGAATTTTAAGAAAAAGTTAGCATGCTCTATTACTTTATTATAGTTATTGATGAGAATCATGCATGGAATCTTTAAGGCATTACGATGATTATTTTGATCTATGTGTATACAATTGTAAATAATTTTATTTTATTCATCAACTATACATATGCACATATATCTTATTTATGTTTTATATTTTTCAGAGCCATCATGTTACTATTATGGATTGCATGCACATTACCAAGAGCAATATGAATACCTTCAAAGCATGAATTGCTATCTAGAGGTGCAGCGCCCCAAACTTAAGCCCATTGATTGGTTAAATTTTCACATTGACATTCTCTCACATTCAGTTGATTCTAATTCAGTTACCCGCCTTAACACTTTACGTCACAATTGTGAAGAAGTGAGCTGCAAAAGTTTCTTTGAAGAGGGTGAAGATTGGTTTCAGTCTATCTTGTTCCACCGAGTCTTTTCCTCTGATTCACTTGAGCAACTAGCAAAAAGACTTGTGCAAGAAGTACATGAATTGTTCGATTTTGACGAGAAATTATTTGGTTCTAATTTTGCTAATCGAGCTGGGCCTTCCATTGCTCAGCGGTTCACTTTGCGTCTTAGAATTGTCGTTGAAATATAATTAGACATATTAGATATATAGTAGGTATTTTTTCACAAATTTGTGATTATGTTCCTCCTTGATTCCAACGTTGTTTAATAAATGTTCTTCCTTGAGTTAATGTTATTTTGCTGTTTACTAAGGTAAACCATTAATCTATGATAGATATCCTCAACATATGAATTTGTTTCCCATTAATCTAATTTTTTCTATGAAATCTTTGATCTTGTTTTCTCTACATGTTGCAATTGATCTCGGTTAGGGATGACAATGGGTAAGGTTTGGGTAGAATACTATGGTACCTGCTCACATATCACCATTTAAAAAAAAATACTTGTATCTCCTTTTTCCGTTTAGGTCTTCTATCTTTTAAAATATGCAAAAAAAATTTCCTTCTAACATTTTCTGTTTAAAAAATGTTGATGTGTGTGTTGCAAACCAAAATATTAGACTGACTCAAATATGATTAGGCATTGATCATGGATCTACTTCATGTGCGTATATGATATTTGTTAGAAATATAGTGTTGATCGATATGGTTTGGTAAGTTTTCTTATGTTACATACCCAATTCCCACATCAAAGAAAAATATGGAGTGTAGGTTGACGATGCATAAAAAACTGACAAAGAGAGAAGAAAAACAATTCAACGCAAGGCAGAAGGAAACGATAGAGAGAAAATAAAGAATTTCTGTTAATTTTACTTAAGACGACGTGGAAATTATTGAACTACACTCTTCAAATAGTAGGCTTATGGGAAAACAAGTAGTTAAGGTTGGAAGAAGTTCTGGCTTGACCATGGGAATTGTTTTAGTGTAAGCCCTAGAGTACAATGATGAGAAGGGTATGTGCTTTCTAACAAATTTTCATGACAAAGTCCTCAATTACAAAAGTTACTGAGAAAAAGAACTATATGATTTGACTTCTAAGACTAAAATGATTCTCATGAAAGGCTAAGGAGCTGGTCAAATATCAGATGAGTCGGACTCCATCGTCTATTGCACCAGACTCCATCATCTATTGCATGATAGACAACGGAAACACATTTGAAATCGATAGTACGTTTACTCTCAGAAAGGAACTCATTATTATTGATGATGACGAACAAGGCAGAGAAGGCGGAATTGGATTCAAGCAGGAGGGGGATAAATGCCAAGAAGGAATTCGTTGAGCCAAAAGATGATCAAGAGAAGAAAACCGATTTGGACAGACTTTCTAGACTTAAGCATTTGCCTCTAAAGGCTTAGAATCTTGTCGGATCTTGTAAGCCATGGTTAGTTAGACAGCAGCAAATCAATGGAAATTGACATTGAATTCCAATATTCATGCTCTCATAAGCAAGGTTCATACTCCTATTTACAACAACTAGTGCAGCAAATGATCAGGACATGTACTCTCCTATTAGAGAGAACACTTGAAATTAAGTATCTAATTTTCGACAAAACTGAAAGTTCTTGAATAGAAAATTTGGATGGGTTCCTGCACAAACTGGAACTACTTCTGCAGAAAATTCTTCCAAGCTGTATACCATCAATTTGAACTATGGCGAGTTGCATAACATTAATCAATCTTCACTTATCATATGCAATTTTATATTTCATTCATTAAATATTTTATATTTTTGAAAGTACCGTTGTGAATTCCCTCATATCAGACGACCCTATTGAAGTAAGAAAACCATGTTAACAATCTCTAATATCTTTAATATTGACTGAAAAATTCATGTGGGACTTATATTTCAAAATGGTAGAACTTACATAAATTTCACTTCGACAGCAAATGAAGTGTTAAAAAGAGTGTTAAACATGTCGCACATAATTTGTTTTATGAAAAGTGAGTATCTTTGAATTAAAAATCTTTAGCTATTGGTTAATTATATTACAGCAGAACTTGAGGAAGAGAAATCAGCTGGAGAATCTTCTGCTGCTGCTGCTCAAGATGGTAATTCAGATTCCATAAAGAATTAGAAGCTTTTCCAACAAATTTCCGGCTGCAGATGGAAACATAAATCCCTCAACAACAACAACTCGTGCTGCAAATGATCAGGACAAAAAGTCTCCTAATGAAGAGGACATTTAGAGTCCTATCGCGATTAGTTTTGGTGTCGAGGCTGTGCAAAGATTCAGGAAATGATTCCAAAAGACACCTTTGTTTTCTTTTCTGTTGTTTTAGTTGTATTTTGGAAGGATGATTAAGAATTTAGTTCCCATGACAAGATTCATTTTTCTGTTCATCTATTAATTCTTGTTGAGGAAAGTGTACTAAAGATGATCATATTAGAGTTGTGAATAATTCCGATACTTTAGTAGTGGATATGAAATTTGTACAATGGGATATTGTCAATGAAAATTTTCTGTCATCTATTAATTTTGTCTACTCTATTATGATAATTCATCTGATTGTTACTTGCTGAGTTTGGACAGAAGCAGTAATTATGCAACTGTAGTTAGGAAATCATGGCCACAAAGCAGGATACACATGACCATGGATTGGCCATTTACACTGTGTTGAGTAGTCCTCATGCATTACACATAAAAGTAGTCCTTAAATCTGCCTCTTTAGGATTGTAACTTGGCATTTTAGTACAAAATTCCTAGGTTTTTCGGATTTCAAAATAGGAAAATAGGAAGTGAGTATAATAAATAATTAAGATAAACCATAATTGTTCCACAATATGCTCTCTAGGACAAAATGTTGTCAAATAACGGTTATAGCCGCGCTTCAACACTATTGCGTAGTTGACAAAAATGTTCTCAAATAGAGGCAATAGTGTTGTTATTGCGCAATAGTTTCATGATCCACTATTTAGTACTATATGTTTGATCACAACAATGGCAGCTACCTAATTGTCCCATGAAAAATAGATCTTGTGCTGCGTAAATAATTCAGTGATTGACCTGCAAAGCAAGGGTCTCTTACCGTTTTTGGAAATTTACTAGATACAACGAAAAAGGAAAGAACTTTTCAGTTGTTAACAATTATTAATGAGTTGTAATTTGTAACTTGCTTCTTAATAGAGTACACTGTAGTCTAGCTGTCATGAATTAGATGGTTACTGACATGGCAAGTTAGTTACATAAATTCCAAAATATATGATCTATTACTATTTTCAAAATAATCCCCAAATGGTATAGTCATAACTAAAAAGAACTTGATACCAAAAAAGAACTTTAAAGGATTTTTAAATGGTTAGGAGCTATTGATTAGTTGGTAGTTTTCTGTTATGGTATAGTAACTGACATGGCAAGTTAGTTACATAAATTCCAAAATATATGATCCATTACTATTTTCAAAATAATCCCCAAAATTTATAATGCTGTTTTACCTTAAAACTTAAAAGTGATAACAGTTATTGATAAGTTGGCAGGTTTCAAATGGTATAGTCATAACTAAAAAGAATTATATACCAAAAAAGAACTTAAAAGGATTTTTAAATGGTCAACAGTTATTAATGAGCTGGCACTCCATTCATACTATAAATATAAATCCCTCTGCACATGCAAATCAAATCCATCTCTCTCTCTTCTTGTGACCAAACAATGGAGGGAGGTTCTGGTAAGAGGTTTCCTGTCAAGCTGAAGGATCTTCTGGCTACTGGGATTCTAGAGGGATTGAAAGTGAGATATGTCAAGGGACACAAGGTATATTGTTTTGAACTTTTGATTTTGGTCTTGTTTGTGAAATTGTGAATGATGTTAGGAGTTTTTTTTTCTTTTCTTGTGGTGCATTAGTGTGATATGAGTTTATTCGTAAATGATGTGTAGGCGCATAAACGGGGAGAAAAGGAGTTACAAGGTGTGATTAAAGACTCCGGAATTTTGTGCTTTTGTGGGAGTTGCAAGGGGAATCAGGCAAGTAAATGGAGGGATGGTTATTGTTTTTTTGTTTGTGTAGGTTTAGCATCTTGTAGGTTAGTAATCCGTTTTTTTTGCTATTTGTTGTTTTTTGTTGAGAGTAGGTTGTCTCGCCGAATGTTTTTGAGTTGCATGCTGGTGGTGCTAATAAACGTCCTCCGGAGTATACTTACCTTGAGAATGGAAAACTCCTTCGGGATGTCATGAATGCCTGTTCAAGTCTTCCGTTGGACACATTGGATAAAGTGGTCCAAATGGTCCTGGGTGATTTCACTATGCAGAATTCTAATATCTGTTTCAATTGCAGAGGTTTGAAATGCACACACTTGCTTTCCTAGCTGTCACACTATGTAATTTTCAATCCTATTGATTAAACATGTAATTTTGATGAACTGTTGTTTGTAGGGTCAATTTCTGAATCCAACAAGGGTGAGTCAAAACTAGTATGCAATCCATGCATGGAGTTGAAAGAGACTCAAACTAGCCAATTTCAACCAAGGTATCTTTAATATTTGTTATCAATGTTGAATAGCCGCTATAGTGCAGCAACATTTGCAAAAGCCACTATTATTCTGCAGTGCGCTATTTAGTACAAAATTTTGTCAAGTTGCGGATATAGCTGCTGTCACACTGTTTATAGCGGGATTTGAACATACCACAATTTTCCATGATCCGCATTGACAACACTATTTGTTATGTATAACTGATTGGGTGCATCGTGGTACATTCTAAGAATTTAAGATAAGAACATGCTTCATGATTAAATTCATTTTAAAACGCTGTAATGACATAATGTTTGTCGGCCATTTTAGATCCTTACTGTTACTTATGCTAAAATCAGAAGGCTCATTGTCCTGTATTGTTTTATTTAAAGTCACTTTCAGTTGTGTGTACTCTGGCACAAGCTATGTGTACCGTGTGATAATCGAGCATATTACTTGCTTGTATTTGAATACGAATAGTAAGGATGCTGTGTGATCTATCAAAGTTCACTGGAATCATAGCATATATAACGAGTGATCTTACTATTTCAGATCACTAGAAACGGTAAACCCTAAAACTAATCTTCGTTTCGGATCAAAAAAGAAGAGAGAAGAAGGACCTAAAACTACATCTGCAGAAACTTCTTCCCAGAAAAGAAAAGGACGCCCTCCTGGTTCCGGTGGGGGAAGATTCACCTCTCATACGATGAATTTGAATGCTGGCCAGGTAGCATAACATTAATTAACCAATCTTCAAATTCCATATGCAATTTTATATTTCATTTATTAAATATATGGGTTTTTAATTAATAATTGTTTTGTAGGATTTGGTGGATGCTATATACAATCTATCTGAAGCATTTCCTCGTCGTTCTTTTATTATACATTCTGCAATAGGTTCTGTATCAGAGGTTGGCCTTCTTGATCCAAATGGTCCTCTTAACATTCGCCAGGTAACTAAAGGTCTAAAATCTGATAAAATTTTGCATCATATCGTTTATATGTAAAGCCCTTAATTTTTCTCTAATATCTTATAATTTGTGTGCGAGTATGTTTGCAGGGAAAATTTCAGATACTTACTTTAGCTGTAAAATGTCTCATTGATGATGATGGTCGTCCTTGCCGTGCAAAGGCAAGGTGTGTAGTTACATTGATCGATGATAAGGGAATTACTTTCGGAAGTACTGCTGTGAATTCCCTCAAAGCAGCCGAACCTATTGAGGTAAGCAAATCATAGTTTATGGAATGATTAGTGATTTTAACAATCTTTTCTTTAATTTCTTTTCTAGTTACTGAAATTCACGTGAGACTTGTACTCCGAATGGTAGAACTTATATAACTTACAGTCAGTAGTGTTAAAAAGAGAGTGTAAAGCAGCACTCATTTGTTTTATTAAAGTGAGTAAATTGAATTAACGATCTTTATCTTCTGGTTAATCAGATTGTTGCATCCAGTTTTGACAGACGTTGGTAAGAGAATTTGGTTCCTGAAGAGTTAGAAGCTCCTAGAATGTTAGAAGGACAGTCGAGTCGCCTTTCACCATCAACTGGACTTTTGCCACCAACTCCACCAGCCGTAGATGGAAACATAAATCCCAAAACAACAACAACAACTAGTACTGCAAATGACCAGGACATGAAGTCTCCTTTTGTAGAGGACACTTAAATGTCTAATTTTCAATAAAACCGAAATGTTCTTGATATCTTTTCGGTATAGGTAGTAGATCATTGACTCGGGAAATGATATTCCAAAAGACATATCTGTTTGCTTTTATTTTAAGTTGTTTTTTAAGAAGGATAATTAGGAATTTAATGCATCCATAAGTTCATTGTAGAAGAGATGATGATATATTTCAGGTTTCTCTTGTTGAGGAAAGTGGATTGCAGATGATATTTCAGTTCTAAATACTTGTTGAGGAATGTGGATTATGAATCTTGAAATATTGAGATATTGTCAATGAAAATCTTGTGGCCTTCCTTGCATATATGTTCAGAAAATAGATTTCTTATGATATACTTAACATAAATGATATAACATAAATTTTGGAGATAGTGTTTTGGAGCACTGAGTTTTAGTTTATTGTCTGTTAACTTGAACAACTTAGTTTGGAAAAATATTGTCTCTGTCTAAGACTGACAATCATTTTTAAGTTAACATTAAAATTAAAGGCTAAGATTTGGAGTATATAAAATCAAAATCCAAACTAATTATTCTAATGGAGTTGGATAGAGATTATTTGATTATGAGATTGCAAATGGAGTTGGACCTTCCGATGTTCGCCAGTTCACTTTGCATCTTACAATTGTCACGGAGATATAATTAGACGTATCATAATATATGGCGCTTTATTTTGCAGATTGAAAACTATTATTTTCTTTGTCTTGGTCATACCATTGAATCCATCTGTTGAATTAATAGCAATATTATGGCTCTGTTTAATAAGGTTAAACCATTAATTTGCAGTAGATATCTTTGATATGAATTCGTATAATTAGAATTATTTGGTAAGGACCTTTATTTCACAAAATTCTTGTGGAAATCTTTGATATTGTTTTTCTTCAACACATTGTAATTGATTTTGGTGAGAACTAAGAGGATCAATAACTTACTGAACCAACAATTCTTGTATAGCAATATACTAAATTTACAATTTTTTTTTCTTATCAACTAACAGAATCTCAAATTTTATTTTCAAGGAAAATTAATAATGGTGTGAAGTTGGGAGAGAACTCTTCATGATCAATTAATTCATAATTTTTAAACATATAAATACAAAAAAAATAAAAAAAATGAACCAACTGCAGTGTCCAATTCAACTATCTCAATGTCACATTCTAGGCCGACCCAAGTATAAGACAACCCAAATTTCACGATCACCCCTATGATCATCAATATCACCCTTGAGCCTATAATTAATGTTACTATTATAGCTTTCACCAAACCATTCCAATGGTTCTGAGTCATTATTAGAAAATATGCTTTGACCTCTAAGATCAATGCTTGTGTCATTGTTGCCAAAATTTGATTGAATATTAGATTGTTGCTTTTGAATTTCTTCGTTTGTGCGTTTAATAGAAGTAGTACCTTGAGGGAAACTAAGAGCCATCTGTTGGCAAGTGAACGTTGTTGATGTGGAAGTTACTTGATTGAGCTTGTCTTTGAGAGTATAGAGACTGAAGAGGAGAGAATTGGAGGGTAAAGTTGAACTACAAATTCCTTCCATGGAATTTGGCAGTGACATCAAATCTTTCGTGCCCATAGGAAACATTTGTAGCTATAGCAAAGCGAATTGCCAACATTACTCCCAACAACTAATGCAGTAAATGATCAGGATATGAAGTCTCCTTCTGTAGAGAACGCCTGAAATTAAGTGCCTAATTTTCTCTAAAACCGAAAAGTTCTTGATTAATTTTGATGTATAGGTGGCATATAGACTCGTGAAAAAATATTTCAAAAACCATAATTGTTTCGTTTTCTTTTCAGTTGGATTTTTTGGAAGGATGCTTAGAATTTAATGCATTTTCCTGTCATTGATAAGTTCCTTCTATAAGAGACGATCATATATTTAACACCTTATTCCATGATTATGAATAAGTGAGTTGCATAAGGTTCTTTCAACAGGGTCAAGATTCAATTTGGTGTATCTGGTACCACCATGACTTTCCCTATGAATCACTTGAGGAATTATCATGAAGACTTGTGCCTGAAGTTCATGAATTGTTCAATTTCGATGAGAGATTATTTGATTCTGATCTTGGTGATGGAGTTGAAACTTCTGATGCTCGTCAATTTGATTTGCATCTTACAGTCATTGTGGAGATATAATTAGAAATTAGATATGTTGTACGCGTTATTTTGCAAATTATAAACTGTCACTTTCCTTGTTTTGATTACAGTAATAAAAAAAGTTATAATATTTTGGCTTTGTTTGATAAGGTTAAACAATTATTTAACGATGATTGGTATATTTTATAGTATAAATTTGTATGTATCCTCCGCATGCAACTGCAGACACTAATCCCTCGAGCCTTGTGGGGCCTAAATTGGCGGCAAACTCTCCGTAGGAGATTTAACAATGTTGTATGTCCAATGTTGGATTCGAACTCAAGATTCTCATTTGTTTTACTCTTTAAAAAAAGTTGAAAAACATTACTTTATGTGTTTTATCAATCCTTTCTTGTTTCAAGAGAAAAACTTATTGTTATCCATCCATTGAATTGGAACTGAAAAATTTGCAATTGGAGAACTTTCTCTATTTTTAATGGAACTATAAAGCCGTAAAATTTAATGGACTAGTAAGTCATGTTAATTGGTCTTACTGATAAATTAACAAGATTTAACTTCAAACTACTTCATGATTACTAATTATACAATAGATATTGAAGAAATTTTTTTGCCATTCAATTAACCAATTTTTAGCAGTTAAGGGTACGTTTAAATTAACTTATTTAAGCTTATGAAAACTGTTTGAGAGAGCTTATGAAAAAAAATTATTACATGATCATAAACTATTTTCAGCTTATTTCCATAAACTCTCAAAGATAATTTATTAAACAACTTTTAACTTACAAGAAAACAGTTCGAATTTATTTTATCTTTTTTTATGTTATAGAGATAGCTTATAGTCTTATACATAAACATTTATTTGATAAACGCTATGCTATGTTATCCTTAATGTTTTCCAAGCATACGCATTTGCATAGTTGACAACAATGAATTTTATTTTGTTTCTGTTTGATCAGAACAATGACAACTACTTTCCCATGAAAAATAGATTTAAATTTGTGTTTGACCTGCAAAGCAAGGGTCTTGAAGAATTTTCAAATTAGAATTTTTACCAAAAGAAAAAAGAACTTACAGAATTTCAAATTGTTAAGTTATTGATCAGTTAGAACTTTTCAGTTATGTTAGTTATAACCAGTTAGTTACATTATTCCTTCTTAGCTAGCTCTTCATTCATACTATAAATATAACTCCTTGTGTACATGCAAATCAAATCCATGTCTCTCTCTCTCTCTCACTCTTCACATTCCATAGTTACTTTCTTGATTTTGATTCTTCTTAAGAACGTCACACAAAAGATGATCGGTTCTACGACTGATCAGAAAGATGATGCAGCAATGAATGAGGGAGGCACTGGTAGTGATTCTTCAACTGCTGACATAAAGGAAAGACTCCCTACATATAGGAAAGACCATGATAGAGAACAAGAAGTTATCTTAAATACTCCCTACATATAGGAACCGGACATAAAGTCTCCTTCTGAATAGGAGATTTGGAGTCCTATTCGCGATTAGTTTTGTTGTAGAGGCTGTGCAAAGATTCAGATTCAGGAAATGATTCCAAAAGATTAGGAATTTAATTCCGATGCCATGATGCAATTTACTGTCATATACTAATTCCTTGTAGAAGAGATGATCATATTGCAGTTTTGAATAATTCAGCAGTCTATGAAAGATTTGAGTCTTTTATGATTATGCTATATACAGTGAACAGATTTCTTATAGTATTTTAAGACGATTTTGTTTTGAATTTATTTAGAAAATAATTCATTTGATTGTTACTTGCTGAGGTTACACAGAAGTAGTAGTAATTATGCATGCAACTCCTAGTTAGGAAATCATATACACGTGCAGAGAATCTTATTTAACTTAAGTGCAAATGAATATTAACAGATTTACAATGCGAAATTTCACTTATTTATACTATGCTATTCTCTTCAGACTTAACCATAGTTTGTTATCATAACTGTCGAAACATTTGGTTGGTTACTAAGATAATCAATTACTTGCGCAACAAGTAATTGCCTAACCTGTTATCTAATTACACTTTAACATAGAGACTAGTAGATAGATGCTCTACAGTAGAAGGTCAAGTTCTCAAGTCACTTGTCCTTCGACGTTACAGTTAAGTCACATTTCCTTACTATATAAATAAGATAATAGCATCGTTTAGCACAAAATAATCAATTTGTATATGAAACTTGAAATTTTTTGGTGACATATATATGAACTCATACTACCTGAATCTGCGTTGTGCATTGGAGGTGTGCTGCTATGTTTTAAATCAAGGTATTTTATTTCCAAGTGGGTGTGGCGGACATATGATAATCTAATGTGTAAATAACTGACAAGGTTCTCGTTTTCGCTTCTTGAATTTGACAATGAATTTTTTATATGCCAATTGGCTATATTAAACTAAAATATTAGGTGGGTGTTTTCCTGATTTTTTTTTTTATCTTTTGAAAACATTTCCTGCGGATTTTCCTCGGGATTTTTCTATCTCGTTTGCTGCGGAAGTACCTGCGGATATGTTCCAGGTATCGTGTTTACCTGGGAACCTCAATCCTTGGAAAAATCCCCAGGAAAACCATTTCCTGCGGGATGTTTAACTATATCCGCATGAAAATCCGCAGGAAATTTGAGAGTTTCTAGTAGTGAATGGAAATGTTAAAAATGGTTTGCATTTTCAGCTAGGATTTTATCTTCTATTAATCCCTTAACTCACATAACACATATTCTAATAAATTCATTAATAAAATTATTATTTCATTGTTTTTAACAAAAAAATGAACAAAAGGATCAACTTGTCACATTTAGATATAGATAGAAGACTTAATAAAAATGTTGTCAAATAGAGGCTATAGTGGTGTTATTGCGCTATTGTTCCATGATAGGCTATTTAGTACCTAACTTTCCAATGAAAAATAGATCTATAACTAAATCCGCTAATGTGGCAAGTTAGTTACATGATTCATCTCAGAAGAGTTCTACTATATAATGCAAACTCTCCCTTGTAATTTATTATCAACAATCATAATGAAAGTATGAAAGCTTGCAAGCAATGTAACTGTCTGAAGTGTTTGCCCTAGTAATGTGACTCCTATTGCCACATAAATTCCAAAATATATGATCCATTACTATTTTCAAAATAATCCCCAAAGAATATTAAAGTCATATTAATTTATTTATCCCCTTCTTACTAGTGTTTGCTCTAGTAGGAGTTCTGCTATTTTATTTACCCCCTTTTTTACCTTAAAACTCAAGTAATAAACAATATTAGATATTACAGTCATAATAATTTTAAAAAATATGCCCTAGGTTAAACTGAACCTAAAGAGTATTTTAAAACCAAAAGAGAAAAGAATTTTCAAATGGTTAACAGATATTGATGAGTTTTTTTTTTAACAGTTTCAATTTTTTTCACGTGTTAGTTTCCTTGTCAATAAAGGTTCGTTTATTTTGTTCGACATAATATAAAAAGTAGTTGTCCCGTAAGCAAAGCTCAATTGCCAAGTACATTGCAAAATGTAGGGTAAGAGTTCGAACCCTAGATTTTCTACTTACTGGATGAAATTCTTGTCACTAGACTACTTACAAGAAAAAAACAAAGTAGTCTTTTTTTTACTCAATATAAAAGTAGTCCTTAAATCTGCCTCTTTAGGATTGTAACTTTGCATTTTAGTCCAAAATTCCTAGGTTTTTCGGATTTCAAATTAGGAAAATAGGAAATGAGTATAATAAATAATTAAGACAAACCACGATTGTTCCACAATATGCTCTTTAGTACAAAATGCTGTCAAATAACGGTTATAGAGGCACTTCAACACTATTGCGTAGTTGACAAAAATGATGTCAAATAGAGGCAATAGTACTGTTGTTATTGCGCAATACTTTCATTATCCGCTATTTAATACTATATGTTTGATCACAACAATGGCAACTACCTAATTGTCCCATGAAAAATAGATCTTGTGCTGCATAAATAATTCAGTGATTGACCTGCAAAGCAAGGGTCTCTTACCATTTTTGGAAATTTACTAGATACAACGAAAAAGGACAGAACTTTTCAGTTGTTAACAATTATTGATGAGTTGTAATTTGTAACTTGCTTCTTAATAGTGTACACTGTAGTCTAGCTGTCATGAATTAGATAGTTACTGACATGGCAAGATAGTTATATAAATTCCAAAATATACGATCCATTACTATTTTCAAAATAATCCCCAAATGGTATAGTCATAACTAAAAGGAATAGATACCAAAAAAGAACTTAAAAGGATTTTTAAATGGTTAACAGTTATTAATGAGTTGGTGGGAAAAGAAGATAAAGTTCACTACTATTAGTGGGGATGCTGCAGTAATGAATGAGCCAGGCGCACAATATAATTCCTTTTGTGCATACAAATCACTATTCAAATTGAGTGATTCTTCTGGTGAGTTGTATACCACTAGTTTGAACCATGGAGAGGTGTATAACATTAATCAATCTTCCCTTATGCAATTTTATATTTCATTCGTTAAATATTATATGATTTTGAACATAATAAATGATTTTGTAGGATGTGGTGGATGCTCTATACCGACTATCTGAGGCATTTGATCATCATCGACTTGTTAGTATAGTTTTTGCGACCGGTTATGTATCAGACGTTCTCTTTCACGATCAAGATGGTTCTCACGCACACACGGTAAATAGGTCAAGCTGCAAATCTCATTAAATTAAACTTGGAATCTTTTAATATGTAAAGTTCTTTTTAGCTTGTATAGTATTATTTATTTATTCGTTTTCCTGCATGTAGGGAGTATTTGAGATAACTTCTTTATCTCTACAATGTTTCGCTGATGAAGATGGTCGTCCTTGTCGCAATAAGGGAGCATGTTCCGTTTTATTGACCGATGATAAGGGAAACACTTTTGAAAGTACCGGTGTGAATTCCCTCATAGCAGACTTCCCTATTGAAGTAAGAAAAACATTTTAACAATCTTTAATTTCTTTAATGTTGACTGAAAAATACAAGTGAGACAGTATCTATTGGTTAATTAGATTATTGCAGAAGTGGAGAAAGAGAAATCCGCAGGAGAATCTTCTTCTGCTATTGTTGCTGCTGCTGGAGATGGAAACATAAATCCCACAACAACAACAACTGGTGCTGCAAATGATCAGGACAAAAAGTCTCCTTCTGAAGAGGATATCTAGAGTCCTATACCGCATTCACGATTAGTTTTGGTGTCGAGGAAATGATTCCAAAAGACATTATTTTCTTTTCTTTTCTTTTAGTTGTTTTTAAGAAGGATGAAATTTAGTTCCCATGACATGATTCATTTTTCTGTCGTCTATTAATTTCCTTTAAACAAAATCAAACTAGAAAAACGTAGTCATCAATCAATGAGAGCATATGGCATGGCTATGAATATAATTTCTATACACAAAAAAATGGCCCAACAAGATCTGTTTCCCATAATAGGTTGCTACAGCCATTCATGCTTGTTTGCACAAAGCAGGATTTGCTTTCAGTTGATGTATTATGTGTCCATTCGCAATTGAGAACCATTCCTTAATGTAAAGTTAGATCATATCTTTGAATATTTATTTTTGATACTTTTTTTTAAGGAATTTGTTTTTGATACTTGTTAAACAAAATAAATGATAATATTCTACTAATAATTTATACAAATTAAACTTTTTTTTAAGAAGTTAAGCTAGTCCATCTAAATTGGCATCGGGGAGAATCAAACCTTAAACATTGAGAATGAATATACTCTAAGGTACCAATCCAATACCACAGGGGCAACCTAAGTGGGTTTTTATACAAATTAAACTATTACTCCTTTAGTAACAAAAATTAAGGAAAAATATATTCAAAAAGTCAAATGTATTTGGTCCAAATACACGACAAAAAACATTTGACCTGACTTTTTTTTATTGCCATTTGACCTGATTTTATCGATATAAATATTGCTTGTATTTATTGTTTATGTTTTGATTTGACTTGATTTTTTTTGAGAACCCTTCCTTAATGTAAAGTTAGATCATATCTTTGAATTTTTGTTTTTCATGCCGCTAAAACAAACACATCATCCATATAGATACTTGTTAAATAATATGATAATATTCCAGTGATAATTTATACCAAATAAAAATATTTTATACAGATTAAACTTTTTAATTTTTTTTAAAGAAGCTAAACTAGCACCACCAAAATTGGCACCGAGGAGAATCAAAGTAAACTATATACCTTTAGAATGAGCATACTCTAAGGGACCAATCCAATCACCAGACCAACTCAAGTGAGTTTTTATAAAAATTAAACTATTACTTCTTTAGCAACGAAATTTAAGGAAAAATGTATTCAAGAAGTCAAATGTATTTGGTCCAAGTACATGACCAAAAACATTTGACTTGACTTTATTAATATAGTATTGAATATATTTTGACTTGACTTTTTTTTTAAATATAGTATGAAATTCTAAAGTTCAAAGTAAATCATCTATATTAATTATTTTATTAAATATATTTTTGTATTTTAATAGTATAGTAATAGCACACATTATGGAAAAAATATGAAAATGAATAATTAAATTCTATAAATTGAGGGATGAAGTACACAACACTATCAATCTATAGGACATCCCTCCCCAAAAAACACTTCATCCTCTCATCTTCCTCTTCCACCACCTCCTCCTCCTGAATCAACCACCATGAATTCCGATAGGTTGAAGAAATGGTTGTATGGCTACAACACAACCACGTCATCAACTTATGCTAATAGTTTTGGAGATCATGCTCCAGGAATCCTAAATGCAATGCAAAGTCTTGAATCCAACAAGGGTGAGTCAAAACTAGTATGCAATCCTGCATGCATTGAGTTGAAAGAGACTCAAACTAGCCAACTTCAAACAGCAGCAACATGTAGTAAAAGTATTACCCCAGTAGTTCAACCCAGGTATGTTTTTTTTATGTTATCAATGTTGAATAGCTGCTGTCACACTGTTGCCTAGCGGGATTTGAACATACCACTATTTTCCACGATCCACATTGACAACACTATTTTTCATGATTAAATTCATTCTAAGACATTTTTATGACATGGTGTTTGTCGGCCATTTTAGATCCTTACTGTTACTTATGCAAAAATCAAAAGGCTCGTTATCTTTTATTTAACGTCACTTTCACTTGTGTGTACTCTGGCACAAGCTATGTGTACCGTGTGATAATCGAGCATATTACTTGCTTGTTTTTGAATACGAATAGTGGGGATGTTGTGTGATCTATCAAAGTTCACTTGAATCATAGCATATATGACGAGTGATCCTATTATTTCAGATCACTAGAAACGGTAGTACGTCCAGAGTCATTAAATACTGAGACGGTGTTTCCGAAGTCATCATACACTGAGATGGTGGTTCCAAACTCATCAAACACAAATATGGTTCGAGAGACATCAGACACAAATATGATTCCAAAGGCATTGAGTAATGGCATGAAGCAGAGTGCATCTGGCAAGAGTCGGGGAAAAATAACTAAAAAGTATGTCTTTTAAGCACTTAATACATTTGGAAAAAAAATGAGAATTTAGATGTATATTATATATTATATATATGCATTAACAACACACGGCGTTCTAGTTTCATCAGGAATTTAAATTTTGCTCATTTTCTTGATCCTATTTTGATAGGGATCTACGGTTGCATAAGTTGGTATTTGCAGAAGACGTGTTACCAGATGGAACTGAAGTTGCTTACTATTCTCACGGAAAGGTAGCTTCGGTTAAAGATGGGTTCTGCTTTACCTTTTTTAATGACTTTCATCTTTTCTGATTGTGCTTTTGTGGTGCGTTCAGAGACTATTGGTCGGTTCCAAAAAGGGATATGGAATTTTTTGTACCTGTTGCAGTGCAGTGGTTAGTGCTTCTATGTTTGAAGCTCACGCTGGATGGTCATCTCGACGCAAGCCGTGAGTTCTTGTTTAAATTCCTTTATCGGATCTGTAGGGTGCATATGCCTTGTCTAACTAGTTTTGCATTTGATTGCTTATCATATTCCCAGTTTTATCTTTTTCTTTGACTAGCAAATAATTTTTAGAGATTGATTAATTTGTTATTTTCTCTCTTTTTCCATTTCCCATTTGCTAGGTCTCGTTGATTTTCTTTTTCATGAATTTATATGTGCTGTTTTTTGAAATTGACCTTCATTTCCTTGTTTAACATTGAGTTAATGTATTGCAGTTATCAGCACATATATACATCTAATGGAGTCTCACTACATGAGGTGTCCCTCTCTCTATCAAAAGATCAGAGATTTTCTGCCAGTGATAATGATGACCTTTGCAGCATATGTCAAGATGGAGGGGATCTTTTGTGCTGTGATGGATGCCCAAGGGCTTTTCACATAGGTGAACATCATTTTTTTCTATTGTGTATTATTATTGAAGCCGATCGACAATAAGACTATAACCCGAATGTGCTAACAGGTTACATGACTTAAAAACTTGTAAACATACAATTGTCTGCAGCTTTATTTTGCCAATAATATTGACTATACGTCCATCATGAGTTAGGGGATACATATTGTTGTCAACATTAAGAAAGTTGAAGAAAACACTTACAAACAACTGTTATGTGAAATATTTTTCTGTGATGTGGAAATAGAAGTAAGGAGCATGTTTTTTGATTGACTTCTTTTGGTTTTTTCTCTTGTTACATGAATAATATACTAGTAAATATCTGATTCTTTTGTTTTGAAACTGGTAGTTGTGAAACAAATAACCATTCATAGATGATTCGTTTCTTTAATTTAGACTTGGAATTGTTTTTTTTTAGCTTCATGTACATCTAATCTTTTGAGAGATTTACCATCAACACAACTTATGATAGAACATTATGACATCGTTTGATCTGGGTAGCTGACCTCACCTAGTGCGATAAAGCTTTCGATTGACTTATTTATGCTTATTTACTACCATAAGTACAAAAGTGACTGTTTGGGAGAGCTTATGGATATTGGAAACAACTTATGACATTAAAAAACTCTTTTCAGCTTTTTTTCTTAAACTCTCCTAGAGAACTAATGAAAACAGCTTATAGTTTATATGAAAAAAGTTTTTGTTTATGAAAACAGTTTGACTTTGTTTTGTCTTTCGTAATAGAAGTAGCTTATACATAAGTACGTAAATGATAAGATCTTATGCTATAACGCTTTATTAAGTTGTTATGCAAACAAAGTTCTTATCTATTTTGGTTAGTAGATATACTTTTCGTTTATGTCTGGTGAAGATTTGCTTTCTTATATGCAGTTAGTCCAATTAGTCCAGCACAGACACTCGGTTCTTCAGTGCATGGAACAATTGACGGGAAATTTGATGACGGATATATAGTCACGGTGGACCTGGGTTCTGAACAGCTGAAAGGTGTCCTGTATCATGTTTCAAGTAATGCATCTAAGGGTTCTTCGATTGGAGAGGTACACTTATTTCAAACATACAAAAGAAATCAAGATTGTCATTATGTGTTATATCGACCGAAATCAAATAGGAGTGGTTACAATTTCTTTTTTGCTGAGAATTATGCCAGGCTAAAGCCCTCATTTTGCAGGCAAGAAAGAGTATTCTGTAGGAAAATTGGGTTTATGTGGAGGAATCTGACAGACCCAGAAAGACAGGTATAGACTTACATTTTTTACTGTTGATGTAGTCAGTATTGGCTTTTGTTTTGCTGCAGATTCCTTTTTCTTTTTGTAACTTAGGCTTTGTTTGGGAGTTGGGTTTTGAATTGAAGGGGAGGGGAGGGGAAGGCAAGGTTTGTAGGGAGATAAACCATTGTTTGGGAGTTTAAAAAAAAAACAATGAAAGGTTTTGAAGGGTTTTGAATGGCTTATTTTGTCCAATTTCATTGTTCCCCCATATTGGGGGTTGTCGGGAAGTTAAACATACAAATTGACAATTTTATCCTTACAATAATTCAAAATTTCAATTCTTGTATCATTCTTTTATTTTATTTTTTAAAATTATTAATGAAATTTGTACCTAAAAATAATAATTATGAAATAAAAGGAAATATAATTTTTGTATATATAGTGAAATTAATTTATCATTATTGTATCACTTGTTTAAAAAATGTTTTCAAGAATTTTTATAAGATCAGAAAAAAAAATTATTTTTATATATTAATTATAAAGTATAACACAAATTATTGATTTTAAGAAGAAAAAAAGAAGGTAAAATAGTAAAATTATCTCTCCTTTTCTCTTTCTTGTTGGTTTCTTAACTCTCAAACAAGGGAAGGGTTTTCCCTCCTCTCCCTTCCCTTCCCGTCCCCTCCTTAGCCTTTCCTTTCCTTCCCCTCAAAACTCGCAAACAAAGCCTTAACATATTTGTCTCTGGCTTGTTTAACGATGATGAAGGGGAGGTAAAGGAAAGATTAATTGTATATCTGGAATAGTTTATTCAGGCACATATGCATTTTTTTTCATTTATGTCTTGCTAATCAGGCAAACATTGCATTAAGATTCATTGAGATTCATAAAATTAGTAATATATGTATGGTATTGTTCTACTTTGAATTTTCCATAACTTGATGCACGTTAACTTGTAAAAAAATACATTGTTCTCTGATTGGCAAACTAAGCTAGGCGCAAAGCAGTGTTGTTAAATAGAGGCACTATTGCGCTGCTGCGTAGCGGAATTTGATCAAACTACCATTTTTTGCAATCTCCGATCGGCAACCCTGTTGCCTAGTGATCTATTATTTGTAACAAAGCTAAATTTGACAAATCCTTAGCCTGTCATTTGCGAAACTGCCTTGATGTTCCTAGGAAAAGCCAAAAGTGGGATTCGTGGAATTTTCCTTAAAACATTTATAGATTTATTGTTGGAGTGTGTGAAAGGAAGTAACATGTTAACGTCTGTACAAGATTATAAAGTAGCAGGCCCTTTTCTTGTTGTAGCCATAGTTATCATGTTGTCTTTTCAGCATTTGAGATTGCTCCCACAGGCTTTATAGTGTATACAGACCTAACTATTTTTCTACTGGCTTTTTAAGAGGTTCCCCTGTAGAAATAGTCTATGTCAAAAAAATATTAGGAGGCTATTTGTGATAAATAACCACTTTCAAATTCTACTAATGAAAAAATGGCTTCTTAGTTCTATATGAAAATAGGTCTATAATATAATAGTAAGGATACACTTGTGCTATGTTAGCTTCTAAAATATCTCCATTATCGTCTATGTAGTGAGATGTGATTGGATACGCGTGTTTACATTTTTTATACTCACAGTGCATATCAATTAAACTCATTTTTTTAGAGAAAAAGTTGCATGCAAACTACAGAATCAAAATACATATTTGCATGTCAAAAACAAAACAAAGACATGAAGCTGCTCTTATCTGTTAGAACTTGGTCTTATATTTTGGTATTATTTATCTTAGACTTTTTTGTACTTTATTTTGTTAATTTAATGCAGGTTTATCAGAAGAAAAGGTTGAGTGATAAAGAAAGATATAGGATTGAAATGTTACAAATCCAATGGTTCAGCTCCTCAATGGACTCTTTTATATGGAATCCTCAGACCTTTTTTCCTTAACTTTTATTCTTGTTATAGTTGATTTTATTTTATTTTATACAGAGAGTTTCCCCATGAGAAAACTGATAGATTAGAAGAGTAGCTTTTTGACATATCTTGTGTAAATTATGGCGGTGAATGATTTTGCAAAACATGATGCAGTAATTCACTTTGCTGTAGTTCTTAAATCATGGATCCCCTTATTTTATCAGTCTAAAGTTAATCAATGAATGGTTGTCTTAGCACATGATAAGCCATGCATTATAATTCAAGGTTTGCTAGTACTATCATTTCTTGTTAAGATTTTTAAGAACAACAACCAGCCTTTAGGGTCAACTACATCGATCAATAGACATCACAATAATCTGCCATATATACATCTCATTCCAACTCATTAGTGTCTAGGTCTTTCTTAAAAGCCTCTCTAATAGGTCCTCCATTTGATGTTATTTTTACCACAAAATCTACAGGTTTTCCCTAAGTCGAGTCTTACCAGATAGGTGTTACCTCAACTCTATAATATTGCCATTTTTAATCCTATTTTGTCTAGTCTTACTAGACATTCAACACAATATTCTCACTCATGCAATGCTTATTTTATTCTAGGGCTACTTTTTTTACTGCCAACACTCTGTATCATAAAATATAGTCGGTGTTGCAACATACGGTAACATTTTCTCTTCAATTTGAGCGCTATTTTTGTATCACATAAAACACCTCGGAGGATCTTCCATTTCAGCCACATGAGAACTCCATTTTACACTTTGGACTCAAGATATCTAAGTTGTGTAAGCCGTGGAATGAGATTATCGCAAACTTTCAAATCTATGATGGAAATGTTGTCTTTTGCTAAGTTTTATTCAATATACCCTCTCTTGCTTCTACGACGGAAGCCATACGCTTCTTAGACTTATCTCCAAGCCTCTCATCTCCCATTTAATTTCTCCTTTAACTCTTCAAGTAGGACCATATCATCTGCTAAAAGCATCCATCTCAATGTTGGCTTTTCAATGTGTTTCATAGGTATGTTCAAAACTATTGTAGTGGAAAAATCTTTTGTTGCTCAACTCTATGTCCTCATCCCACTAGTTGACGTCCCCTCGTACATAAGTTGTTTTCAATAGTTTATTACCTTGTAGATGACCGGAGTCGGCAAGACCAAATCAAAGCTTTATATCATTCATTTAGTTACTTAAAAAGGGCATATAATTTGGATTCTCTAGGATCTTACGAAAAGGCTGCAGAGGCAGTAAATTCTTCTGGCTTGGGTTTATTACAAAAGCATAGCAGAAGATTAACATATGATAGATGTTGTAGGAATATACTAGGTATATAGTTTTTATCCACATATAACTCAACGGGTCAAATTAGATTGATTTATTTGAGCTTACCAACTAGCATAAGCACATGTGAAACTGTTTGTGAAGGTTTATTGAAACAACTTATATGTTATGACATGTACATAAGCCTATTCAACTTATTTTCATAAGCTCTCCAGGACTGGTTATGAAAATAGCTTATAACTTATATGAAAATAGTTTGATTTTATTTTATCTTTTGCTGCTATCGAAATAACTTATACATAAGCACTAACATTATAACAGAAAATAATGTAAGCGCTTAATTTACTTGTTTATCAAGCAAGAGTTATATTAAAACATTGCAAAAAGTTTCTAGGTGCTCCTAATTAATTCCACCACCTCTATGTGAAGGAGTAATGAAATTTAGAAGAGGAATACTCTGCTCATTCCTGAAAAAGTTTTGGGGATCAAATTTGTCTTAATTTGTGCCAAACGCTTAAAGTTTCCCTTAAAGTACTTGATACCCCAAACACTTGCTTCTGAGTAGCTTGTGTTAATTATTATGCTTGTTCCTTCCTATATCAAGATCCCTATAGTTGTAATATGCAGCTCTTGGAGACTTCGAAACATAAGAAGTCATGTATTTATAAAGTTTTTTCATCTACTTTATATGTTTGTTGGACTCTTCAATGCTATTCACTTCCCACTTGACTATGTATGGTATGTTGTACAAGTTTCCTTTTCTATGTGGAAAAGGGATTTCAGATTCTGAAATTTCACTCATTCTTCCACCATATGGTTCCATTATATGCAATTTATCTTCTCTGTGTTGCCATCTATGAATGAGTTTTGTGGCTCCTTCTTCCAGAGTTTTATGAATGGTGAAAACTGTAACAATAGGTGGAACTCTAACCAACATTATCTTCCATGCAAGAATGACTCCAAAACTAGCAGCACTACCTCCTCTTATGGCCCAAAAAATATCTTCTCCAATTGATTTTCTATTAAGAATCCTTCTATTTACATCTATAAGGTAAGCATCAACATGATCTGCTGCTAGACCATGCTTCCTAAACAAGATACCAAATCCACCTCCACTGATGTGACTGCCTATTCCAACGCTTGGACATAACCCTGTTTGGAAAAACAACTTAACTAAGCGCTTATAAATAAGTAATTTTTATAACAAGATAAAATAAAGTCTAGACTATGTTCACAAAAGTTATAATCTTTTTTCACAAGCAATCTTAGGGAGTTTATATAAATAAGCGGAAAACAGCTTATGAACATGTCATAAGCTATTTTCACAAGCTCTCTCAGGCCGTCTCATAAATGCTTGTGCTAGTAGATAGTCTCAAAAAGTAAAACTAATTCACCTGAAGGGAATCCATGAACTTTACTTGTTTCCGGAGATTTTATAGTGAAGTTCACCTAATGTTGCACCAGCCTGAATCCAAGCAGATTCATCGGCAAGATTAATGTTGATCGAACGGATGTTGATGAGATCAATCATGATAAAGGGTGTCTTACAAAGATAAGATAGTCCTTCATAATCATGGCCACCACTAACAACCCTAATCTGCACACCAATCTCTTTGCTTCATAGTATGGCTGCTTGATTTTCTGATTCATGGGAAGGTGTCATAATGAGAAGAGGCTTGCTTGATGAATTCAGCCATCTTGGATTTTGTTTCAGTGATTCCAACACTTGTGGATACAAGGATGAGTTGATAAACACTGTTTTTTCAGTGGATTCAGAATAGCTACTAACTATTGTTGATATGCACTGCATGAAACTCTCCTCAACTGAAGTAGAAGAAGCACAAGAGATTGAAAGAGATAGAAACAGAAACACTACAAGATAATCCATCTGTGTGTTTTTCTTCCCTACCTTGAGGTGATTTGAGTCATGCATCATACTCTCTTTGCTCCTTTATATAATACTTTTTCTCTCTCTCAAATATAAGAAAAAAATGCAAATTTCAAGGTATATATATTGCTTAAATAAATTTGTACTCTTTTATATTTAATAAAAATGCAATTAATGTTGTAATCAAAACAAAAAACCAAATATTCACTCAATGTTTATATTTGTGGATATGAAAACATTTAATGTGAAGGTTACTTTAGTACAAACTTTTTAAATGATTGCATTGAATAAGTCTTCTGGTCTTATTAAAAAAAAAGTCTCTTTCCTTTTTTGATTTTTCATGTTTCTTCTTGTATTAAAGAACAAATTGCAGGGGTATAAGAACCACACCAATAACCAAAATGAATCTGAAAATTCAATTAAAACCAATTATTTTGCTTTGGTTTTTAGTTCGGGTCTAAGTTGAAACAAACCAATCAAGCCCGATCTCTATTGGTTTGAGTATCGGCTGCAACCCAAACCGACCACCGACAACTTTCGCTTAGGTCAATTATTATTAATTTATTATTATTATTATTATTATTATTATTATTATTATTACTACTACTACTACTACTACTAGCGAAAAGACGGGTACTCACGTGCGCGTCTTTCCGCTCTTTTTATTGCGCTAACGTTTGAAAATTATGAAGGATGTTTTTTTTATGAAATTTCCGAAAATTGTAAGAGACGCTTGCTCTTCAGAAGGAGACTTTTTGTCCTGATCATTTGCATCACCAGTTGTGGTTGATGTGGGATTCATGTTTCCATCTGCAGCCGGTAAATTTGTTGGAAAAGCTTCTAATTCTTCGATGGCCTTTCTCGAATCTGAATTACCATCTGGAGGGAGTACTAAACAACCATGTTAGAAACTAAACCCAGTCACAATAATTTTCTATAGGATATGAAACAAATCAACAAGACATTAAATAATAATACACAATAGAAACAAATGATGTTCACCTATGTGAAAAGCCCTTGGGCATCCATCACACTTTCTACTCAATTTATAAAAGTAGTCCTTAAATCTGCCTCTTTAGGATTGTAAATTTGCATTTTGCACATCATTGCATTTCTCAAAGCAAAATTAACACAACAAAATTCCTAGGTTTTTCGGATTTCAAATTAGGGAAATAGGAAGTGAGTATAATAAATAATTAAGACAAACCACAATTGTTCCGTAATATGCTCTTTAATTCAAAATGTTGTCAAATAACGGCTATAGCGGCGCTTCAACAATATTGCGTAGTTGACAAAAATGTTGTCAAATAGAGGCAATACTGTTGTTATAGCGCAATAGTTTCATGATACGCTATTTAGTACTATATGTTTGATCACAACAATGGCAACTACCTAATTGTCCCATGAAAAATAGATCTTGTTCTGCCTAAATACTTCAATGATTGACCTGCGAAGCAAGCGTCTCATACCATTTTCGGAAACTTACTAGATACTACAAGAAAGGACAAAACTTTTCAGTTGTTAACAATTATTAATGAGTTGTAATTTGTAACTTGCTTCTTAATAGAGTACACTGTAGTCTAGCTGTCATGAATTAGATAGTTACTGACATGGCAAGTTAGTTACATAAATTCCAAAATATATGATCCATTACTATTTTCAAAATAATCCCCAAAATTTAAAATGATGTTTTACCTTAGAACTCAAAAGTGATAACAGTTATTGATAAGTTGGCAGGTTTCAAATGGTATAGTCATAACTAAAAAGAATTAGATACCAAAAAAGAACTTAAAAGGATTTTTAAATGGTTAACAGTTATTAATGAGTTGGCTCTTCATTCATACTATAAATACAACTCCTTCCGTACATGCAAATCAAATCCATCTCTCTCTCTTCTTGTGACCAAACAATATGGAGGGAGGCTCTAGTAGTTGGTGGGAAAACAAGATCAATTCCACTACTATTAGTGGTGATGATGCAGTAGTGAATGGGGTTTCTGGGGTTTTGCCGATTATGGTGACTCCAACTCCGATGAAATTGGGCAAGGCCGGTAAGAGGTTTCCTGTCAAGCTGAAGGATCTTCTGGCTACTGGGATTCTGGAGGGATTGAATGTGAGATATGTCAAGGGACACAAGGTATATTGTTTTGAACTTTTGATTTTGGTCTTGTTTGTGAAATTGTGAATGATGTTAGGAGTTTTTTTTTTCTTTCTTGTGGTGCATTAGTGTGATATGAGTTTATTCATAAATGATGTGTAGGCCCATAAACGGGGAGAAAAGGAGTTACAAGGTGTGATTAAAGACTCCGGAATTTTGTGCTTTTGTGGGAGTTGCAAGGGGAATCAGGCAAGTAAATGGAGGGATGGTTATTGTTTGTTTGTTTGTGTAGGTTTAGCATCTTGTATGTTAGAAATGCGTTTGTTTTTTGTTGCTATTTGTTGTTTTTTGTTGAGAGCAGGTTGTCTCGCCAACTGTTTTTGAGTTGCATGCTGGTAGTGCTAAAAAACATCCTCCAGAGTATACTTACCTTGAGAATGGAAAACTCCTTCGGGATGTCATGAATGCCTGTTCAAGTCTTCCGTTGGACACATTGGATGAAGTGGTCCAAATGGTCCTTGGTGATTTCACTATGCAGAAATCTAATATCTGTTTCAACTGCAGAGGTTTGAAATGCACACACTTGCTTTCCTAGCTGTGACACTATGTAATTTGCAATCCTGTTGATTAAACATGTAATTTTGATGAACTGTTGTTTGTAGGGTCAATTTCTGAATCCGACAAGGGTGAGTCAAAACTAGTATGCAATCCATGCATGGAGTTGAAAGAGACTCAAACTAGCCAACTTCAAACAGCAGCAACCTGTAGTGAAAGTATTACCCCAGTAGTTCAACCCAGGTATCTTTTTTTATTTGTTGTCAATGTTATATTATATATTATATGCATTAACACACGACGTTCTAGTTTCATCAGGAATTTAAATTTTTCTCTTTTTCTTGAAACTATTTTGATAGGGATCTACGGTTGCATAAGTTGGTATTTGAAGAAGACGTGTTACCAGATGGAACTGAAGTTGCTTACTATTCTCACGGAGAGGTAGCTTCGGTTAAAGATGGGTTCTGCTTTACCTTTTTTAATGACTTTCATCTTTTCTGATTGTGCTTTTGTGGTGCGCTCAGAAACTATTGGAAGGTTACAAAAAGGGATATGGAATTTTTTGTGCCTGTTGCAGTGCAGTGGTTAGTGCTTCTAAGTTTGAAGCTCACGCTGGATGGTCATCTCGACGCAAGCCGTGAGTTCTTGTTTAAATTCTTTTATCGGATCTGTAGGGTGCATATGCCTTGTCTAACTAGCTTTGCATTTGATTGCTTATCATATTCCCAGTTTTATCTTTTTCTTTGACTAGCAAATAATTTTTAGAGATTGATTATTTTGTTATTTTCTCTCTTTTTCCATTTCCCATTTGCTAGGTCTCGTTGATTTTCTTTTTCATGAATTTATATGTGCTGTTTTGTAAAATTCACCTTCATTTCCTTGTTTAACATTTAGTTAATGTATTGCAGTTATCAGCACATATATACATCTAACGGAGTCTCACTACATGAGCTATCCCTCTCTCTATCAAAAGATCGGAGATTTTCTTTCTTTTTTTGGTACGATCGGAGATTTTCTGCTATCGATAATAATGAGTTGTATACCACTAACTTGAGCCAGGGAGAGGTGCATAACATTAATCAATCCTCACTTTTTATATGCAATTATTTTATATTTCATTCTTTAATATTATATGCTTTTGAAAATAATAAATGATTTTGTAGGATGTGGTGCATGCTCTATACCGACTATCTGAGGCATTTCATCATCGTCGACTTGTTAGTATAGGTTCTGCGACCGGTTATGTATCAGATGGTTCATGATCAAGATGGTTCTCACGCACACACGGTAAAGTCAAGCTGCAAATCTCATTAAATTAAACTTTGAATCTAATAATTTGTAAAGTTATTTTTCTCTTGTATAGTATTATTTATTTATTTATTTATTTATTTATTGTGTTTGTTTCAATGTCCGGCATGCAGGGAGTATTTGAGATAACTTCTTTATCTCTACAATGTCTCGCTGATGAAGATGGTTGGCAATGTCGAAATAAGGCAACATGTTCCGTTTTGTTGACCGATGATAAGGGTAACACTTTTGAAATGACTGGTGTGAATTCCCTCATTGCGGACGGCCCTATTGAAGTAAGAAAAACATGTTAACAATCTTTAATTTCTTTAATGTTGACTGAATAATACATGTGAGACATATATTTCAAAATGGTAGAACTTGCATAAATTTAACTTCGGTAGTAAATAGAGTGTTAAAAAGAGTGTTAGAGAAAGTCGCACACATATCTTTAAATTAACAATCTTTATCTATTGGTTAATTAGATTATTGCAGAAGTGGAGAAAGATAAATCAGCTGGAGAATCTTCTTCTTCTGCTGTTGTTGCTGCTGCTGGAGATGGAAACATAAATCCCACAACAACAACAACTGGTGCTGCAAATGATCAGGACAAAAAGTCTCCTTCTGAAGAGGATATCTAGAGTCCTATTCGGCATTCGCGATTAGTTTTGGTGTCGAGGGAAATGATTCCAAATGACATTATTCTTTTCTTTTCTTTTCTTTTAGTTGTTTTTAAGAAGGATGATTAGGAATTTAGTTCCCATGACATGATTCATTTTTCTGTCATGATGATATATTTCTTATCTTATTGAGGAAAGTGGACTAAAGATGATCATACTAGAGTTGTGAATAATTCCAAAACTTTAACAGTGGATATGAAATTTGTACCATGGGATATTGTCAATGAAAATTTTCTGTCATCTATTAATTTTCTATCATTCTTGAAAACATTAAATCATGCAATTCAGTTGACAGTTAAATAAAAACAATTTGATCTAAAAAATCAAGTGTTAAAAAGAAACAGAAGAGTTTGATTTTTGGTTTTTATTATGGGTACAGCATGATTAGAGGATAAGGGAGCAATTGTTGGCAGTTGTACATGTACTCCCCTCTTCATCATATTAACTTCAAAGTCTGGTAAATGTTGAAGATTCGGCATGGTGTGACATCTTTCTTCAACAGGCTCTCAAGTTTTTAAGTCACTTGTACTATATAAAGTTACTGCTAAGTCACATTTTAATTAAAGGATACCCAAACTTTAAGATGAAATTTAAAAACTTCTCTTCAAATTCTCAATCTAATATATAACTTAAATAAGCAATTGGATGTTGTTTGATATTTTGAATTAAAACTATCTGACCAATATGCCAAATTTAGAGATTTGGTTTGTAGTTTGTATTATTAACATAAGGAAAATAATGGTTCTGTTATAATTTAAACATAACACTTACCTATTAATTTATGAATTGAGTTTTCTTCAAACAAAAACAAACTCTTAGTAATTTTTTTTCGGAAACAACTTAATTAGTTAATTATTTGAATGATATTTAGGATTTATTTTTTGAATAAAAGATTGTCTTCTTTGCACAAAGCAATCCCAAAAAGTAACCTTCTCATCCTCTATAAATAGGGTTGCAAACTCATGAAGAAAAGTGCACTACAGAATCCAAGGAGATAAGCAAGTTCGGTTTTTAGAAGAAAAAAATAGCTATGTTTTCTTCATTATCTGCACCATCAGGTATGCTTTATGAGAATTAGAACTTTAAGAATAAATCAGTATTTTTTTATAAAAAAAAGGTTAGCATGTTTTGTGACTATGGAGGTTATTACAACTGTAGTTTAAACCCTTGATGAGAATGAAGCATATGTATTTAAGGCATTAGAACCATTTTTTTTATGTATAGAATTATAAATGATTTTATTTTATGCATCATATACATGCATATATACATATATCTTATCTTATGTTTTCTTCACAATGTTTAGAATCAGCACAATACTATTATGGAGTGTCTGCACAATACAATGAGCAATATGAATACCTTCAAAGCATGAACTACAATCTAGAGGTGCAACGCCCCAAGCTCAAGCCCGCTGATCAACTAGTTTTTCACATCAAAGTTCTTTCACATTCAGTTGATTCTAACTCAGTTTCGCGCCTTAACACCTTATTCCATGATTATGAAGAAGTGAGTTGCAAAAGGTTCTTTCAAGAGGATCAAGATTGGATTCGGTCTATCTTGTTCCACCAAGACTTTCCCTCTAAATCACTTGAGCAACTAGCGCAAAGGCTTGTGCTAGAAGTTCATGAGTTGTTTGATTTCAATGAGATATTATTTGGTTCTAATCTTGCTAGAGGAGTCAGAACTTCCATTGCTCGTCAATTCACTTTGCATCTTACAATTGTCGTGGAGATATAATTAGATATTAGATGTGCAGTATTATGTAAATAAAAAACCATTACTTTTCTTGTCTTGATCAAACTATTAAATGCATATGTTGATTGAACATTAGTATTTTGGATTTCTTTATATGGTTAAACAGTTAATATGGTTAAACGTTATAATATATTTGCTTTGTATGATATGGTTAAACAGTTAATTAGTAATTGATATCTTCTGGAGTACAAATTTGTATGATAAAGTAGAGTTGTTCGGTAACGATATTTTTTCAAGATTTCAAGATTAATATTTTGGAGCTACAAGATTTGTTGATTTGCAGAATTTTGGCTGAATTCATTTATAAACATTCAAGAAATCAAATGCTTTATCTGAGTTAGAAACTTAGAATTGCAGAAAGAGTAAAAGAGTAAACAGGTCAATTGGCAAAACACTTGTAAGTAATATTAGAAAGTTGGGCAAGGCTCCTCCTTCTTGATCAATTTGCTTTAGAGTAAAAAAGAGTAATATGAATTATTGATAAACAAATCAATAGTTGATATTATATGTGCGTGCATAACGAAATTCTTGAGAGATGTCAAATTCTTGAGAGCCAATTTCTCTTCCAATATCCCTATAGTAGCAGTGAGTATGAGAATCCAACCTTAACCTTTTTTAGTATGTCTAAGAATGCTGTCAAAAAAATGTGTCTAAACTTCACAAATCATCATATCATAATACTTAATGAGACCCAAGAAGCCTCTCATTGCCTTGATATCTTTTGATGTGGGACAATTTTTTATGCATGTTTAGTATTCTTAACGAACCCTAAGAACTAGTAAACTTAATAACAACCTTAGTCCCTTCCGACATGGCATGCTTAGCCCATTGCCCAGGAAGAACCAACCTAACCGCCGTTTGAATCTCCTTGGAAGTAATCGTCGGTTTCTTATTATACCTCGCCAGTCTAGAGTCTAGACGATTCCTGAGTGAGTTTCTCAAGTATATCATTCACAAAACTGTTAATTATTCCCATAGCTTTACTTGAAACACCAATGTCAAGATTTCACAACCCTTCTCTTTGTTCTCTTTTTCTTCTTCTTCTTCGTTGCTCCTTCGTTTAGCACTTTCTTCGTTTTTTCTTTGATGCTTTTGCCATTTTTAACAGAAATAAGATAATAATGATTCTGCTATAAGTTTGAGATGATTTCTCACCTTTTAATTTATCATTAATTAATATTAATTAATTTGAATGATCTTTAGGATCGATTTCCCTGATGATAAATAAAAATCAAAATAAAAACTAATAATTCTAGCAAAATACTCGAAACAAAACTAGTTTTCTTGTCCATAAAGCAATCCCCAAAAGAAATTCTCTCGTTGTTATGAATAATAAATAGGGTTGCATTCATTATTAAACAGTGCACAAAAAATCTTAGGAGATAAAAGAGTTAAGCTTTCAGAACTCAGAAGAAAAGAAATTACCATGGCTTCTTCATTCTCTACACAATCAGGTTTTTTTTTTTCCTTTTCTTTTTTTACGCATTACTTTATGAGAATTATAATTTTAATAAAAAGATACGATGCTGTGTGGATATGATAGCTATTGTAACCGTAATTTAAACTTTTTTTATTTTGACAAATTTTTTCTTTTGACAAATTAACTGTAATTTAATACCATATGCAGCCTTTAAGTTAGATGATTAAAATTAGTCCTTTAACTTTCTTATGGTTACAAATTAGTCTTAAGAAATAAAATATATGCATCATTATCATATTTTCATCAAGCTCATATACAAATTGTTTATGTGGACATTTAATTTTAAGTTGGCATGTCTGAATTCACTCTTCTCAAAACTAGGGTTCATAGATGTATTATTTAATCTTGATTTGAAACAAAATTGATTGATTACTTGATTTATAATATTGTTGATTAATATTTATTTTTAGAATTATGCTTGAATGTGCATAAGCAATCATGTTTAATGTTATAAGCACTTTTAGACCTACCACCTCAATGTTAAATGGTCCATAAACATTTTTAATGAAAATGGATGATAACTGATGGAACAATGTGTAAAGATTGAATGAAAATTTACAAACACTAAAACTGTGTACAAATTGAAGAAGATGGGATTGGGATTCTAGGGTTTCTATGGTTTCTTGTTTTGAGAGAGGGAGAGAAAAACTTGTGTCATTTTTATTGAATGAATTGGAATACTTATTTATAATAGCTATGAAGTATTTATACACCAAGTGATGTAACAAAAACTGAAACAAACTCATAACTTGTCATGCAAGTAACTTGAGTTAGTTACTTCACATGCAAGTTTCTAAACAAACTATTAAGCAAAGATAAAACTAATTCTAACTAAAATGAATTACTAAACCAATAATGTTTTTATTTAATTTATTAAAAAACTCTCGGCTTTTTGGGTGTTTTGGGTGTCCACTTTAAAATACTACAGACTTGTATGATCCAACAGTTTCTTTTTAAAATTAACGGGGAGGGACTAACTTGACTAACAGAAGCATATTTAAGGGACCAAAACGAAACTTTTATTAATTAAGGGAATAAAACGAAACCTGAAAAATTAATTAAGGGACCAAATATGTAATTAAGCCATTAAAATTTCAACAATGCAGAATAAATGCGCATTTAACATTTGTTGCCTTGCAAAGGGACTTTTTTCATTATAACATGCAGAATTGTCCACATGTAATTTGAATTGATAGGAAGATATGCTTTTCTTTGTTATACTTGAAATATGTTCAGGTGGTCTTTTCCATGTTTTCTAGTTTAAGTTGTTCACAGTTTTGGCGGTTGCTGTTCTTGTTGTATTGTTCTTGCCATGTGATTATACTTAAAATAGATTTGATCTACTATTTGCACACCATGTGCTTAATGTAGTTGCTAATTTAATACTGTTTACGTTTTTTGAAAGAAAAAAAAAAAACCTATTATACAAGAAAAAGAATAGAATAGAGAACAATAAACAGGACACATTTTCGTTACTTGTAAATAGCAAGTAACCTGAAATTATTTTATGTTATATATTTATATACGCATGAAAAGGTGTTGTGAATAAAATGCTGAATAATGTTATGAATTCGCAAAATGTTACAATCTTATAATTAGCATGCCTACTAAAGCAAGCTTAGTGCTAAGGATACTCAGCTTAACACCAAAACCATTGCTCACATTCTAAAAAAAGACTAATCCCGTAAACATAGATTACATATTTCCTTTTCGTTCTAGCCCGGATCCTCTGCAACGTACAGCCTGCTCGTTAAATCTCGGCAGCTGAACCTTATGCATGAATGGCTGCAAAGGATGGACGACTGAAGAGAATCCAGGTTCCATTTTAGCATTTATTCTCCGCTCCGCAATCCATACTTCACCCTGAATTCCTTTCTTGCAGAAAAAATTACAAAAAAGAAGATCGAAAAACTGTTGAAACAATTAATTGGAGTACATTATAAATGCCTCGCACTCTATTTGACGTTATTGGATGTGGCCGGTTCGGGTATCCAATTCCACACTCTCACTTGGCCGGTTCCATCACCAGTGAGAATATGCTACCAGGACCGGTCTGAATTGCTCGCACCTCTTGTTTGTTGAATATCTTACCTCTTTCTGCAAATCTGAAGAAATGAGCCAAAAGTTCAGAATGAGTTCACGACGGTTAGGGACCAGAGAAATAAAAGACAGTGCCATAACAAAAACTGAGTTGATAAAATAGGAACTGCCACATTATATTCTAAAGGATCAATTATAAAAATCAGGGTTAATAGTGTTTTACCCCTGTGATATAGGTCATTCTCGGTTTTACATCCTGTAAAATATTTTTTTTTGATTTACCTCACTGTAAAATATTTTAGTTTTGATTTACCCCCTAATAGGTCATTTAAAAACCAATTTTTTTCTTCATAAATTCTGGTTTTTGAATGACCTATTAAGGGTAAATCAAAACAAAAATATTTTACAGGAGTAAATAAAAAAAAATATTTTACAAGATGTAAAACAGAAAATGACATATATTACAGGGAGTAAAGCACCATTAACCCTAAAAATTATCATGTCTTGTGTGTCTCTGCAAATTCTGAATTTCAAAATAATAAAATAGAGAATAATTGGTACAATATTAAAAAATTCAGAGGATTCAAGTGAAACCTTCCACCTTCTCTATTCCTCGCCTTTTTGGAGATGGCTAGTTGTTTCTCAAATGAGGAACCTTCCCCATGAATGAGTAGTATAACATTAAACATAAAATATTATTCTAGAAAATTAGTCTTCAAATTAATAAGATAAACATGCAAAATTGATCTTATACTTTTGGTACTTCAACAATTTGATTTCAAATTAATGACTATTATGAGTAGAACATCTTCATCATCATGTACACATTTTACCTTCATCCAGTGTTGTAAAAATAATAGGTAGTTAATTACTTACAATGACAAATCATAGAGCCCAACAATATTATTCTTGCAAGATCAAAGCAATATGGCTTGACGCATTATTTTTTATGCTTTGTATGAATTATCGAAGATATAGTTACTGATTAGTTTAGGAACATAACTTAGGATGATGTGGTCTCAACGCTCGTGCTACGTTGAACTTGTATGCATCTGATGGAACTCAGGTCTGGCGGCGGTCATGCTTCAATGTATGGGAAGAGACCTACAAAATAGATATTAACTCCAACGTTCAAGCCGGTACTTGAATAAGGAGGAAAAAGTGTAAAAAAGTTTGTAAAATGGTGACCATAGCTAGTCATTATGGTGGTGCCATGCTTATATAGACGAGCTCGTTGTAATTGCTTCTCTATATTTTGGAGTGGATTTTGGGAGACATCTGGAGATTTGTTGAACAACCAGGATTTTCCTAGGGTGCTGCTTTTGGGCGGCCAAGCACGTAAGTGACCTTGCATAGATGTCCTGAAGGCGATATAACAAGTTGATGGGCCTATCATACTGGGTTGCTGTAATGGGAAGATGTCTTGTACATAACAGTTTCCCCCCAAATATGTAATATTGTACACAACTTTAAGCATTACCGACTGACCCTATACACCAACAAGAGTCTTTTTAGTGTATTTTGTCCTTACTCACATGCTTTTTGAGAATTTTTCCATAAGGTTACTCATCCCAAAATTTCTCCAAGTCAAACACGCTTAACTTTTGAGTTTTTATAGAATTAGCTACCAAAAAGAAGATGCATCTTATTGGTATAAAGTACAAAATATTTCTTGTAAACCTTCCTTCAATCATGCATTCTCATATCTACACATCTCAAGATCCCTCTCATTATGACGTATCATCCACACTTATACAGTGGATGTATTTAGAAATAACTGTGTCATTTATTTCTACTTAAAATTATCTGCACCATTTTTATGAAGTATCACCCACACTAGCATGACGTCCATAACGGATAATACCTCAAGTAAATGGTGCAACGGATTTGTGTTAGGTAAGTACATATATAACACAAAATAAATTATCGATTAAGATTTGAAAAGTATTTTGTTTAAAATAGATTTGTAAAAATATTACTTACTTTCCAATCCGATTTGTGTAGTATCTAGTAGAAATTGATTATGAAGATCAGTTGTCAAAAAAATTGGTTTCTTTACAACTTGATTAGTATCTTGCTACTTTGGTTCTTTCAATAAAGATCAGATTCCTCATGAAAATGATTAGTATACTAGGTAAGATTATTTACTATGTCACAATTATTTGGTGACAGATTGAAGTTTGTTAAGAAGTGAAGCAACACAAATTACAGTAGGAGGAGTTTGATGAATCTTATTTGTAGGACTCAAATTAAAGGTATAAGTACCTTTTATCTACATAAACACATGTTCCGATTTCATTTTAGTTTGAATTAGTATGTTAAATGAAATTGAAATTGTTGATAATGGTTATGATTCTGATTACATTGTTATATAATTATGAAAGTGACACATGAACACAAATTTTAAAATTTGAATTTTCACACCATTAGTATTATTAAGTCCAAAGTTTTCTACTCCACAAAAACATTGTGGTCTATAAAGTTTTATAAAGTCTTTGTGTTATCGGGTATAAATATTTATGTACTCATTCTTTAGGATAATTTATAAATCTGCCCCCAAAAAATAAGCACGGCTTACCAGAACCGTTCTTTCGATAACATTCATATACATGCACTTTTTATTCATCTGTAGGTGATATTCATATCCATGCAATTGTTTCTTCATCATATATATAAATCGGTTGATCTAGTGTTGATAATGGTTATGATCCAGTGTTGTAAAAATCAAACTAATAGATTACATATTTCCATTGTCATGTTTTGTAAAAGATTACATATTTCTCAATCCAATTTGTTTAATAGCATGTGAAAATAGATTGTGAAGATAAGTTGTCTAAACAAGCTTTGGTTACTTTACAACATGGAACTCTCCTCCTTAATACTTATCTCATGTTTTCAAATATAAAATGAATTTCTTTGATCATTGACATTAGTAGACTTGATGAGAACCTTGATCTTAGAATTCTGATATCCATTCGACCATTCATTTATCTGCGTCATCGCACAAAATCAACGACCGTAACACTTACAATCATTTAAAAAAAAAACTACACATAAAAGATCTTGTTCTAAGTTAAACTTGTTTTGTTGTTACATTTTTTAGCAACAAAACCTAAAGTCATACTCGGATAGATCTAAAGGCATCATCAGAGTGACAGAAGACAGAAACCAAGGGTTTATTCTATTCCTTATTCAGATTTCTCTGCTTCCTGAGAACCACCATCCAGCTTCCTCGCCTCCGCTGGTTATCCAATCTTTTCTTCATTCTTATTCTCTTTTGATGCTTTTAAATCTCCATCAACAGTATTGGATTTCCCCTCATTGTTTGCTATGTCAGCTGATGACTTTTTGCCCCGTTTCTTATGGGGCTCACTTTCATGCTCTACTAGAGGAGCTGCCTTGGCCTTCTCAATGATTCTTGCTGATCTTCTTGGAGTCTCGCAACTGCCCCCGTCAAATTCTGAGATCTTTGGGCCACCGTTTTCCTTCAAATACTTCTCCATATGCCTCCTGATATGGATTTTCTCTCCTGTTGGAGCAGTAAAGACAATCTCATTCTTTGTCGGGGTACCAGACTTTGGAAAGAAGAACTGCAAAGGAAATATAATTTATGAATACTCAATTGCAACAAAACAACAACTTTAACACATACAAGATCATGTTCCACGTTATTAACAAGCAGTTCCTAATGTGAAAAATGAATCTCTCTTCCCTACTATAACATCATCGCAGTACATTATAAGTCTTTGATACTCATGTTGTTAAAAGATAAAACAAGAATTATGCCTTATGATTGAAAATGTTTCTTCCTCTTCTATTAATCAAAAACTTATTTTGTTGTTACATTTTAGTGCCTAGTTAAACATGGAATGTATCCAAAACCATTTCAAATATAAAACTGCAGTAATTGAGAATACATAGACAACATCATTCAGTAGGACAACTAACTGTTTGTCTCGGGATGCAAAGCAAACATAGATGCACAATACGGGGACTACTAATTTACATCCACCTTAAAACACTAAGGTGTAAGTAAGCAAGCTACACCCACTTGATTTTGACCAAAACACCACTTTGTCCTTATTCAAACCAATTTTATAACGATGGGTAGTTTTGTAAGTTTCATTAAATTAGTTAAGAAAATAATAATTATTAAAACATTCGTTATGGTATAAAAACGTTGGCAAACTGTTCTTTTATTTTTTCCCATGCCCTGTAGTTTATTCTTCTTTCTTAAGTACACTATTTTTTTCACGCTATTTGCACTGTGATTTCAAAACAAAAAAAAATGCATAGCTAATTACTCCTTTTTTCCCTAAAAAAAACTACACCTTATTTTTTTTAACTGTAATTACACCTTGTGTTATCAATTTTTTTTTTAAAGGAGGTCATCTTGTGATATATTAATGTGACTAATCCTATTGATTAGATGAGAGGGACATTATTGTACATTGCTAAAATAAAATCATAGTACAATATTTTAAGCAGGTGTAAAGGTGTAAATCAGTAAGGTGGGAGTAAAAAATTTGGTAACATTTATAAAAATGTGTATATAAAATAATCACGTGGGTGTAAGTTGCTAACATACACCTTAATGATTTTATGTAGATGTAGCTTGTTAATTTACACCTTAGTGTTTTTAAGTGAGTGTGAATTATCAGCCCATACATATATATATATA
>Ga0228711_1000625_pt1 | contig 45471 bp, 30 predicted proteins | sample MedpolnodulmetaG_2_FD_177996 | JGI IMG/M metagenome (GOLD analysis project Ga0228711, IMG submission 177996) | Root nodule microbial communities from Medicago polymorpha collected in Santa Monica, California, United States - brown nodules | ecosystem: Host-associated > Plants > Roots > Nodule...
ATATAGAAAAAAAAATAAAAAAAATTTTGTGTGTGTGTCTCTCTCTCTCTCTCTCTCTCTATATATATATATATATATATATATATATATATATATATATATATATAATGCCCAAAGCACATTCTCATAACCTTAACTCTAAAATAGTAAAATTATCAATACGAGTTGTACTCTTTAAACTTGTTATAAGGAAATGAATACAAACAACAAGGAAAAGGACATCAAGAACACTTATCTAGTCAAATTATTAACGGGTTTAGATAATCTATAACAATACAAAAGTTTAAGATCCCAGAAAAACTGTTGATGTAATGGTATCTAGCACTTTCACATGTTACATAATGTTTAGACACGGGTTTCAGAAATGTGCCCCTTTCCTATCCTTCCTAAAGAAGACCAAAATTGTGATCATATGTGTGTCTTATTGTTAGGATTTGATAATTTAGAGCATATAAATATTTGGACTTATCATGAAATGTTTTTTGTTCTCAGGTTTTTACAGCTGCGGCAGCTGATGAGCGGAAGAATATTGTATTGTTAGCATTTGAGACTATGGAGAAAATAGTGCGTGAATTTTTTCCTTATATTACTGAGACGGAAACAACGACCTTCACTGACTGTGTTGGATGTCTTTTGACATTTACAAATAGCCGATTCAATAGTGATGTTAGCCTCAATGCAATTGCATTTCTTCGTTTCTGTGCAGTCAGACTTGCTGATGGAGGACTTGTATGCAATAAGAAGAGCAGTGCTGATGTCTCATCAGTTGTATTAACAAATGGTGTTTCAGATGTACAAGCTCTTACTGATAACGATGATCACGTGTCCTTTTGGATTCCTTTGCTATCAGGTAAGATGCCTTCAGATGCTATTAATTACTGAGTAAGATATTTTGTACAGTTGCTAATGCTACACCACTATGCATGTTGGACAATAAAGCATTTTCTTGCCCCAATAAATTGTGTAGTCTGTTGGATTGATTGCCTGCATAAATCTGAGATGTCTATTGCTCGTAACCATATTGACCCTGTCTTTCATCTACTGTATCTGTAAGCTTTACATTAAGTTTTTGCAAAAATTGAATGATGAATGCTGCAGTAGGTCAACCGAAGTGCCTACTGCACTTCACTTAATAAAGAAGGTAAACCTATGTATCCTCAGCTCCTAGTTAGTGTCAGAAAAGTAAACATGAAGCTATTTCACCACACTTTGTGCAGCATTAGATAACCTCAAACTTTCTGCGTTATGATATTTATGCCCGTTGTTTTGTAAACCCTGTCTGTGCTTTCTGTTTTAAAGTGATTTTTTTTTTTGCAGGGTTGTCAAAATTAACTTCTGATCCAAGATCAGCTATCAGAAAGAGTTCTTTGGAGGTTCTTTTTAACATTTTAAAGGATCATGGCCATCTATTCTCACGCACATTTTGGAATAGCATTTTCTGCTCTGTTATTTTCCCTGTATATAACTCAGTATGTGGAAAACGAGACATGAATATACTAGACGTTCATGGTTCACCTTCAGTATCTGTGTATACTGAAGGAAGCACGTGGGATTCTGAGACTTCTCCGGTAGCAGCAGAATGTTTAATAGACTTATTTGTCACCTTCTTTGATGTGGTGAGGTCTCAGCTACCAGGCGTGGTGTCCATACTGACGGGGTTCATTAGAAGTCCTGTTCAGGGTCCAGCTAGTACTGGAGTTGCTGGATTAGTGCGTCTCACAGGCGACCTTGGTAACAGGCTTTCAGAAGAAGAATGGAAAGAGATTTTTCTGTGTTTAAAAGATGCTGCTACATCAACAGTGCCTGGATTCACAAAGGTCTTGAGAACCATGAGTAACATTGAAGTAGGTAAATTTTCACAGTCTTCTGATCATGATTTGACAAATGATGAGTTTGATGATGACAATCTGCAAACAGCCACATATGTTGTCTCAAGAACAAAGAATCATATTGCTATGCAGCTACTTATTTTACAGGTTTACTTCTTGCTCTTTCTGTGCTAAACATAAAAGCATGATAAGAATTAACATTTTAAACACGAGTACCAAATTTCTTGTGATTGTCTCTCCAAGCATCCCCATCGACATGTTGTCCTTTCCTTATACTTTGTGGCCCATATTTATCCTTAACTGTCTTTTTTGTTTTTTGTTTTTAATATCTCTATCATAAACTCTGCTTGCTACTTTCCTTAGAATATGGAATTAGTTTTGGTTTCTATACTTTGTTTCACCATTTGTATTTTCTCACTTGCATGACAAAGTCTTGCCAGTTCATCTTGACGACAACTTTTTGTGTTCTGATCATAGGTTACAACTGATCTGTACAGAAAACACCAGCAATCCTTATCAGCAGACAGCATCAAAGTCCTTATTGAATTATATTCATCCATTGCTTTGCATGCTCGACAATTGAACAGAGAGTCAGTCCTACTGAAGAAGTTGCAGAAAGCTTGCTCTATCTTGGAATTATCTGCCCCGCCTGTGGTTCATTTTGAAAATGAGTCCTTCCAAAATCACCTCAACTTTCTACAAAACTTACACGACGATCAATATTTTGTGCACGATGAGATAGATCTAGAACAAGAGTTAGTAACTGTATGTGAAAATGTATTGGACATATATCTAAATTGTGCTGGCTCTGTATCCACATTTCACAAGTCTGATACACAGCCAGTGCAACGTAGAAAGCTCCCTCTGAGTTCAGCAAAAAAAGAGGAAATAGCTGCTAGGACATCTCTAGTCATATCAGCACTGCAAGGGTTGGCTGGTCTGGAAAAAGATTCATTCAGGAGGTATATTCCACGGTTCTTTCAATTATTGGTGGATCTCGTAAGGAGTGAGCACACCTCTGGAGAAGTTCAGCTTGCCCTGAGTAATATGTTCCGTTCATCCGTAGGCCCCATTATAATGGAATGACAATTGTGGCATATCTTTTTTGAAGGAAGTCGTTGAGTGTTATTCAGCTATTTCTTTTATTAGTTCAAGCACAGGCCATTGCATAGGCATATCTTAATTTACTCACCATTGCAGCTATGGGGTGCTACTTTTGAATTTTTGTGATTATATGTGCCATAATGTAAATGATAAATTTATCTGAAGCAGCATTGTGAGCTATCACGGATAATCTTATACCGTTATTCTACCAAGATTTGGTTGGCCTGAGTTTGAAAGGGGAGGAAAAAGGAGGTTGAGGGTGACTTTTACTTAAACTATTACTTTTCCCACCCTATATGTTTCTCCCGCGTCCTGTTTTTTTCCTTCCAAAATACCATTGGTTCGGATTATATAATCCGAAAATAGTTTTGTTCAGAATTATAGACTAGTTCTTATATTATTTTGATGACATAAACATAAAATAAATGCATATAAACAAAATTAAAAGAACAAAATGATTCATATAAAATCTTATTTTATTATTATATCATACATTTACAATAAAGTTGAAGCTTAAAGCTTATTATATAGAATATTCAAACACTTAAAGCTAATTTATTAGAAACCTAAAATTAAATCTGCAGCACGGGGAAAAGCTAAACTGGTTATGCAAGCTGATGGGGAGGGGAAGGAGAAATAGATGGTGGGGGGGTTGGGGGGGTGTAAGGTGTGTTTATTGTCTAGGGCGAACTTGGTTGGCACTTGCCACCCTCAGACCCAGTCTGATCGTTAGTGTGCACTCACTAACAGAAAATGAGCCATTTGACAGAAAGGGCCACTATTACTTGTTGAAGACAAATTCCTTATTTGATGTTTTAAAGATTACAAACATTTTATACTTGTTTTTTTAACTTGTTATCTACTAATGAATTCTGTGAGAAATGTTTCGTGGGAATGTTCTTAACATAAGAACAAGGTTCTTTGCTCATAAGACAAGTTAAAAACGTCCTTTATCAAAGCAAATAAGCAAAAGGACATAATTGGACTTTTTGGAACAAATTCAAGAAGCAAAATATTCCTTATGTCTCACCAAAAGAATATACCTTGGACATATGACATCAATAGAATGATAATCATATGATAACAATAAAGGCATTTGCATTTAAAAAGGAATTGAAGGAATTGGAAAAGTACGTGCCTTAAAGAAAGAAGAAAAAATTGTTTTACAAAGAAAGAATGTTCTCGAGAACATTCTAGTGAAACTACAAATGGATAAGAATGATATCATTCTATCACATCCAATTACAACCCAACACAGATTGTATTACAACCTCACGTGGGTTGTCTCAAAAGGCTAAGAAAGAAGAGAATGTTCTTCAGAACATTCTTCACTTGGAACAACACATTTTTTGCAACACTTGCGCCTCAAGCAACAAAAGCAAGAGCACATGGGTTGTTTTTACTTACAAGCTAACAGCTGTATGTTCATGTACATTTCAAGTGAGCTTCACAATTTCAGACTCTATAGATACAACAACATATCAAAGGAATTGGCAAGAGCTTACAAACAAAGAATTCAATTCTCTCTCACGTGAATATTCAAAGAAATATTCATAAAGCTCTTCACCAACAGCAACAAAGCAAACTTCAATATCTTTCATCTCTTGTATTTAAGATATCTCTATAAGTTTGTATTTATAATATCTCCAAGTTGGGATATTATTTAAAATATCTCTTTGAGATATTATTTTGAAATCTCCAAGTTGAGAAATCATTTAAAATTTCTTTTGAGATTCCATATTCTACCAACACCCACCACCATACAAAAGTGTAACTAGGTCTCAAGTCTATTGGGCTTAATAGTTTGAGATAAGGTTGTGCTCAACCTTTCTTGAGTGATCAAGAAGCCTGCTCAGGATAATAATACTGACTATAACAGACTGATCTGGTGTGATCAACAAATTATAGTACTATTCAGAAGTTTCTGATAGCAATATACTATAGTGGATAATCTCACACGTAGTGTGGGGACTGGACGTAGCCGGTTAGGCGAACCAGGATAAATCTCTTGTGTTCTCTCTCTTCTCTCATCTCTTAATTTTTGTTAAATATCATTGATAACTAATTATAATAATTCTGGTCCCTTAACTAAAAATTCATAAATAACCTACTAACTAATATTTATTCAGAACTTTCTGGTACCATTTATTTTACTTTTAATATCTCCAGAGTTCGCTGGTCCTTTTATCGCTTTATTTATTTCAGCAATATATCCAGAGTATTCTGGTCCTTTTTAATACTTTGTTTATTTCAGTTATATCCAGAACTTTCTGGTTCCTTTATCGCTTTATTTATTTCAGCAATATATCCAGAGTATTCTGGTCCTTTTACTTTCGGTCATATATTCCAGAATTCTCTGGTCATTTTATTTACTTTATTTTAAATATACAATCCAGAGTTCTTTGGTCCTTTTATTTATTTAACTAACAAATATTTTATTTGATTAACACTAACCTAGAATTTTCTTGAGCATATATACTCCCTCCGGTCTCAAATGTAAGGAAATTTTCACTTTTTAGGTTCATTCAATAAATAATGTATGTAGTCCATATTATAGACCACATACATTATTTATTGAATGAACCTAAAAAATGAAAATTTCCTTACATTTGAGACCGGAGGGAATACTTATTTAAGTTTCAGGAATAATTTTTAAAGGGTCACAATTCAAACCCCCCTTTCTTGCGACATTTACTGCTACTTCATTAAATTGAAAACAACAAATAAGTTGAGGACCAAAGATTCAATTAAAACTTAAAAATACAAAAAATTAAGTAGCTTTTGTTCAAGACTTCTAAGTTCTTCTTTGTGGAAATCGTTCGACTGTTAACCTCCAACTTCTAATAAAAAATTAAATGAAATTAGAAGCAACACACAAATTCAGCAGCCAAATCCATAAGAAATTACAGAAAACATAAAAAAAAAAACTGAAAACTCACACGAGTTTCAACGCTGAATAACTACAAACCATAAAAAAGTTAAAAAAAACTAGCAAAAGTTTTTTATTTTAAAGAACTAATAAAAAAATAAACATAAATAGAATGAAAGCAACTTTATGTCGACAAAAATGTGGATTGTTTAGTGGTAAAAGAGGTTATGTCAGTATGGTAAAAATGTGCATGACTTAATGCTAAAAGAGGTTATGTCACTATTAAGAGAGTATTTTAATGTTGCAAACTATTTTGACATTTATTCTATTCGGTCTTGAATGTAAGAAACAAAAACAATTTTTTTTTTATGGTGGTCGGGATTTGAACCTCAGATCTTACATATATTATGCATTGTCCTTAACAGCTGAGTTAAGCTCATGAGGAACACGAAAAAAACATATATTATAAAAGTGGATTGACAAAAAAAATATCATTTTTCCAATTTTTCCCTTGTCTAGGAGTAGTACACATTCAGACATTAATGATAGAAACATTTTATAAGGAAACACAACTTTTGAACTCCATGAATGAAAAATCTTTGAAAAGTTTTAAACCATAAGAATGTGAAAAATATTGGATAAAGTTAATGATGGTAAAATTAAAATAATGACATTTAATAGAATGACTTTTGTATACTTTTAATTTTACTTACATTTGAGAACATCAATTTTTTTATTTTATTTCTTACATTTGAGACGGGAGGGAGTACATACATAAGAAAAAGAAAAAAATGTTTTAGAATTTCATTGGATATAAAATTATTGTGTTTATTACTTAACGAGTAAATAGACAATTACCCTCTGAAATTGTAAGTTTCGTCAATTACCCCCTGACGTTAAATTTTTTTCAATTATCTTCCTGAAATTCCACAACGTTAATCAATTTACTCCCTCCGTCAAATTTTTCTGTTAATCAACATCATGTTTTGCAAATACCCCCTTGAAGTTTTACACTTATGTGCAAAATGCCCCCCGAACTTGAAAATTAATTTTTTTTTCTTCTTATACTTGACTCAAAAGATATTAAAGGCAGACAATTAACATAATGGTTGATATCCTTGTAAAAAATGTATAATTATAATATTTTTTAACTTAGCTACATATTTAAATTGATATGCTTTGTTTTATAAATAGATTAGATGACATTTTTTTTAACCAATGATTAGATGACATTGTCTCTGATGGTTTTAGTCTGCAATACTTATCTGATTATAAAAATTATATCAAGTGACAATGTACACTAAATCTTGCTTTAACTTTGGATTGGAATTGGAGTTGAATTAGTTTGTCAGCAAAATTAAAAACTCATTTCACATAGTGTTTGGTTTTGGGAGTTTTCTTGTGTCTCATTGTTGTTGTTCATGGATAGCTAAACAATTTATGCATGTTTATCTTCTTGTCATTCTTGCACATCTTGTGCTTGGATGTGGTTTTAATAGTATAAATATATTTTGCCTTTGCAACAAAAAAGAAGTAGTAGGTAAGTAAATGTGAAAGAGTTGAAGTTGAACCTATTAAGTAGATTATGACAATATTGAAGCATATTAATGAAATAGAAAAACATAGATGCAGAAGAAACAACTATTCAGTTTCAAACATAATCTAAAAGGACAACCAAATAGTCCGAGATGAAGTATAAGAAAAATAAAATATAAATTTTGAGCTCGGGGACATTTTGTACATAAGTGCAAAACTTCATGGGTATTTGCAAAACGTGATATTGACTAACCGAAGAAATTGACGTAATGGATAAATTGATTAACGTTGTACAATTGTATGGAAATAATTGAAGTTTTTGTTAACATTCAGAAGGTAATTGACGAAACTTACAACTTTAAAAGTCATTACTTAACTCACTTAAAAACACAGCATAGAGTTTGTATTTTTGGCGAGGACTAGAATAAAACTTAATCAAAAGTGATGTGAATTTGGTGAGTGAACGAAAGTTGAATGAATAATGAAGTGAAGTGAGCTATTTGTTTGTTTGTGGTTTGGATGGAGAACGAGGTGGTAGAATTTGATATTGGTTTGGGAGGAGAATATGAGGAGGAGCCGCCGCATATTGAGATGATGGACGAGGATGAGGAGGAAGAATATGAAGAAGAAGAAGAAGAAGATGATGGCAGCGGTGCTGTTTATTTTCCGGAGGCCGGAGATCTGGAACCTTCTGAGGGTATGGAATTCGAGTCTGAAGAGGCTGCTAAGGCTTTCTATAATTCCTATGCTCGCCGTGTTGGTTTCAGTACTCGAGTCAGTTCTTCTCGTCGTTCTCGCCGCGACGGAGCTATCATTCAGAGACAATTCGTTTGTGCTAAGGAAGGGTTTCGCAATTTGAACGAGAAACGTACCAAAGACAGAGAGATCAAACGCCCACGAACAGTCACTAGGGTTGGATGCAAAGCCTCTTTATCTGTCAAAATGCACGATTCTTCTGCCAAGTGGATCGTATCTGGCTTCGTCAGAGAACACAATCACGAACTTGTTCCACCCGATCAGGTTCACTGTCTTCGTTCCCACCGTCAAATTTCTGGATCTGCAAAAACCCTAATTGACACTCTACAGGCTGCTGGTATGGGTCCTCGCAGAATTATGTCTGCACTCATCAAAGAGTATGGTGGTATTAGCAAGGTTGGCTTTACTGAGGTTGATTGTAGGAATTACATGAGGAATAATCGCCATAAAAGTTTACAAGGCGACATTCAACTTGTTCTTGATTATTTGAGACAAATGCATGCCCAAAATCCTAATTTCTTCTTTGCTGTTCAAGGTGATCTTGATGACGAGGATCATCCCATCACCAATGTTTTCTGGGCTGACCCCAAGGCAAGGTTGAATTACACTTTTTTCGGAGATACTGTCACTTTTGACACTACTTACCGCTCTAACAGGTATCGATTACCCTTTGCTCCCTTTACTGGTGTAAACCATCATGGTCAACCTGTTCTCTTTGGTTGTGCTTTTCTAATTAATGAAACTGAAGCTTCCTTTGTCTGGCTTTTCAACACATGGCTTACCGCCATGTCTGGACGCCCCCCACTCTCCATAACCACTGATCATGATTCTGTCATTCAGTCCGCTATAATGCAAGTATTCCCAGACACTCGCCACCGTTTCTGCAAGTGGCATATCTTTAAGCAATGCCAGGAGAAGTTGTCTCACATTTTCCTCCAGTTCCCAAACTTTGAAGCCGAGTTTCACAAATGTGTTAACTTGACTGACTCAATTGACGAATTTGAGTCTTGCTGGTCCACACTTTTAGACAGATATGATCTCAGGGACAACGAATGGCTTCAAGCAATACATTCTGCTTGCAGGCACTGGGTACCTGTATATTTGCGAGACACATTCTTTGCAGAGATGTCCATCACTCAGCGAAGTGATAGCATGAACTCTTACTTTGATGGCTATGTGAATGCTTCAACCAGTTTAAATCAGTTCTTTAAGCTTTATGAGAAAACGCTTGAAAGTCGCAATGAGAAAGAAGTAAGGGCAGATTATGACACAATGAATACTTTGCCAGTATTGAGGACCCCATCTCCGATGGAGAGGCAAGCATCTGAGCTTTACACAAGAAAAATTTTCACGCGATTCCAAGAGGAGTTGGTTGGCACGCTAACATTCATGGCATCCAAAGCCGAGGATGATGGGGAGGTCATTACATATCATGTAGCTAAATTTGGAGAGGATCATAAAGCATACAATGTTAGATTCAACGTTTTAGAGATGAAAGCGACTTGCAGTTGCCAAATGTTTGAGTTTTCAGGCCTTCTTTGCAGACATATTCTGGCAGTCTTTAGAGTTACCAATGTCCTTACTCTTCCATCTCATTATATACTCAAACGCTGGACAAAAAATGCCAAAAGCAACATCAGTTTGCAAGATCATTCTTCTCATGCATATACTTACTATTTGGAATCTCATACAGTTAGATATAATACTCTCCGACACGAAGCCTTTAAATTTGTTGATAAAGGTGCAAGCTCCCCTGAAACTTATGATGTTGCAAAGGATGCTTTACAAGAAGCGGCAAAAAGAGTTGCGCAGGTAATGCGAAAGGAGGGGAGAACTCCCATCAGCAATGGGAAGGTCAGGAGTCACTTGCTGAATGATGAAAATCATGCTAATTACACTAGAGTCTGTCAGGAGGAAAGCTTGGGCGAGCATATGAATGAGGTCAGAATTCCATTTTACGGTTGTTTTTTAACCTGTTCTATGATGGCATGTTATATGTATTTTAAATGTATTTTACTCCTTAGTCCACCATGCTAGAGATATAAAACTAACATTGAGTCTTTACCAAATAGCTTGCGGTCTTAGGATAATTGAATCTTGAAATGGTATTAGAGCCTCTATGATAAAGTGGTTAGCAGTTTGATACTTGTCAGTTGTCACCACCATCATTCTTCCAATAAAGTTGAATTTCAGAGCACAAGGTAGTTTTGACTTGTGTGTTGGCCACACCTCAAGTCCAAAGGTTTTGTGGATGAGGGGATGTGCTAGAGATATAAATTCAATCTTTAACTTTCAGTTGTACAGCTTAGGCTATTCAGCGACACACCCTTTTTAGCTCTCAAGGTAAGGTTAGTTGGCAATTGCTTTTCAATCTTAACCCTTTTTGATCACCTTCATTTTTGTTGAATGCTATTGCACATGTTATCTATATATTATAAGTCCTACTAATATATAATCATCATATGCTTTTGTGTCCTTCTACATGTCTACGGTTTTAATACTAATATCTTCCAACCATTTTGAGTTATGAGTCTTGTGACTCAAAAGTATCTGAATGTTTGTTCATTTTGAGTAATACCTATGAAACACTCATTCAACACTTATTTATGCAATTTATAGTCTAAAATCTAATTGAGAAGCTAGTTACTCATTTTATTTGCACATATTCAGGGGAAGTTAAAGGTAAACACGTATGATATGTTTTTTTTTACATTAAACTACCTATTTGCTCCTAAATATTGATTTTGATACAATTTTTCTTGTAAAAAAATAATTTATTTACATCAATTGGCTTGAAGTACACATCAATTTGGAATAAAATTGAATCGTCTGAAGATCGGACTTATCATCAATTAGGACTTAATTTACTTAATTATTTTAAGTCATCTTTTAAGAACAAATTGGTAGTGCACTAAGATTTTTAGAGAATAAAGCAACATCTTGATTTCATTGATTGAACAAAGTTGGCCTCTAAATTCCTTATCCATAACCCTTAGGTCTCTCTGATAGGGTCCATAAAGAGAATAGTCCAATGGATAGTAGAGGTGAGTTGGCAAGTTTGTTAGAGGGAAAAATGGGAAACACATGTGGCAGAGAGTGATGGGTGAGGTGTGTGATCTATTTTGTTATAAGAAAATGTGCAATTACAGAGGGAGTTGTCTTAGGTCATTATTCAGTTAGAACCTTAATGTTTGGGTAGAGAGAAATGTCCCCGAGGAGCTTTTGCTCTGGGATTATAGGGGTTAATCTTCTGTAATGTAATTTTTTTTTTCAATCAATAATACTTGTTTTATGTTCTCTGTTAACTCGGTTCCTATCACTCTCCCCTGACCAAGAACTTCACATTTTGATGTTTTAATCGTTACGTTACATAGTTACATTACATGTGAATAAATTTAGTCATTAGTTTTCTTTTTTCTATTAGGAATTTGTATTTTGTCAGTCTTGTTACTGCATTCAGTTGTCTGATGTTCATTCTTTTCACCCAAATTTATTAATAGAATTATGAATTATCTTAATCATGGTTTTGAATTAATTAAGGATGCATAGTGTGTGGGTTTAGTTTTCATTTGCAATGTTTTTCCCTTAGGGCATAAAGAAAAATATTTGCATCATATATCATCTCAACATTTTATGATTTTGTTTTCATTAAAGCATTCTTTGAACACATTTTGTGTTTTAATATTGGGTTTTAAGCAATTAATGTTGACTGAATTGACTTGTAGATGTGGTATGTTGTGGATTTTGGTATTGTCAATGAAGTTATGTTTACTGCATTGGTAAGCACAAATGCACAAAATTTTGGTGGCAACAATTTAAATTTCAATGTGATATGGAGACAAGAAAAAAACAGCAGTGTCAAATGCTATAAACCAAAAACATCATTAACAACATTAATCATTAATTGATGTGTTTTCTTCCCGACGTGGGATCAGTTACAAGGATCAAACAACGCATAATTTCTTGTTATAAATCACATTTAAAGAGAGACAATTTGACTCCAAACCTCTTTTAATAGTTTGGCTTGAAGTTTTATTTGGACTATCCTCAATCTGATTATCTTCCTTACTGGGCTTTCCACACACCTACCTAACCCACCTAAGACGAGGTTCTACATTCTTTTCTACAATAGGAACTATTCCTTTTTTTTTCTTCTAATGATTTTATTTCTAATCCTATATTGTCTTGCATAACTACTCATCTATCATAATATTCTTAGCTTTGAAACTGTTATAAATCCAAAATATCATTTAAAAGTAACGCGAACAAATATTTGGAATACACATTTGTACTTGATTTAGCTAAAGCATACATTTGTAAAATGACATGAAGATTTACTTAAACATCTACTTTTCTTGCTTTACAGAAGCTGGATTTAGTCTTGTTTAAGTACTCTATGATACCTTTATATAGTTATTCTTTCTGTCATGATGTGCTTATTTGTATATTAATTTCATACCCATTGATTGGATATTGTTTGACAGTTTTTGGAACAGAAGCATATGATATTAGTGTTCTCTGTGAATTTCAATTAGCCCAAAAGTGCTTTCAGGTCCACAATTATATTTTATTCTTACTTGCATTTGGTTGAGGAATGTTGAATAATAATGATATGGAAAGAGAGAGAACAACCTTCTAATATATTCTGCGTGTCTTTCATTTTTCTATTTTAGTAGATTTGTTATTCTCCCCATGTGCTTTCTCCCATTTCTTTCAAATGCTATTTTCTTGAATTTTCTTGTCTAATAAATTATATCGGAACACGTTTTAAAGTTATGATATTTCATACTCAAATATGCTTTTGTTTATCTGAATTACTTAATATCTTGCAGGATGATATGGATAAGCATATCACGAAACTTACAGATGAGCTTGAGTGTGCAAATAGGAAGTGTGAAATGTACCGGTCTAACTTGCTCTCTGTTTTGAAAGCTGTTGAGGATCACAAGTTAGAGTTGTCTGTAAAGGTGGAAAACATTAAGATAAGCATGAAAGACGGCCTCTGAGGAGGATTGTGGAGTACATAGAAACAGATAGGAAAACAAATGGAAAAGATGCTTATGTTTTCTTTTTTGACAATCTAGTTAATGCTCCTATGAGTAACCCCTATTTTGTTTAGTTTTTGTAGAAATTGATAGTTATTCCACCCCCACCCACCCACTTCCTTTATAAAGCTGAGATAATTTGCGATGTTTATTATGTCAAATTTAACTTTTATAGTTGATGACTTTCAATATGTGATTAATACTTTTTAAGTTCAATAGTTGTATAACTACTTATGAGTTATGAGTAATGCTAGAAATACTTTCTTTTTCTTTTGAACACTCTTTCTGATCCTCACTTTCTTATTGGTTTAAATTATTGTGGGTCTATACTTTGAAAATTGAACTCACACAAAGTGGTGAGACATACATTGATTTTATTCAATAAAAGAGGGAGTGTTAAAGAGAGTGTTGAAAAGTGAGTGTTGTTAGCATTCCTCAATTACTTATTATCTATACTCATACAATGAAAATCGTGCTTATTATAATCTTCTTAACCCTTTAATGAAATTGAACAAAGGATGAGGAAAGATGCAGGTAGATTATGCCCTTTGCCTTTGGAGAGTTTTAACCCTTGCCTTTTGGATTCTGATTGTTTTAATTTATAGCTGTATTATTTTATTATTCAAAAAAATAAAAACAGAGAGAAAAAGTTGGCCAAATGGGAAAATGGGGTTAACTTAAAAAGTTAGTTTCAACCTTTAGAAAGGGCTGTCAAATTTAAAACTCATCTCGAGTTTGACACGAACTTTTATTTTATCACAAGCACGAACTTTTATTTTATCACAGGCAATTCGGTTTACTTTGTTAGATTTAACTTGTTTGTTCAAATCACAAAAAGCCTAAAATTTGTAGGCTATAATAAGAAAAAAAACCTTAAAAACCGAACAAACAAAAAACTTTCCCAAATAATGAAATGTTGTTATATTTTTTCCTCTTTGACTTTTTTTTTTCTTTTTTTGGTGGTGGCTGGGGTTTGAACTCCGAACCTTACATATATTATGCATTGTCCATACCAATTGAGCTAAACTCACGAGGACCTCTTTGACTTGTATCACATTGCAGAGTCATTCGGCAAACATTGCATATATTATGTGGTATATAGTATGGAAAATAAAATAAATAAAAAGTTCGGCAAACATTCGGTCCATGCTATTTTTTTCCAGCAAAATACGTGGTATATAGTATGGAAAATATCCCTTGAAAACATAACTACATAAATCGTGATGGTGGAATAGAATTTTGAGCTATATTTTATTTCAATAACTTATAGGACATCACATAGAGTCTTTCAATTTACAGCCTATTCAACATTTTTTGCAAAAATCTCAAAATTTGTAGTCTATAATAAAGAGAAAAAAACCCTAAAAACTTAACCAACAAAAATCTTGGCCGAAATGAAGTTTTGAGCTATATTATTTTAATCTTGGACATGTATCACATCACATCAAGGATGCCGGAAAGCACTCATTCCATTGCAAATTTTTCACCAAAAAGGTGGTCTATAGTAAGGAAAAAAATCTCTCAAAATCGTAACAAAAATCTTGACGGCGGAATGAAATTTTGATCTGTAACACCAAACTGTCAAAAATATTTAGCATGTGCGTTAACTTAATATTGGATACATTAAAATTACAATATAATTTCGACCAAATGAAAATATACATCAATACAAGTTCGTACACCTGATAAAGAAAATAATACCTGTCAAATACATATATCTGATACGTATTTAAATACATAAGAATAGTCTGCATCTGGTACGAACGAGCACTTGACGATAATCTATTCAACTACAAAACTGTTACCTCTTGCTCCGAGCAACCTGCTTATCAGTAAAATAATAAATGGATTGGGATGAGACATGATGTCTCAGTGAGTTCCACATATCCTTTTATATAAGTTGATTTGGAGGACTGCTACAATAACTTGACTAAGAAGATGATGAAGATGAACATGATGAAATGTATATAACTTGATTGTTGGAAAGATGATGTTGCACCCGAAATCTGAAAAGTTTAATGGTTATGCATGTAAAACTCAAAGCACATGAGGTTGCCACACTAACCTTTAAGTTCGATTCACCCCCACCAATAACTGTATATTGGATGCAATAGGAATGACCAGCGAATCCCCTTCAGGATACTATGAGTTCCTTGATGTGTATTGCACAACCACACCTAGCGTAGCTCCTAACAATATTTTATAGAGTTATGGTTCGAGCAATTCACTCATGCATTAGAGAATTGCCGAATGATTTAGAGTAAGAGAATGAGGGAGGATTATGTTGTTAATGTAACAAAATTTCTGTTCATGTTATGTCCAAATTAATGCCCAAATGCCAAGCATTTATAGTACATTATATGACCCTTCACATGAGAGAAAACACCCCTTTGACTTGAGTCAATGCTATGGTTCATTAAACATCCTTTTGTCAAAGGTTATGATCATATACACTGGAATCAATGCTATGATTCATTAAGCACGCCTTTGCCAAAGGTTCCAATGTATATGAATGATTCCCATGAAGAGTTACAACTTTTGGTTCTAAAGTGATTCCGTTATTTTGGAAATCACCAACAATCCTCTACCATTTTCAAAATACTAAATCTCATAAATCCGGGAATTTCATGCCTTCAGATAATGGTATCTCACAATTTGAACCATTACTCAGTAAGTTAAGTTTTCGCTCATTCCCAAATAGTATGGTAGTCAAACTTTGAACCAACTATTCATTAGAACAAATGTTTGTAACTTACACATAGAATCTCGATACTGTTGATAAAGAGAATTGTAAAATGACACATTTGTTAAGGCCTTGTGTCCGTGTATCCTTTTCATGAGAATTTAAGAGTCAAGCCCTTGAACTCAATGAAGCGGCCCCACTTCATTATCATAGAGGTAGACTATATCAGAAATGCTCCATAAGTATGCATTCCAGCAAATATATGGTATATGTCCATTAAGAGGAAAAACCTCATCCTACCCATTTTCTTCTTATGGTCCAAGTACTTTTACCCCTTGGGATGTTCTATCGTCAAGTACTTCAATAACTCTAATAGTGTACTTTCACCATTGAACCCTAGACTTGATGTTACTCAAGTGTGGGTTGAGTTTCCACCAATGGTGATCAAATAGATTTGGGCTTGTACCACATCCCTAATGATGTCTTCAATGTCATCAACATCTTTATCCGAAGACATCATATCCTTGTCAATCATTTCGTCAAATAATTGCAAGATTTTCTTTAACTTTTATAAACTTTGAATATTCAATTTTTCACATAGTTTTTGTATTCTCATAACTATGTCTAGGATGAACTTATATACTCTTGATAGTGTTCACCTACTATCATTAAACCATGACACTTTTGTCAATTGAGTATATTGTAATAATACACAAACTTTTATATCATTACACATTTGCTATTAAAATATTTAACATGCATTAATTTGATCTTCAACTTTTCTTTTATATATGACCAAGATATATCATACATTGAATGCATTAAACATACATAGCAAAATAAATGTTATCATAAAAGAATGTCATACCAATTTTAACTTCATAAGATGGGTTTAAACATGTAAGTCATATATTCCACATAAAATATAACACAAACATTTTGATCTTAGTTATCATATAACTAAGACATATATCATAAATTCATTGTGTTAAATCCAGTTTCATGTTTAAATATGTTCAATGCTAAATTTTAATAAACAGTCACATAGAAAAATAAACAATGAGGCAAAACCATTAATATTCTCTATAAGTTTCCTCCATTAACATATGTCAACTTACAATAATTCAAAACATACCCAAATTATTTTAATATCATGATAAATAAGAAATTAACAATTACTTTCATACTATTGTACACATATAATATGAGATTATCAATTATAAATTTCATAATTCCTTACCCAAAGCAACAAAACTAATAAAAACACTTTCCTGATATTTAATCCAGTTTATATATACTATTTTCATATTGATATTGCTATAAAATATACAAACATATCAAATATTTATCTATGACATTTTAAGTTGTTAACAATGAACATCGTGCACAAATAAAGAAACAAAGTTCGAGAATGTGATGCACTACTACATGCTTAGCGTTTGTGCATTCACTGTACGATGCATCAACGACTTGTTATTAGATCAAACTTCAAAGTTCAACAAAATAATAATGGTTGAATTTTTCTTTAGAAAAATAAAATAATGGTTGAATTTTATAACTAACAAAATAGTGTCCTAGTGGTGCAAAGCAACATATAAATTGTTCCAACAGACCCAACATTTTGTAATTTTAAAATTTAACTAAATAAATGAATTTTCAAAAAATCTTTTCCACATGAATTGTGTAACGCTCATACTAAGCGTATCTAGAATACTTAGCATGTACATTAACTTAGTACTGGATACACTAAAATTTACAGCATAAAAGTTACAAATGAAAATAACATCTATACAAGTTCGTACATTTGATACACCAATCCTAGATATCCAATACATTATCATAGTAAACACTTGAAATCTTGACATAACTTCTGCTACATAACTTCCGCCTCTTGCCATAGAATCTACTGATCTGAAACAAAAGAGGATTGGGATGAGACATATGTCTCAGTGAGTTCTACCTAATCCTAGGCTTTAGGTAACCTCGGGGGAAACCTACGGTTACCACGTGTCTACAACACAACCATTCGGTTGATTATACGTGTGTGGGAACTTGCATACTTAGACGGTCGTGCATACTAGGGCCGTCATAAGGTTCTTCGTATCATAAGCTATTAGTCTTGCTTAATGCCCTGCATATCATGGTGGTCAAGGGTACTAAGACCACTATGCCGGAAACCGACACTATCATGGTTTAACAAATCATGTACATAACATAGAAAGACTGGACGATCGGGGAAAACTAGTATCGTCGACAGAGAGTTATCATAACTTGTTGCAGGAGCATTTACCTATACATATCTTAGCATTAACATAATCGTGTCATATCATAAACATAGCAAAATCATAATCATAGTCATTCATTATGCTAGAGGTTAGTGTGTAACAATTAACATTACCTTGGTTCATTTTATGGAGTGTATCGGGTGGAGTAACCCCGAGTACAATCCCTTACATAATCGATGAATTCCTAGCTAAGGTACATCAGACTCCCTCAGAGTCGTGCAGGCCTTCCTTTCGGAGCGTAACCCATCCCCATAACGTGAACCTCTTGGGATCCCCCTTGGCGTGGATCACAAGAGACACGACACCTACATGTTACTTATAGTCTTGTTCATACATGAAAGCTTATACTTAACTTACTTGGATGATCACCACGAGTCCGTAGCCTACTCGTTTAGCGGTGAATCATTTCGTGCATAATCTCGATTATACATAACTTATACCTAATGTGCTTAGGTTACATCAACATATGCTACTTCTCGACTATCTAAGTTGAGGCTCTATGTTCTTCCCCAATACCTAGAGTTATTTACCAACTGGACGAAAATCATGTTTTACTACTCTTGCGTACCATTCGTTAACAAACAATGTTAATGATTTGTCATGCCTTTCTTTTGTTTAAAACCTTGTTTAGAAATTTACTTTAGACACTTAGAATTGAGGGGTTCATAATTCAACAAAAGATTTAAAGGAACGGGCTTTGGACGGCATTTCTGGACCACATGACATATGTTCAAGAGTGCTGTGCAGGTGCTGCACACTTAAGCGTGCAGCATGGTTAGCTTCTGCCTATAGCTCCGCTTAAGCGAGTTGTGCACACTTAAGCGAGCATTCATCAGTCCAGAAGTGTAGAAATCGTATTTTTATCCAAAAACCTCAAAATCCAGTGTTCTAATGTACCTTAACCATCCAGAATACATAAAAACAATGGGAAATGAAATGCATGGTAACAATTAACATGTTTTGGCAATTTATGGCACAATTAGGTTTACTAAATCCCTAAATCATAAAACTATCATAACATGGATTCTAGCATAGATGCACATACAAGCCCAAGGTAGGAATGCTATCTAAGAACTCACTCACAACAGAAGATTCGGCACAGCTTCTAACACTTAGCTCCAACATGCAAACCCAATCTAACATCAATCTAGTCTTGAAGAGGATGAAGTTGGATTATGCTCAAACCTTGCCTTCAATTTCCACTAGGGGCAGAAATTGAGCTCACATGCACCATGGTTCATCAAGGAAGGGTTGGAAAGGATTGAAGTTGGTTGAGAGGGAAAGGGTGGCGCAAGAGCTAGAGAGAAGGGAGAGTGAATTTGATTTTCTCAACTCTAGAAAGAGTTCACATGTTATAATGAAATGTTTGGGTCCAAAGGCACTTATAATAATTATATACTCCTTGTGCAAAATTACTGAACTGTCCTTCATCTTAAAAGTGTCAAATTCGATACTCATAACTGAACTTGCTTGCAACTATGAACACTGCATCATATAGTATTCCCCGTCGAAATTAATTCCTTGAACATTCGTCTTCTGACATGTTCGTCTGATAATATTTCAATAACTGTTGGGCGGGATGTTACAAATTGGAATCTAACCGACGCACCTATGCAACTGTGATGTGCCACTGTACCATTTGCAATCACAAAATGTACAACGTTAATAGTTACGTTGCCCACAAATTGATACATATATAAAATTATGCAGAAGCACACATGAAACACCAACTAGTTTGATTGAATGTAAATTCAACACTTTATCATCATCATCATCAATATTCATAAAGAACATAAGCACCAGATTTCACAAACATGCAATGCAACATATTTCAATTATTTTCTTATGTCCTGTAATTTAATCATTTACTTTCTCATTTTCCAGTGGATTTTGACAAATAGTGAAGATACACACATATCAAGCATTACTCTAGTAATTCAGAACAAATTAATCTTTCAAAAAAGTTATGAATTTCATCCATTTTTATTTTACACATAAAAGTTATCAATTTTTTCACCAAAATCCCAAAATTTGTTGCCTATGATAAAGGAAAAAACTTAAAAACTAAACCAACAAAAATCTTGGCCAAACAATGAATTTTTGATCTATTATTTTTAGGCTTAAATGCTCTTTTGGTCCTTTAAGTATTTAATTGGTATCGCTTTGGTTCCTTAACTAAAAAAAAGACCGTTTGAGTACTTTAAGTTTTTTTTTAGTCTCGTTTTGGTCCTTTCCGTTAGGGTTTAAAAAAAACGTTAACTCCTGGACACGTGTCACCTTGTCATTGGTTGTGAGATTTTTCTTTTTAACAAAAAAATAATCTTTTGTTAAAATATATATATATATATATATATATATATATATATTTTTTTTAAAGGCCGCCTGCAACTATTCTTCACTTTTCATTATCTTATCCTAATATGTGGTATATAGTAAGGAAAAAAAATCCCTAGAACTGGTATCCAAAAAAATCTTGATGGAGGAATGGAATTATGAGCTATATTTTATTGCAAGGATTTCTAGCACATCAAATAGACGGTGTCTTCAATTTACAGTTCGTACATTTTCATTTCACCAAAATCCCGAAATTGGCAGTCTATCTTGTGGAAAAAAAGCCCTAAAACCCAACCAACAAAAATCATGGCGGAAGAATGAAATTTTTAACTATTATTTTTATCCTGGACATGTAGCACATAACATAGAGTCTATAGGCAAACATTCAGTCTATTCTAATTTTTCCCCCAAAATAGGTGGTCTATAGTAAGGAAAAAATCCCTAAAATGTCAAAATCGCATCGACAAAAATCTTGACGGAGGAATGGAGTTTTGAGCTATATTTTATTTCAAGGATTTCAAGCATGTCACAAAAAAGATGTCTTCCAATTTACAGCGAATTCACAATTGGTTTGCTTAGCTTTGAAATCATCTTCCTGTGTTCCTTGGACTTTAAGAAACAGATGGAGCAACTGCTTAGCTTTTGTTAGAAGCATCAACTTCACTTTTTCTCATACTTATAGGGAAGGAAACTTTTGTGCTGATGGAATGGCCAATATTGGTCTTAATCTCCCTTTCAACTTTTTTGCTTGGTACAATTCTATCCCTGATAATATCAGGGGAGAGTACATTAGGAATAGGATGGGTTTACCTAATTTTAGGTTTGTACATTTCTAAAAAGGTCTTGGCCTAGTCCCCCTTTTCTTTCTTGTACTATTTTTTATTTTAATATATTAGGGTTGGTGCTCCCTGCATCAACCTTTTTGCTAAAAAAAATAAAAATTCTTCACCAAAAGCCAAAACTTTGTACTGTATAATAAGGTAAAAAAAAAAACCCTAAAAAATGAACTAGCAAAATTTTTGGTTGAATAATGAAATTTTTTCCTACAAATTGTATCACACCACATAGAGTCCTTCGGAAACTTTCGGTCCATACTCTTTTTTTTCACCCAAATTTGTGGTTTATATAGTAAGGAAAAAATCCCAAGAAATCGTAACTACTAACATCTTGATGTAAGAATCGAATTTTGAGCTATATTTCTATTCAAGGACTTATAGCACATCCAATATAGAGGGTCTTTCAATTTACAGCTTATCAATTTTTTCACCAAAATCTCAAAATTTGTAGCCTATGATAACATAAAAAATTTAAAAACTAAACCAACAAAAACCTTGGCCAAATAATGAATTTTTGAGCTATTATTTTTATGTTTCTCACGTATCACGTCACATAAAGGCCGCCTGCAACTATTCTTCACTTTTCATTTTCTTAACCTAATATGTGGTATATAGTAAGGAAAAAAAATCCCTTGAACTCGTATCGACAAAAATCTTGACGGAGGAATGGAATTATGAGCTATATTTTATTGCAACGATTTATAGCACATCAAATAGACGGTGTCTTCCAATTTATAGATCATAGATTCTCATTTCAGCAAAATCCCGAAATTTGCAGTCTATCTTATGGAAAGAAAAAAAGCCCTAAAACCCAACCAACAAAAATCATGGTAGAAGAATGAAATTTTTAACTATTAATTTTATCTTGGACATGTAGCACATCACATAGAGGCTCCAGGAAAACATTTGGTATGTTCTAATTTTTCCCCCAAAATAGGTGGTCTATAGTAAGGAAAAAATCCCTAAAATGTCAAAATCGCATCGACAAAAATCTTGACGGAGGAATGGAGTTTTGAGCTATATTTTATTTCAAGGATTTCAAGCACATCACAAAAAAAATGTCTTCCAATTTACATCTGATTCAATTTTCTTCACGAAAAGCCAAAACTTTGTATTGTATAATACGGTAAAAAGAAGCCCTAAAAAATGAACCAGTAAAATGTATGGTTTAATAATAAAAAATATTTCCTACAAATTGTATCACACCACACAGAGCCCTTCAGTCCATACTTTTTTTTTTCACCATAATTTGTGGTTTACAGTAGGAAAAAATCCCAAGAAATCGTAACTACAACTTGATGGAAGAGTCGAATTTTAAGCTATATTTCTATTCAAGGACTTATAGTGCATCCAATATACATGGTCTTTTAATTTACAGCTTATCAATTTTTTCACCAAAATCCTATTCATTTTTTTTCACAAAAATCCCAAAATTTGTAGCCTATAATAAGGGTAAAAAAAAACCCCTAAAAACTGAACCCAAAAAATTCTTGGCCAATTAATGAATTTTTGACCTATTATTTTTATGTTTCTCACGTATCAGTATCACATAGCATAAATGCTACCTGCAAATATTATGCAATTTTCATTCTCTTCCCCAAATATGTTGTATATAGTAACGAAAAAATCCCTTGAACTCGTATCGACAGAAATCTTGACGGAGGAATGGAAGTTTGAGCCATATTTTATTTCAAGGATTTCTAGCACATCAAATAGACAGTGTCTTCCAATTTACAGTTCATACATTTTCATTTCAGCAAAATCCCGAAATTTGCAGTCTATCCTATGGAAAAAAAGCCCTAAAACCCAAAAACAAAAATCACGGCAGAAGAATGAAATTTTTAACTATTATTTTTATCTTGGACATGTAGCACATCACATAGAGGCTCCAGGCAAGCATTCGGTCTATTCTAATTTTTTCCCCAAAATAGGTCGTCAATAGTAAGGAAAAAATACCTAAAAAGTCAATCGTATTGACAAAAATCTTGACATAGGAATGAAATTTTGAGCTATATATCATTTCAAGCACGCCACAAAAAAGATGTCTTCCAATTTACAACTTATTCAATTTTCTTCACCAAAAGCTAAAACTTTGTTTTATATAATAAGGTAAAAAAAAGCCCTAAAAATTGAACCAACAAAATTTTTGGTTGAATAATGAAAAAAATTTCTACAAATTGTATCACACCACATAGAGCCCTTCGGTCCATACTTTTTTTTCACCATAATTTGTGGTTTATAGTAAGGAAAAAATCCCAAGAAATCGTAACTACTAACATCTTGATGGAAGAATCGAATTTTAAGCTATATTTCTATTCAAGAACTTATAGTGCATCCAGTATACATGGTCTTTTAATTTACAGCTTATCAATTTTTTCACCAAAATCTTATTCAATTTTTTCACAAAAATCCCAAAATTTGCAGCCTATAATAAGGGGGAAAAAACCTAAAAACTGAACCCAAAAAAATTCTTGGCCAAATAATGAATTTTTGAGCTATTATTTTTATGTTTCTCACGTATCACATAGCAGAAAGGCTGCCTGCAAATATTATGCAATTTTTATTCTCTTCCCCATATATGTGGTTTATAGTAACGAAAAAATCCCTTGAACTCGTATCGACAAAAATCATGACGGAGGAATGGAAGTTTGAGCCATATTTTATTTCAAGGATTTCTAGCACATCAAATAGACGGTGTCTTCCAATTTACAGTTCATACATTTTAATTTCAGCGAAATCCCGAAATTTGCAGTTTATCATACGGAAAAAAAGCCCTAAAACCTAACCAACAAAAATCATGGCAGAAGAATGAAAATTTTAACTATTATTTTTAACTTGGACATGTAGCACATCACATAGAAGTTCCAGGCAAACATTTCGTCTATTCTAATTTTTTCCTCCAAAATAGGTGGTCTTTAGTAAGGAAAAAAATACCTAAAAAGTCAATTGTATCGACAAAAATCTTGACGGAGGAATGAAATTTTGAGCTGTATTTTTTTTCAATGATTTCAAGCACACCACAAAAAAGATGTCTTCCAATTTACAGCTAATTCAATTTTCTTCACCAAAAGCCAAAACTTTGTATTGTATAATAAGGTAAAAAAAAAAGCCCTAAAAAATGAACCAGCAAAATTTTTGGTTGAATAATGAAATTTTTTTCCTGCAAATTGTATAACACCACATAGAACCCTTCGTTCCATACTTTTTTTTTTCACCATAATTTGTGGTTTATAGCAAGGAAAAAATCCCAAGAAATCGTAACTACATCTTGATAGAAGAATCGAATTTTAAGCTATATGTCTATTCAAGGACTTATAGTGCATCCAATATACATGGTCTTTTAATTTACAGCTTATCAATTTTTTCACCAAAATCCTATTCAATTTTTTCACAAAAATCCCAAAATTTGTAGCCTATAATAAGGGGGAAAAAAAACCTAAAAACTGAACCCAAAAAATTCTTGGCCAAATAATGAATTTTTGAGCTATTATTTTTATGTTTCTCACGTATCACATAGCATAAATGTTGCCTGCAAATATTATGAAATTTTCATTCTCTTCCCCAAATATGTTGTATATAGTAACGAAAAAAATCCCTTGAACTCGTATCGACAGAAATCTTGACGGAGGAATGGAAGTTTGAGCCATATTTTATTTCAAGGATTTCTAGCACATCAAATAGACGGTGTCTTCCAATTTACAATTCATACATTTTCATTTCAGCAAAATCTCGAAATTTGCAGTCTATCCTATGGAAAAAAAAGCCCTAAAACCCAATCAACAAAAATCATGGCAGAAGAATGAAATTTTTAACTATTATTTTTATCTTGGACATGTAGCACATCACATGGAGGCTCCAGGCAAACATTCGGTCTATTCTAATTTTTTTCCCCAAAATAGGTGGTCTTTAGTAAGGAAAAAATACCTAAAAAGTCAGTCATATCGACAAAAATCTTGATGGAGGAATGAAATTTTGAGCTATATTTTATTTCAAGGATTTCAAGCACGCCACAGAAAAGATGTCTTCCAATTTACAGCTGATTCAATTTTCTTCACCAAAAGCCAAAACTTTGTATTGTATAATAAGGTAAAAAAAGCCCTAAAAATTGAACCAGCAAAATTTTTGGTTGAATAATGAAATTTTTTCACTACTTGTATCACACCACATAGAGCCCTTCGGGAAACCTTCGGTCCATACTTTTATTTCACCATAATTTGTGGTTTATAGTAAGAAAAATTCCCAAGAAAACGTAACTACTAACATCTTGATGGAAGAGTCGAATTTTAAGCTATATTTCTATTCAAGGACTTATAGTGCATCTAATATACATGGTCTTTTAATTTACAGCTTATCAATTTTTTCACCAAAATCCTATTCATTTATTTCACAAAAATCCCAAAATCTGTAGCCTTATAATAAGGGGGAAAAAAACCTAAAAACTGAACCCAAAAAATTCTTGGCCAAATAATGAATTTTTGTGCTATTATTTTTATGTTTCTCCCGTATCACATAACATAAAGGCTGCCTGCAAATATTATGCAATTTCCATTCTCTTCCCCAAATATTTGGTATATTGTAACGAAAAAATCCCTTGAACTCGTATTGATAAAAATCTTGACGAAGGAATGGAAGTTTGAGCCATATTTTATTTCAAGGATTTCTAGTATATCAAATAGACGGTGTCTTCCAATTTACAGTCCATTCATTTTCTTTTCACCAAAATCACAAAATTTGTAGTCTATCCTAAGGAAGAAAAAAAAGCCCTAAAACTCAACCAACTAAATTCTTGGCGGAAGAATGAAATTTTTAGCTATTATTCTTATCTTGGACATGTAGCACATCACATAGAGGCTCCAGACAAACATTCGGTCTATTCAAAAAAAATTCCCCAAAAAAGGTGGTCCACGGTACGGAAAAAAACCCTCAAAAGTCAAAGTCGTAATGACAAAAATCTTGACGGAGGAATGAAATTTTGAGCTATATTTTTTATTTCAAGGATATTAAGCACATGACAAAGTGGGTGTCTTCCAATTTACATCTCATTCAATTTTCTTCACCAAAAGCCAAAACTTTGTAGTGTATAATAAGGTAAAAAAACCCTAAAAAATAAACAAGCAAATTTTTTGGTTGAATAATGAAATTTTTTTCCTACAAATTGAATCACATCACATAGAGCCCTTTGGGAAACCTTCTGTCCATACTTTTTCTTTTTACCAAAAGTTGTGGTTTATAGTAAGAAAAAAATCCCAATAAATCATAACTACTAAAATCTTGATGGAAGAATCGAATTTTGAGTTATATTTCTATTCAAGGACTTATAGCACATCCAATATAGAGGTTCTTTCAATTTACAGCTTATCACATTTTGCACCAAAATCCTATTCAATTTTTTCAACAAAATTCCAAAATTTGTAGCCTATAATAAGGGGAAAAAACCTAAAAACTGAGCCAACAAAAATCTTGGCCAAAAAAAATTAATTTTTGAGCTATTTCTTTCCTCTGACTTGTATCACATCACAAAGAACCCGCTAGAAAACATTCGGGGCCCTTCTATTTGTCTCACCGAAATTTGTGGTTATAGTAAAGAAAAAATTCCAAAAAATCGTAACGACAAAAATCTTGACAAAGGAATAAAATTTTGAGCTATATTCTATTTCATGGATTTCTAGCACATCACAAAGAGGGTGTTTATTCAAATTCTCTCACCAAAATCCCAAAACCTATAGTATATAATGCTGGAAAAAAAAAAGTCCAAAAACTGAACCAACAAAAATCTTGGTTGAAGAATAAAATTTTAAACTATTATTTTTATCTTGGACATGTATCACATCGCATAGAGGTTTCCGGCAAACATTCAGTCCATTACAATTTTGAAGAACATGTTTATTTGTCATTTGTAACTCTTTGAAGACAATCATGTTTTTTTACCATGACGGTCTTATAATTTACATTGATTAAGGATTAAATATGTTTTTGGTCCCTATAAAATTGAGAACTTATAAGTTTAGTCCTTACATAATTTTAATAGGTTTTTTAGTCCCTATAAAAAAAACTTACTTCTAATTTTAGTCCCTACTACAACAAAGTTTGTTTAATTATCCTTAAACTCTTAAATTTTTGAACGATTTTTTTGAGACAAACTTAAAACATCATGCAAGGTTCATTTAATAAAATTTAGAATTTATTAACACGAAAAGAATTAAATATGAATTTTTCAAAACGAAAAAAGTTAAAGATATAAGTAACAAAATTTGGACGTTGAAATCAAATTTTGTGACAATTTTTTGCAAAGGAACTTTTAGTAATATTCTTAACACCTCTGCAAAAAATTGTTGAAAAACTCAAGAGTTTAAGTATAAATTAAACAAATTTGAATTGAGTAAGGACTAATACCGAGTGCAGAAAATTTTATTAGGGACTAAAAGAACTGTTAAAATTAAGTAAGGATGAGCAGTTTCCTCTTGATAATGCGGTCCAGTTACCTTCCTTTTGGCATAAGGATGTTCCTTTGAAGGTGGTGTTGTTTGCGTGACGTCTGTTTCGTGATAGACTCTCTACCAAGGACAACCTTTTTCGCCGACGAGTTCTTGACATTGACGCTCAAGCATGTGTAGGAGGGTGTGGGTTGGTGGAAACATCTTCTCACTTACTTTTACATTGTAATTTATTTGTCTCTGTTTGGAATCATATTTATCAGTGGTTAGGTGTATCTGCAGTCATGCCTGCAACTGTGACAGATCATTTTATTCAATTTAGTCATATTGGTGTTGCTACTAAGACGAGGCAATCAATCTTACAGGTTATTTGGTTTGCAATAGCGTGGGAAATATGGAAAGAAAGAAATAACAAAAATTTTAATGCTATGGAAAGCTCTATTTCGCAGGTGGTGGACAAGATCAAGTAGGTAACCTTTAGGTGGTTGAAGGTGAAACTCGCTTCACTTCGCTTCAATTATCATGGTTGGTGGCTCAGTCCGTTTACCATCCTCGGTATAGGCTAATTTTTGTTTTCTTTCTTTTTTGCTTTTGTTTTGGTTCAGGTAGCCTTGTAAATATTATTGAGACTCTGTTTGTGGTTTTTGGTGTTTCTTCCTAAGCACATCTTGTGCTAGGAGGGCCTTTTGTCGTGGTAATATATATCATTTTAGCCCCTTCTAAAAAAAAAGTAAAGATTAAACATAAAAGGTTCCAATTTTATAGGGACCAAAAACATATTTAACCCTCGAATTAATAACAGTTTTGCTTACTGTATAAAACTACAATACATTTTAGGACATTGTTAACCCCATTGCATTGCAACATACTCCCACTGGTAATAGCTACATGTGGCTATATACAATGAAAAACATAACAACTACATGCGCACTGAAAAGATGGAACATGGGTTCCACTTGAGTGACTTTTGAGTTTGGTAACTTTTAGATGAGATAGAGGCCTTAAATTTCCTTCTATAATTAAAAGATAATCCAGCGTTCTCTGTCTTACATCAGAGGAGATCCTTGCTGCCGAGGATTCTTACGGCCGTAAAACAATGTGAAATAATCAAAGCAAATGAGCTATATTTGGAACTTTTTCAACACACAACCAACCACAGAACTAAATGGCATGGTTAAACTTGACTTGTTAAAGGCAGATAATAGAAATTTATCAAACGGAAGAGCTTTCCTGCCCTCCTCCTAACTTGGAACATCAGCTGAGGGACTGTCTTGTGGCCAAAGCACTGCATTCAACAACAAAAAGTAATTGCGTTGAGTCATACCATACAAACAAAAAAGCATCGAAGTGAATATGATAAGACCCTTTATAACTCTAAAGAGCTTGAAATTATGAGCGACCCTCCACTCTTCTTACACCATTCTTTCCCACATAAAGTTGCTTCGAATTTCATGATTAGCTTCAACTACTATTTCCACCCACCTCATCTAATGATACCGTTTACTTTCTAAAAACATTTGCAATTTTCATTTTCTATAATATCTGTTCATTTTCAATTTAAATTGCTAATTATGAGTTGAAAGATTCATGTAGTGAACAATAGTGATAGAGAGAAGATGGAAGGGAAGCTAGGAATAATGCATTTTTAGAAACAATGAGAACACTGTTTTGCCATTTTCAAAAAATTTAAAAGAAAATGGTGAGAAAAATATTAAGTCTATATTTTCCTATGTTTATTAGTTGATGTTGTGAAAGTGACTCAAAATTTGAGAAATTGAAGTTTGGTGAAACTGTCAAAATCGGGGCCCGAATTGTGCTGTCTGGGGCCCGATTATGAGTGTTGTTTTTTGGTTGTTGGTTCGACAAAAATCGGTGGCCGAATGAAGGAATTCGGGGCCCAAATTTGCTAGCAGAAAATATAACAGAAACATATTTTTGAGCTGAGATTTTGTTCCAATTTATGAGGGATACTTTTACTATAAATATGGGTTTTGTATCAGAGTAAACCTGGAGATAGAGGGGGCTGAAACAAAGGTTTAGAAAGGCAACAACAAAACTAGGGTTTGTATAGAGTTTGTCTCTTGGCAACAAACACTAGGGTTTGAGGGTTGATTCACCTTGGGAAACACTATTAGGATTGAGTCTTTGGTCACGGGAAGAGATTGGGGCTTTGGGTAAAATTAGGCGGGAGACTTATTCTTGTAAACCATTTATATCTCTTTTGTAAAGTTACTCATCATTATATTGAAACGGATGACTGCTCTCTCCCCCAGACTAGGTCAATTTGGACCGAACTGGATAAACATATTCTTTTGTGTTCTCTCTTGACTGCTATAAAGATAATCCTTTCAAAATAAGAAATAAATGTGAAATTAAATAAATATGCTTGGAGAAAGACATATTTCCTGGATCACTAAACCAATTTTATGAAAAGGGAGCATATATTCTATATAGATAAATCATTGAAAAAATGTAACAAAACCTGTATGTTAAACTGATACTGTCGGGGTCCAGCAGGCCAATTGGATAAGTTCTTTCATAAATATTCTTCACAACTGGAACTTGATTCACTCTATGTTCCTTCATGATCATTTGAGCATGACAAAGTTCCATATCAGGAGTAACTGTACATGGTACACTACATATTCCTCCATTTAAAACACATAATTCAGAAACTAAAATCTCCTGTAAGAGGAAGAACCAAATAGTCAGATATGTAAAGCCACAATAAGGTGGTTTAACTCAGCATTTGCTTAGCAGTATATATTGATATAGTAAAAGGCCCCACCAAGATATACCATGAGTGATTCTGACTCATTTGAGCTGAATTGAGAAATCACAGTGGCCAAACATGTATGCATGAAATCCACAAGGCCCTTTTAAGTGTGTGCTTGTGCTTCTAGTTTACATTACATCTATAGAGAATTGACATTTTTTATATCTACATTTGGGTTAAATGTAATAAATGTTGGTTTCCAATCAATGCTAGGTTAAATTTGCAGTAACGTCAGAACTTAGTTCCATCTATCATCTTATGTATCATCAAAAGTGTCTATCAACCACAAGTAGTGGTATATAAATTTAGCTTACAGTTGTAAATATTCTAGGTTGCCACAAAGGTTTCAAAACTATATAATAATTTCATATCAAATTGAGATTAAAATTTCTTGTACCTTTGGATTTTTGCTTCCAGATTTTGCTGATTTTCCAAACGCTCGAATGTCTCCAAGTGTCAATAAACCAATCAAAGTATTATCAGTATCAACAATTACTGCACAAGACTGTTTCTCTGCGAGCATGAGATCTATTACTTTAGTAAGCGGTGTGCACATTGAAACCGTCACATATCTTGTCTTCATGGCTTCCGAAACTAATGTTCTCCTTACATAATTCATTGTTTCATCATTATTATCCTCTACACTACTTGAACTCTCCACTTGACACGATTTACTCAAATATGACACACCTTCAGCGGAGGTATTACCAGTAGATAACTCAATTGAACTACAAGAAGATATTTCTGGAAACGAAGAAGAATTTGAGTTTTGTATCTTCAGCTTTTCTCTATCCCTTTCATCACCTCTCTTTGTCTGTACAGATGAAATCCATGAAGACAAGCCTACTGCTCCAAGTAGTGGTAGAACAATCCGATAGTCCTGTGTCAATTCAAACAGAAGCAGAACTGCAGTAAGTGGTACTTGGCAAACACCTGCAAGAGTCGCAGCCATTCCAACCTGCAAAAGGAACTTTGATATGATCATCCATGCCACGCCAGCTTCTTTTCCTGAACATTTGCAAAAGACAAATGATATAATATACTGGAGCTTTCAGTCTCTAACCCTTTCTAGGTCTTTTTTCAAGCTGAAATCTATTCTTACAAGTCTTATTCTGACCCAACAAATCAAAGTGTAGCAGCATTCCAGCGTAGACAACCATACGCTGCAACATTAAATAGGAAAAGAATTTCCAAAATTTGTTTTGTACTCAGAACTGGCCCAGGAAGCTGCTTGGACCATACAGAATCTAGTCCCACATGATATGAGAAAATTCTCTTCCATGTTACTACTATATATTACAAATTTACAGACATGTTAGTCTTGGATAATGTCTGGTTTCTTCATCATGGAAGATACTCTCAAGGTTAAACCCTCCTTTTTCTTTATCATGGAAGATGCTCTCAAGGTTAAACCCTCCTTTTTCTCATTTGTTTCAAACAATTTTCTTCTTTTAATGCTTTAAACTTCCGTCCTCTTGGTTTTGACATTTTGCTCGGTGTCATATTGACACCTTCCAGTTAAGCTTTGGCTGATGTAAGTGTTGACCCAATATTGTTTTAGTTTGTTTTGCCGATTGTCGTGAAAGTCGGATGTAGTTTTGAGTACTAGTTTTGTCTCAGTTGGCATCTGACCCTAATCCATTCTGAATTCATAGATTTATTTTTGTATCAGGTTTTATCTTGAGTGGAAGTGCTCGAATATATAAAATATCTTCATATTATTATATAGTATCTTGGAATATCTCATAAGATTAATTTCTTATCTTATAAGATTAGTTCCCCATCTCAAAATATCTTAGACTAATTCTATATTTCATAGTTATTTATTATCAAGATAAGTTTCCTTGTGTAATTAGGATTTGGAGTCTTGTATTATTAGTTTAAATATGTGCCAGTGCTTAGTCTTTTTGTATCATCAAAACATCAATCATATCATTTACTGATAAAAATCCCAAGCAATAGAGAGTAAACCTTCACTTCCCTTCTTTTTCTCTGATTTTCTTCAAATACTAATACAAACTAAAATGCCAAGTTATATGCATGAGAAGCTTATTTCTCATAAACAAAAGGAGAACCTTCAACTAAGATAACAGGATTCTCATAAGATAACTAAAGAGAAAGGGCTTAACGTCAAATTAATAAACCTTGTGGCTATTGTCTAAATTTAAGAATTCTAAAATATTCAAGAATTGTGAACACTGCAAATATAGGATTCCTCCGGGAAAAGCTCATTTGTACATCCACGGAAGTGATCTTAGAGAGATCAAATTGATCTACCTCCCCAAAGAGAAGAAAAACACGATGATACCAAGAAAACATGAAATACCAAAAAATAAATAAGAAAGAGCAGTACATACCAGGCCATAAGCTTGTGGTGATGCCACTTCCAACACAGAGAGGTTGATCACAGGATTAGAGTGAGCAACAGCGTAAGCAATTAATTTTCCATAAGCCATACCGGTTGCACCACCAATAAAGAGAGATGGGGCATAATAGCCTCCTACTAATCCAGAAGCACGACAGAGAGAAGTTGTAACTATCTTGACCGCTATTAGCTGAAGCAATAGGTCTGTGGAGAGGCCTTTGACAAAGGGTCGAGATTCTAACAAAATGTCAACATTCTCAAAACCCCAATAGAGGATTTCAGGATATAGCAATGCTATGAGGCCTACAGATAAACCTCCCAGTATAGGGAAAGAAGCTTTTGGCATGCCAGTGGCCTTGTGAAGGTTGTCAAATAAAGTGAACATATAGGATGTAGACCAAGATAGGGTCAATGAGACGAGGCCACATAAAATACCCAACAATAAATACAGCGGGAGCTCTGAAATGAAGTTGAATAATGAATGATATGATATCAGGTTTTGTTTTGTTGACATTCAAAATCATGATAGCAATCAGCAACTTACTTACCAGCAGGAGAACGAAAGTCGTAGTCTGGAACTTGAAAGGCAGGTTCAGAGCCAAGGCCAATCTCAGAAATGACAGAAGCAATGACAGCACTGAGAATGACTGTGGAAGTAGTATTAGTAAGCGATAAATTAGAAGAATCGGAATCAGAAGGCCACAAGACAGACTCAACAGCGAAGAAACAACCAGCAACAGCAGCATTGAAACCAGCAGAGAGGCCGGCAGCAGATCCAGCAGCGCGGAGGGGAAGGAGTTTGGAGGAAGTGAAAAGAGGAGTGGAAGCAATCCATTTGGCAATGGAATTTCCAATGTCGACGCTGGGACCCTCAGGACCTAAGGAATTACCAGTGCCTAAAGTAACAGAAGCTGCAATAGCCTTTAAGAAAGGGCTGGAATTGGAAAGAAGGTTGAGGAGAGAAACGAGAAAACCTCCAAAAGCGGGAACGAGTATTACCCTTTTCCATGTTTCCTGAATAGGAGCTTCTCTCAACCATGAGGCACCTCTATCCGGAATCCCATCCCACAACAAATCACGAATTTCATGAACCTGCATGTTGATATTGATCACAATCATCAATCATACTTAAAAAGGAAAATGAATGAATAGGAATGAACTTACAACATTGTTGAAGAGCACGACTGCAACACCTGTTAAGAGACCAACCAAGCATGAAGATATTATTCCCGAATTACGAATCCATTCAGATGATGAAACTCCTTCCTTAACGTCTCCTTCTCTATTTTGGCTATTGTGAGGCGGGACACGAAACCTCCTGGTTCGACTTGTGAAGTTTGAGTAAGAATAAGAAGAGGAAGAAGGAAATCCTGAACGTGTTACTGTTGTTGCTCTTAGATGATGATAATGCCAACTACTTGGTTCAACTCTCACTCCGATTCCAACCGCACATCCTAAGCCACCCATTATTCCATCTTCTTCCCCCCCGCCATTCCACTATAACAACAACTCTTTTTTTTTTATTAATGAGTTATGGTTATAAATTCAAAGATCGATCTCATGGTCAAAATAGGGTGACTGCAGTGACCGTAGGATTTTGGTGACTGCTGTGAATCCTGATCCTGCCTTTATGCTTTTTCTTCCAACCTGTTTTCCTATGTTTTCATCACCTGGCTTGTAACAAATCGGGTAGCACTTGAGTGACATTAATTAATCACAATGTCACAATACTTGTGAAAGAGAGAGAAACACAAGCATTGTGACATTGTGATTGACCAATGTCACCCAAGTGCTACCAATACTATTTATTGGTAAATGGGTTGACATCATCCATCACTTCCCACGTCGATAATTGTATGTGAAGTTGTGAGTTACTTTGGTTATAAAAAAAGAAGTGTTTTTATCGGATAGATTCACGTGATTTTTTGGTTGAAAATAACAAAAGCGCGGACCAACCAGTAAAGCCGGCAGTTTGTTTTACCAATTTCCATCTAAATTACACTCCCGGTCCAATCAGTTGAATTGGCCGATCTGCTCCAATTTAAGAAGATTGCTTTTCTGACATGAAAAAAATGTCATTTTTACAGAAGTAAATTAATTTACAGTCCCCAGCGGTAGTTAACTATCGTTCTGTAAACCCGCAGCAGTTAACTGCCGCTGGCACTCAGCGGTAATTAACTACCGTTGAGTTATGCGAATAAACAAGACCAGGGTCATCATTTTTCCATTTTCCAGAAGCACAAACACCTAAAACACTCTTCCAAATTTCTCCAAACTTCATTTGATCGATTTTGAGCCTAATTTCTTCAAATAATTCACAAGTTTTTTTCCTTCCTATTTACATGCAATGTAGTTTGTTTAGGGTGTTAGTTTTTATAGTTTTGAGCAAAATGCTAGTTTTAGGTTAGGTTAGAAAATTGAAAATTAAGCATGATTTAGATATTTTAATGTATTGTTTATGCTGGAATTGTTGCTTAGAGTAAGTGTAGGTACAATGTAGTTGTTTAGATGTTCAAACAAAACTAATTGTGCTCCTAATTTAGAATGCACATAAGGTGTTTGATGAAATGCCTAAGTGAGATATTCTTGCTTTTTCTGTGTTATTTTTTTGCAAATTGGTTAAATTTATAATGTATATAAGTTATAATGATTATAAGTTTGGATTTTTGCTTTTTTTTGGCAAGTTTGAAGAATGACATAATGTGGTATGCTATGTTCAATGCCTTAAAAGTATATAGTTTTTAGGAAATGCCTAAATACATTGTCCACGTATTTATGTTATTTTTAATTTGTTTTGTACAGATATGGCTAGGGACGAGGATGAGCAGCAACGGCTTATTAGAGAGGATAGGATGCGCAAAGGTAAAGCGGCGAGTACCGCTAGCGCTCGGAGAGAGAGGGTGGATCAAAACCCGTATGTCCCAAAGACTCGGAAGCGCAGGGACCCGAGGATAGTTGGAGACAGATCACAGTCACAGATGGATTACTCCCCCCAGGTGGTTGATCCGACACCAGCGCATGATTATGCTGGGTATGCAGATGAGGGTTTTGTTGGATATGATCGGATGGAGGAGGACAGAATGTTTCATCAGCCGCAGGACGAGGCAGAGGATGAGGAGGTGGCAGATGATGAGGAGGTGCCAGAGGATGTTGTGGCGGATTATCTTAAGGCAGATAATGTAGTTCCTGAGGGTGAGCCTGAGCCTCAGACTCGGCCTCGACGAGGTCGTCGTGTTCCGTTGATACCGCCATACCCTGTTGGAGGGCCTCCCTTTCCTAGAGGTCCTGAGACCACGACATTGTTGTCCGACTACGCGAGGCACGTGGTGAACCCTCTTTGGGTGAACCATCATAATGTAAGTGTTTAAATTCTTTACAATTCTTTAAATGCTTTAATGTGCTTAAAATTAGTAGTGGTAGTGTTTAAATTATTTAAATGAGTGTTTAAATTCTATAAATTCTATAGCGTTAGTGTTTAGATTGTGTAAATTCTTTAGCATAAGTGTTTAAATTTTTTTAAGAATGTAACGTAAGTGTTTAAATTATTTAAATTCTTTAGTGTAAGTGTTTAAATTTTTTTAAGAATGCAGCGTAAGTGTTTAAATTCTTTAAATTCTTTAGCGTAAGTATTTAAATTATTTAAATTCTTTAGTGTAAGTGTTTAAATTATCTAAATTCTTTAGCGTAAGTGTTTAGATTATTTAAATTCTTTAGCGTAAGTGTTTAAATTATTTGTAGTGACAATTAGGGTGTTCGCCATGTGGTTTGGTTCAGTTTTGAGACTAAAAGTCACCCGAACTGCAAGATAAAAAAGTATGCGGTTTGGTTTGGTTCGGTTGACTTTCAAAATAAAATCCGAATCAAACCAAACCAAACCAATGCGGTTTGGATTGGATCGGTTGGTGCGGTTTTTTAGACAAAAATTTATTTTGTTTCCAACATTAAAATCAAATTAAAAATTTCAAACACAACATATTTTTAGCAATGTTTTAAATTTCATCCAACATTACAATTTTATTTTCATCCAACAATTTTCCCACCTACATAAACCAAATAAAAACGTAGACAAAATGTAATCATTATTCTTAAGAAATAAAAAAGAATAATTTTTTTATCATTCTCTAAGAGTTCAAGTAACACATACATACATTTTTGAAAGAAAAAAGCATAGAAGAAACTTACCAAGAAAATATATATGTCATTTTATTAAAGTTTCCATTGAGTTTCTATGAGTATTGATCTAGGTGATATATATTTGATTAGTGTTTTTCTTATATGCGGTTTGGTTTGGTTTGGTTGGTAAAATCAAAACCGCAAACCAAACCAAACCATGCGGTTGAGTAAAAAAATGATCCAAATATATCCGAACCAAATGCGGTTTTTTGCGGTTTCGGTTTGGATTGGTTTGGTTTACTGTTTTTCTATTGGATTGGTTCAGTTTTGAACACCCCTAGTGACAATGTCTTAATTAATTTGATTTTCAGATGTGGTATGATGGGGAGTACAAGTGTATAAATGCAGGGAGAAAGCTGAGAGAGCTTGGTAAGCCGGAGGAGGGTTTGAGGTGGTTTTGGGATCCTGTGGAGGAGTCTAGCCTACATCATTTGATATACACGTGGTATTCTACTGTGACACATGCCATGGTACGTGCTCTCTACGAGAGGTGGCACACGGAGACCAGTAGTTTTCATCTACCTGTGGGGAGATGACGATAACTTTGGATGATGTGTATAATCTCCTCCACATTCCTATTCAGGGTCGCATGCTGGACCATGACGAGGTAATGGATCAGGACCGTGGGATTGATTTGATGACCAGGTTGTCGGGCATGTCAGATGTTGCTGCTAGGGCTGAGGTTAGGACTGAGTCTGCTGGTCATATCAGTTATCCCACACTGAAGCGGGTTTATGAAGCCCACCTGACAGAGGCTAGACGGCTAGAGAACCTACAGACGAGGGAGGAGATGCAGGAGAGAGACAGGAGGAGGCAGTGGTGTGTGAGAAGTTTTCTTCTATATCTCGTCGGTTGTGCATTGTTCACTAACAAAACGAACAGACGCATCGACTTGATATATCTTGATTGTATGGCGGACTTGCAGGCGATTGAGAAGTGGTCATGGGGAGGGATGATCTTAACTTACTTGTACGATTATCTGGATGATTTTGTTTGTTTGAATAACAGAACGATGGCTGGTTGTACGACTCTTCTTATGGTAATAATTTAATATTTATCTCCATTTATTTTATAATTTTTATCATCATGTTAGATTATCTTTTCCTAAGTTCGACTACATTTATTTAGGATTTAATTTAAATATTTCTGTGAACCTTTTATAATGTATTAGATTTATTTAATATTTAACTCGAATACTTATTTTTGTGTATTATTTTTTTCGTTGCAGGGATGGATTTTGGAGCATTTTCCAGGTCCGTACCCAAGGAACCCTGACAAGAGTTGGAAGCCTGACAGACCATGTGCTGGGAGATGGCTTACTAGCAGAGGGCATAATGATGTGCACCATTACCGCTTACGGCTTGATCGCTTAGAGGTGGATGATGTGAGGTTTTGTACTTATGGTGATCACAGAGGAGTGCGCCCTTTTCAGATTTTGTGAACTTACTCGGGATGGCTGATGTGCGGGAAGCAGATGGTGTACTGTCATTTACCTGAGCGGGTAAAGAGGCAGTTTGAGTTTGTACAGGACGTTCCCAGACATCCGTCCTCTATCGCTCAGATGCCTCCGCAGGTGCTGACCACTGTGTTGCTAGACGATCAAGCGTGGTTATAACCTCATTGGGTACATAGGTGTCAGAGACCATGACATCATGACGCTGGCTACATGGCTTGGTATGCCAAAGCCTCTCACCCTCGTATTCTCCCACCTGATAAAGGATCTCCTCCCAGAGCGGTGAACGTTGAGCAGATCATAGAGGAGGAGCATGCCAGAGAGATGCCTGACACACTGACGATCATTCGGGATGTGGTGCATATAGCTAATAATATTTTGGCCAGGAGCGGCGAGATGACTAAAGAGGAGATTGTCTAGGAGGTGAGTCGGATAGCCAGTACTGATCGCCCTACCCTTACGTATCAGATTGGCAGGCGGCGCAGGGGGCAGAGGCATGGTAGGCAGCAGGGTTGATTGTGATTAGACTTTTTTTTATGTACTTTTTGACTATGATGATGGTGATGTACAATTATGACACGTTCCGTACATTTTCGTATTTCTATGGCATTTTCGGACATACCTTTTATATTATTTCTTGCGTTTTAATTTTATCCTGTTAAATATTGGATGAATTTGTTTATGTATCAAAGGATTTTGTTAATGGATGAAAATTTTAGATGAATTTGTTTCGGTATCAAAGGATTTGGTTAGGAACAAATTTGCATAAGAAAAAATGGAAGGAGAGCTACTGGAAAATGAGCTAGACACGTAGCGGCAGTTAACAACCGCTGGGTGTAGCGGCAGTTAACGACCGTTGAACCCAACGGCAGTTAACTGTTGCGGCTTGGTAAACGGTTGTTAACTGCCGCTGGGGGCTTTTACATATTTTACATGTGTCAATATGAACATATGTATGTCAGAAAAGCAATTTTCTTGTTCTATTCTTCAGCAACATCTTTGTGCCTTCAAATTCCAAGATAGATCTTGGGCCAAAGAAAAACAACTCTATTAACATCTAGAAAATTTTATGGTATGTGCTTTCCTTGTATATAAATAAGGCAGATAGTCTTGCTTTATAAAAAATTTCTTTGAGGCATCTTTTTCTTGAAAATTGACATATATTCTTTGTTGCACATCTTTTTGAGTGAAAAAGAGAGCATATTAATATGACTACCCAAATAACCATATTTAAATGTACATGTAAATGTTTATCAAGTTACTTTTGCTTTTAGACACAACTTCGGTTTGTTGAAACTTAGGTGTAAAGAATTATGTATGCTTTCTACCTTATAACTTTGGCCATATGATAAAAAAAGAGAAAGAAAAGGACAGGTAAAAGGGAAATGTAGATTGATTTCGCTTCTATTGCAATTTTGATTTGCTGAAACTGAGTTGTTTCAGTTAGTTTTAGAAGGGATTATCTAAATTAAGGGATACTAGTAAATATATCATGATTTTAATCACACACCTCTAGACAAATTTTTTTTCTTTTTGTGTCCGGGTTCGAACCCCGGACCTTGCATATATTATGCATTGTTCTTATCAACTGAGTTAAGCTCACGCGGACATATATTTTCTTTTAATAGCATGCATAAGGTTTCAGCGAAGGATGTTGAGAAATATATTTCATTAGCTTATTATGATACTAGTGTGGAATAACCGATTCGAATGGAATTGGACTCAGATTCCTTCGTGTCTTGAGTTCAAGTTTTATGGATGAAAAAAATATGGTCGGGAAAAGAAACTTTAGTAAAGGTGGTCATAAGACGGAGATTGGTATCGGCAAAGTTGGTGCATATTTCAACCAATATTTATTTGAAGGGATTTCGACCAATAATATTGTTATAAAAAAAATACTACTAGTGTCTAATAATTCTTGTTGTATTGTATTTAATAATAGAATAACGAGAAACTTCAAGATTTGGTTTAGTGGTAAAAAGACAAGTCTTGAATCCGAGATGTTTCGGTTTCGAGCGCTATTAATGTATTTGGAGGGAGGTAAATTTGAATACATATGTAAGTGTTCTTGAGCCCGAAAGTCGTTCCTACCTTAAAATGGGGGCACCATCCCCTCACCCTATATTTCTTTCATTAAAAAAATAAAATAACAAGAGGATAAGATTTTTTTTAATAATGTATTTGGAGGGATGTCTATATTTTACTTCTGAAAGAGTTATTTATAGAGATACAAAAGCAAGACAATAATTTTTTTTCACTAAACAAAATCTTAAAAAGTAGAAAGGAAATGGTTGCAGAAAATTGTTGTTCACACATTAGATATGGCTGAAAACACATGAAAAGACGAGAATACCCCTCGACAGTTAATTGCCGAGGAAGTAAACCGGTTGCAGTTAACTACCGAGGAAAGGATCTGAACAAGCTGGTGAAGACAAGAAACAACTTCGTTCATGCTGAGCATTATGAGAATGAATAGAGTTCATTGAGAGAAAGAGTTGATTATGTGATGTGTGAACTTCAGAATGTGTCTTTAGAAGGGCATAATCAGTCTCTGAACTATCTGTTCCAGTTTTGTTTCTTGCAGACATAAAATAAAAGGTTTTTTTTTTTCTCCCACCAACTTTCTGACTTCCTTCCTTTTTTCATGACCTCTTAACCCCCTAATATTCCAAGATACTATCTTCATCTGAAACCACCTACTCGACAATTAACTACCGAGGTTTTCCTCGGCAGTTAACTGCAGCGGGTTTTTGAATTTCTCGGCAGTTAACTGCCGATGGACAATTTCGTATTTTACATGTGTTTCTCAGCCTTATGATATGTGTGAACAACAATTTTCATGGACAGTTATGTTCTGTTATCTTTTCCTTGATTCTATAAAAAAAATTGATCAAAGCAAAATGCACCCTCTTTAGTTTTTATATATCTTGCTTTATTCTATACTCCCTCCATCCTATTTTAACTGAGCTTTTGGCTCATTTCACACTTATTAAGAAAAAGTGTATAAGTGAAAGAGAGAGAAAAATGTGTTTTAGTGCCCTTATAAATTGTTGGTGCATTCTTTTTTATCATAAATGCAAAGTAGAATATATTGAATTGAGAGTGGTCAAAGTAGTATTAATTAGTGTTATAATTGAAAAAAAGTAATTAATATTGTATTTAAAAGGAAAATTGGTCAATTTTTCTGGGACAATATTTTTCTGCAAATGACTCGGTTATTATGGGACGGAGGAAGTATTTTATATAGCCCAATAAACAAAAACATTTTTCTTCTGTTCTATTCCTTTAGACAAAGAAAGCAAGCAGTCTCTAAATGTTAGTCATCCCAACTAGGTTGACATCATTAATTCAAACTAAAAAACAACTTTTGTTCAATTGTTTACCAAACATTATTAAAGAAATAAATGACATTTTGATGATTATTAATAAAAACAGAAAATATATTATTTGATAACATGACCATAAAAAAATTGAGTTCCATCTACCAAAACTTCAAATGAAAATGAAATATTTGTTGGATATTATGCTTTGAACTATCAAGCACGTTGTGTCATAAATCCGAAAGGAAGCACAAGGTCGTGATAATTACCTTACCAGTTATTTTGGTTATTTAGCGGGTTTACCGCGGTTCATTTATTCTTACCTTCAAGTAATATGGCACACTACTGTTTGGGTCATTTGAAAGGAGAGAAACAACAGGATTTTTACGAACACATTTCATGAGTTGATTAAATTACTAGATTTTGTTAAGTTTTTATCTTTTTCATGGTTAAAGGCTAAGCTCCTCACAACGGCATTTAGTTACAATGACTGGTGGCGGCATCCTTTGTTATGCATGGGTGTTAGGGAGTAGTTTTTTTTCTGTTTCTTTTTATGTGCCTTAAGGCAACAGACTCATAACTTTGTATTCTTTTTGGGTGGTTCTCCTTAGTACACTTTGTGCGAGTTGAGCCACTTTTGTTGAGTTATACATCATTTTGGCTTCTTAAATATTTTTTACCTTACCAGTTACTTCTTGAACCAAATGGCTAATTCATGCATGCATGTGGACCACTACCAAATTATTGAGCTTGATCAATAATAACCTATATAACTTTAAGGGTTTAATTACATCCATTAATAAGAAAAGTACAACAGATATAAGTTCATTCTGATGAAAAGCATATGTAACAACTAACAAGTCATTACTCCCATTAATTGATCCCAACACATCAATGACATGTTTCGATGACGTTAACTTTATCCACCAAATATATACATTTGTGAGACTGTTTGAAAGAGCTTAAAGAAACAACTTATGACATTTTCATAAACTCTCCATATAATATCTTATGATGCTAATTTATAGGTTATATTAAAACCAGTTACCATTATTTTATATTTTGTTATAGAAATAACTTATACGTAAACACGTGTATGATAAGCATCTATTAACAAACTATTAAAAAAGATATCCTATCAATTTTCTATTTTGCCCCTAGGAGGGGCATTTAGGTAATTTTATAATTGGTGAAATTTGGTTGTTGCCACCTCACCTTTTTTATGTCATATTTCCCATTTTGCCCCTCACCAATTTTTTTTAATCATTTTCTAATTTTTAATAACTTTTAACTATTTTTTAATTTTTATGTTTTTAACTATTTTTCAATTTGTTTTCTCCCAAATTCAGTTGCTTCTACATTGTCATTGTGAGAGATTAAGATATCGTTTGACCGAGCTTTTTTTCCAACTTCTCTACATTTTTAAGGAGAAGTTAGGTCAAACACACTATCAATTATTTTAATTTCAATATTGTTTAATCATCACAACCTCACAAATATTTTTATTCACACTGTCATTTAATGATACCAAATATTTTTATTTCCTTTCTTCAACCTCGCGAATATACACACACACATTAAAGTTTTGAGTAGTATTTTATGTCCGTCTGTCTGTTTTTTTGTTACGCTGATGCATATAATTTTTTTAGTGTTGCTTGGTTGAGTGCTACCTCACCGATTTTTTTTAACTATTTTTCAATTTTAATATTTTTAAAAAATTTTAACTATTTTTTTATTTTTAACTATTTTCCAATTTTTTCTCCCAAATTCAGTTGCTTCTACATTGCCGTTGTGGGAGATTAAGATACCGTTTGACCCGGTTTTTTTTCTCCTACTTCTCTACTTTTTTTAATGCATAAAATTGAATGGAATGAGCTTTGGCCAAAAATTGTTGAATGCTACTTCAAAAAACTACTTCTCGTTAATTTATTTCACAAGCATCTCTCTTCAATTCACGTTAGGAACCTTTTATTTTATTTTTTAATATTATATTTCAATATGTTTTTTTCTTCCATTTAATTTTTTTTGAACCATTCCATTTATTTTTTTTAAGGAGGTTCCATTTAATTTTATTACCTTTTTTCAAAGGAATTTTATTATCTTTTTATCACTTATATATTTAATTTCAATATCATTTAATCATCACAACCTCACAAATATTTTTATTCACGCTGTCATTTAATGATACCAAATATTTTTATTTTCTTACTTTAACCTCACAAATATATACCCACATACACATTAGCGTTTAGAGTAATACTTTATGTGTGTCTCTTTTTTTGTTACATTAATGCGTATAATTTTTTTTTGAATTGCATAATGCGTAAGGTTATTATTTTTTGTTACATTAATGCGGATAATTTTTTGTTACATTAATGCGTATAATTTTTTTTTGCATTGCATAATGCGTATAATTGAGACTGAAAAGAAACCGTGTACGAACATTGTGTTGAAAGATAAAAGGTATTATTTTCTAATTTGTCAGCATCAGATGATAGGATTTTGTGTAAGTTTGATAATAACCTGAAAGATGTCTTTCCTTATGCAGTGAGAATATAGTTGATGTAACACAATGTGTAAAATATTCCGTAACTTTATCATTTACCATCTATTTACCTTGAGTTCTTGGCTTCCATTTTGTAGTCAATGGCGACCCAAATAGATGTAACAATTGGTCAGGTTTGAGGTTGCTCATCAACCTACATCATCCGGTTGTTGAGAAGTTTAAGACTTATTAAGTTTGCATTATGATTTCACAATACAGTGTTAGAGTAACTTATTATTTCGCAATCTGATTTGATTGTTTTTTTACCATGTTTCTTGAATAGTTGTCGTGACCTTAACACTTCTCAAGCTCAGAGTCAAAGCTTCAGTCAGAACTTAAGTCAGAGTTCGGCTTCTTCTCAACGTACTTCATACAACGATTTTTCCAATTTGTCTCAAGTTAGGCCAATTGTTGAATTTATAAACTTAGTCAAGGTCTGTTTTTTTTATGCACAAACATGCTTTGAGTTTTTTTTACGCACAAATTAAAAATACATATTGCATTATTCTTTATTTCATGTGCATAATTTGTGTTAGGATACATACTGCATCATTATTTGAAAAACAACTAAATTCAATCATAATCAGTTTGGATGGTATTATGAGAGTTGCGTCAAATGTTCGAAGATGTCAATGTCAAATGGTGCTAGCTATAGATGCACATGCGGGAGTGATGCTTAATTTCCATTTGTTTCAATAATGTTAATTGGTGAACGGGGTACATATAATGCACATGCATGCATTTATCTAGACTTTATAGGAAGATAATAAGAAGATAAATTAGAAGTCATGGTACATTTTCTTTGGCTTAAAATCAATTATGCTACCTTCATTTTATAAATTATATGTAATTATATTCGCATACATCTTATCCATGATAATATGCATTAGACTAATATTGCAGTTATTTCCCTGTTTAACATTTCCCAAATGAGGTGTCAAGAACAATTGTGAAAGGAAAGCGCAAAACAATCACTCTCATTGATGACCAGACACAGTGAAAGTATAAGTGTCACAAATATTTTGATAAAGATTTATAATGTTTGTGCAATATTCATTAATTTGCTCATTTTTTCTTTGAAACAATTTTTTTACAAGATACTTTATTAAACCCGTGCTTTCGCACGGG